>Ga0209056_10003664_pt1 | contig 16339 bp, 12 predicted proteins | sample GraSoiAngelo_114_FD_185876 | JGI IMG/M metagenome (GOLD analysis project Ga0209056, IMG submission 185876) | Grasslands soil microbial communities from the Angelo Coastal Reserve, California, USA - 14_0903_13_40cm (SPAdes) (version 2) | ecosystem: Environmental > Terrestrial > Soil > Grasslands... | reverse complement strand
ATCTGGCGCGTCATGGCTTCCGCGTCTTCGCCGGCATGCGGAATCTCGCCAAAGCGGAGCCGCTGCGTGCCGCGGCGACCGAGGCGAGCCTGCCGATCGAGGTGATCCCGCTCGACGTCACCTCCACGCCGTCGGTCAGCCGCGCCTTCGAGACGGTGTCGGAGCACGGCCCGCTGGACGTGCTCGTCAACAATGCCGGCATCGGCGGCGCCACCCCGCTCGAGCTCACGCCCGAGGACGAGCACCGGCGCATGTTCGAGACCAACTACTTCGGCTCGATACGGTGCATTCGGGCGGTGCTGCCGGCGATGCGCGAGCGCCGGCGGGGGACGATCGTGAACGTCACTTCGGTCGCCGGGCTCATCGCCACCCCCAATCAGATCCCCTACTCCGCTTCGAAGTGGGCGCTCGAGTGCGCGGGCGAGGCGCTCGCCCACGAGGTGCGCCGCTTCGGCGTCCGCGTGGTCAACGTCGAGCCCGGGGTGGTCATGACCAGCATCTTCGAGAACTCCGCCGAGGCGACCCGCTACGACAAGACGTCGCCATACCAACCCATCATGCGCCGCAACGGCAAGCTCTTCGCGGCCGGCTTCCGCGATCCCGCCCAGCCCGACGACGTGGCCCGGACGATCCTCGCCGCCATCACGAGCGACGCGTACCGCCTTCGCTGGCCCGTCGGGAAGGACGCGCTCGGCTTGTCCCAGGGTCGTCCCAAGATCAGCGACGAGTGCTGGGTCGCGATGGGCGACGATCTCTCCGATCAGGACTACAACCAGCGCTTCTTCGAGTATTTCGGCATCCGCCTGTAGCCGCTTCGCACCCCACCCCGCGGAGCGGAGACCTCGGGCGGGCGAGGTCAGGTGCCGCGAAGATCTCCTCGAGCGGACGCCGCTTCGCCGTGGGGCTACTCGGCCAACGACGCGAGCCACTCCACGAGTGGGACGGCCCGCTTCGTATGCGACACGAGCCAGTCGACGAAGGAGCGCGCGACGAGCAACTCGCGCGGCGGCTCGGGGAACGTCACGATGAGCCCCTTGCGCTTGAGGAGATCGGCGCGCGGATGGCCCGCATCGAGACCCCGCGGCACCCGCTGCAGCACGTCGTGTGACGCGACCCCGAAGCCGGCCCGCGCGAGCTTTCGCAGGATCGTCACGAGCTCCCCGCCCCGACGTTCGTCGACGACTGCCTCGCGAAAGCGCGCGAGCTGTCCGGGGTCCATCATGTACTGGCCGGCCGCGACGAACACCTCCGTGGCGCCGAGGTGCACGTACAGCGCCGCCGGAGCGGAGGGCCCCCGACCTGCGCCGTCGATCGCGACGTAGCCGCCGATGTGCGTCTTGTAGGGCGACTTGTCCCTGGAGAAGCGGACGTCGCGGTGGATGCGGAAGACCTTCGGCTCTCCGAGCGGATGGTGCGGAAAGAGCGCGTCGATGCGCTCCCGGACCTCGGCGAGGAGCGCCTTCATCGGCGCCAGCCAACCGAGCTCGTACTCCCCGCGGTGCGCCTCGAACCACTCGCGGCGCTGATTGCGAGCGAGGGCACGGAAGAACCGCCCGTCGCGGTCGGCGAAGCCCTCGAATCCGGGCGATGCGGCGCGCGCGGCCCTCGCCATGTCGCTGCCCAATACGTCGAACCGCTGGCCGGGACAAGGTAGCGCGAGGCTCGCGCCAGCACCGGCGCGGGGGCTGAAGGACGCCGGCCGCGCCAACGCGGGTGGAGCGCGGCGCTTGCGTCCGCTCCCCCGCTCCGACATCAGCGAGAGCTGTGACCCCGGACGAGCCGAATGCCGCTCCCGCCGACCGTGCGCCGTCGGCCACTCGACATGACCTGCAGCTCGGGCGGCGGCTCTTCCATCTCGCGAACGGGGCGTCGACTGCCACGGCCTACATGCTCCTCTTCACGCACGAGCAGGTGATCCACATCTTCGGGACGATCGCGTGCATCGTCTACGTCGTCGATCGCGTCCGGATCGCGTATCCGGAGGCCGTCATGCGCCGCGCGCCGTGGGTGAACCGGCTGTTCGTGCGCGCCGAGGAGCAGGTGCGCGAGTCGGCGATGATCCCATACGCGATCGCCGTGCTGCTGACCATCCTCACCGTCCCGAAGAGGGCGGCGCTCGTCGCCATCTACACGCTCGCCATCGCCGACCCGCTGGCCGCCATCGTCGGCATCCGCCTCGGCCGCCGGCGCATCGCGCACAACCGGAGCCTCGAGGGCTCCCTCGCGTTCTTCGGAGCGACGCTCGTGATCGCGGCGCTCGTGCTCGCCTGGGGCGCCGACGCCCCGACGCTCGCGATCGCCGGGGCAGCGGGCACGATCGCGCTCGCCGCGGCCGGGTGCGAGCTTCTGCCGCTGCGTATCGACGACAACTTGACGATCCCGCTCTTCGTGGGCTTCACCACCTGGATCGTCGCCGCGCTCTTCGCGTTGCCGCTCACCTGACCGACGCCGCCCGGCGCGCGGGGCCGCGGAGAAACGGCCCGCGCCGTGGCGCTACAATCGCGCGCGGAGAAACGAACCATGGCGCGCATCGAGGGCGGCGGATGCTGGTCCCCGTTCTGGAAGCCCAGGGCCTCCGCGAGCTGTTCACCCTGCCCGGAGGCCATCTCGATGCGATCTACGCACTAAGCATCCGCTGACCCGAAGCCAAGGCGGCTCGCGTCACTCGACCCGGTAGGCATCGAGCCGCGCCGCGAGCAGGGCTCGCACGTCCGCGTAGGCGGGATCGCGCGCCCGATTCTGGAGCTCGTAGGGGTCGGCTGCCAGGTCGTAGAGCTCTTCGGCGATCCCCCCGGTGACCTGATTGCGGATGAACTTCCAGCGCGGCGTCCGCACGCCCTCGAACCGCGAGACGATCACGTTGACGTAGTTCTCGATCAGAAAGTCCTGCCGCCACGTCTCGCCGCGGAGGAGACCGAGGAGGCTTCGACCATCCACCGCGGCCGGGATCGTGACCCCGGCGAGCTCTGCGAAGGTCGGCGCCAGGTCGACGTTGAGCACCAGGTCGTCGCGCGCGGCAGCGGTCGGAGTGAGCACAGGGTAGCGGATCACGAGCGGCACGCGGATCGATTCCTCGAAGCCGGCGAGCTTTCCGACCCACCAGTGCTCGCTCCACATGAACCCGTTGTCCGACGTGAACACCACGGCGGTGTCGTCGCTCAGCCCGAGCCGCTCGAGGAGCTCGACGATGGCGCCCACCGCCTCGTCCACGGCGAGCAGCGTCTCGAGCTGGTTGGTCCGCAGGAGGTCGGCCATCTCGATGCTCGGCGGGGTCCGGATGGCCTTCAGGAACTGCACCCAGGCGGGCTTGTCGGAGACGTCGGGCTCGTTCCAGCTCGGGGGGCGCCAGGGCGCGATGCCGTCCAGGCGGCCCGCGTGGCGCGGAGCCGGGATCGCCGGCTCGTGGGGTGCGAAGGGCGCGTACACCACGAAGAACGGCCGCGACGCATGCGAACGGATGAAGGTGAGCGCGCGTTCGCGGAGGAGGTCCGTGGAGTAGTCCGCCGGGGTGTGACCGTATCGGATCAACCGCCCGTCCTCGTCGAGCGTGTAGTCGTAGTAGAGGGGGTTGTCCTCCACGAAGGCCTGCCACTCGTTCCATCCGGGCGGCACGGCCGGGGCGACCCGGGCGTAGGCGTTCATGTACTTCCCGAACAGCGCCGTCGTGTAGCCGGCACGCGACAGCCAGACCGCCAGCGCGTTCTCGGCGTGGAACTTCGCCGCTCCCCCCTGCGGCGGCCCGTTGCTCACCACCCCGTGGTGACGCGCGTACTGGCCGGAGTAGAGGGTCGCGCGACTCGGGCAACAGAGCGAGTCGGAGACGAAGCTGTTGTCGAAGCGGAGGCCGCGCTCGACGAGCGCCGCCGTCACGGCCGGCATGTAGCCGAGCGTGTCCCAGCGCTGATCGTCGGTGAGGACGACCAGGATGTTCGGCTGGAGCGCCTGCGGCGCGACCTCGCTCACGATGCGCTCGAGCGCGGGCCGGAAGCATTGCACGAGGCGCTCCGGGTCGACCGCGCTGCCCACGGGGCCGATGACGCCGGCGCACGCGCCGCCGAGCTGCGGCAGGACCTCCCCGCCGGCGTCCTGCCGGACCGGCACGGCGCAGTGCTCGAGAACACTCAGCATGCTGCGCCGCGATCGGCCCTCGGCGCGGTGGCCCGCGAGCCGCTCGGCGGCTCGGAGCGCGACGAAGTGGCGGGCGGCGAGCGCGATGGCGTGCTCGCAGCGAAGCTGGGCTGTCGACGCGATCGGGCTCGCGAGCGGGCCCGGCGGGGTCGCGAAGACCAGGGCGGCCGCGTCAGCCACCGCCGTCGCCGCGCACGGCGGGGGAGGCGACGCCGTGCACCTGGTCCGCCCGTGCAGCGCGCGTTCGGCACAGCCGAGGGCGGCGCGCAGGCTGGCGCGGAGGGCATGGAAGTCGGCGCGCTTCGTGCAACGCGCGGCCCCGTCACCCGCGGTCAGCGTGCCGGCCACCAACAGCATCCCGGCGAGCAGGTCCCGCGCCGCCCGATGCGTTGTGACGGTAGGTCCCTTTCTCCCCCCTTGTCGGTCCCAGGAGCGTCGCCGGACCGGGGGCGGAAGTCAAGGCACCCGCGGACCGCGTGACGCGAGACCGTGCCGCGCGGCGACGAGCCGCCGTGCCCCTCACTCTTGACACCGTCATCGGCGGCGTCATGAATCCGCCCCGGTTCCTGCAGCCGGGGATGTGGTCGATCGAGAACCGCGTGATCGAGGAGCCGGCGGACACGGCCAGGAGGACCCGACATGAGCACGCCAGAGGATCGCCACGCGATCACGCTCTACGACTCGCACGGCTCACCTTGCGCCCGGCGGGTGCGCGCGGTGCTGCTCGAAAAGGGCCTCGCCTGGACGACGCGCCTCGTCGACCTGACGCGGATGGAGCAGAAGCGCCCGGAGTACCTGGCCCTGAACCCGAACGGCGTCGTCCCGACGCTCGTGCACGGAGAGCGGGTGCTCTACGAGTCGAACGTCATCACCGAGTACCTCGACGACGTCTTTCCCGACCCGCCGCTCTACCCGCGTGATCCCTGGGCGCGCGCGCAGGCGAAGATGTGGCAGGCGTTCGAGCTGGCGATGGCGAAGGAGTTCCGGCCGCTCATGTACCTGCGCGTGATCGGGCCGTACGACCGCCTGCGGCCTCGCGAGGCGGTGCTGGCCGACGCGCGGCGCTCGACCGACGACCCCGCGCACCTCGAGTGGGTGCGGCGGGTGTACGACGACGAGGTCGTCTCGGCAACCGAGGCGCAGCATCTCGAGTCGCTGCTCGTGCAGCGGCTCGACCGGCTGGAGGCGGCGCTCCTCCGCCACGACTGGCTCGTCGGCAGCCAGTACTCGATCGCGGACCTGTCGGTCGCGCCGCGGGTGCGGATGTATCCCCTGGTCCAGGTCCCGCTCGCGCCGGGACGGCACCGCCGGGTGTGCGACTGGCTCGGGCGGCTCGCCGCGCGGCCCTCGTTCGCACGCAGCGAAGCCGTCCAGCCAGGTTGAGGTTGGATGGACGACCGCTACGACGTCGGCATCGTCGGCTATGGCCCGGTCGGCCAGACGCTCGCCATCCTGCTCGGCCAGCGGGGCTGGCGGGTCGGCGTGTTCGAGAAGCAACCCGCCGCCTATCCGCTCCCCCGCGCCGTCCACTTCGACCACGAGGTCGCCCGCATCCTGCAGGCGGCCGGGCTGGGTCGGGAGCTGCCCCGCTTGAGCGAGCCGGCCGACGTCTACGAGTGGCGGAACGCCGCCGGTGAGACGCTGCTCCGCATCGGCAGCCGGCACGCAGGCCTCTCCGGCTGGCCCGACGCCAACATGTTCTCGCAGCCCGACCTCGAGCGCGCGCTCGACGCCCGGGCACGCGCGCTCCCGGGTGTGGAGGTTCGACGCGCCTGCGAGGTGGTCGACATCCGGCCCGCGGGCGGCGACGTCGAGCTCATGGTGGCGGATCCCGACGGAGAGCCGAGCCAGGTCCGAGCCCGCTGGGTCGTCGGCTGTGACGGGGCCAACAGCCTGGTCCGCCGCCACCTCGGCGCGACCGTGACCGACCTCGGCTTCTTCTTCGACTGGCTGATCGTCGACGTCGTTCCCCGCGAGCCGCGGGTCTGGGATCCGATCAACGGGCAGCTCTGCGATCCCGCGCGGCCGACGACGGTCGTGTCCGGTGGACCCGGCCGCCGGCGCTGGGAGTTCATGCGGCTTCCCGGCGAAGAGATTGCCGAGCTCGACACCGAAGCGAGCGCGTGGCGGCTCCTCGAGCCGTGGGCCCTGCACCCGGCGAACGCCACCCTCGAACGGCACGCCGTCTACACCTTCCAGGCCCGGTGGGTGGACGGGTGGTGGAAGGGCCGCATGCTCCTCGCGGGCGACGCCGCCCACCAGATGCCGCCCTTCGCCGGTCAGGGAATGTGCTCCGGCATCCGCGACGCCGCCAACCTCGCCTGGAAGCTCGACCTCGTGCTCGCCGGGAAGGCCGCGGACGCGCTGCTCGGCACCTACGCCTCGGAGCGCATTCCGCAGGTGCGTCAGGCGATCGAGCTCTCGATCGCGCTCGGCAAGGTGATCTGCGTGGCGGACCCGGCAGCGGCCGCCGCCCGCGACGCCGCGATGATCGCCGCGGCGCGCGCGACGGGCCTCACGCCGCCGCTGCCGGCGCCCGTGATGGGCCCCGGCCTTCGCCTCGACGGAGACCCGCTCGCGGGGCACCTCTTCCCGCAGGGCGAGGTCCGGCGCGGCGACGCGATCGGGCGCTTCGACGACGTCGTCGGCCGCGGCTTCACCCTGCTCAGCCCGGCGGCCGATCCGGCGAGCCTCCTCCCGCCCGACCTGGCGGCGTTCTTCGCGTCGCTCGACGGCGTCAGCGCGCACGTCGCCCCGGGGGGGCCCGTTCACGACGTCCGCGGCAGCTACGCGAAGTGGTTCGTCGACCACGGCGTCGGCGTCGTGCTGCAGCGTCCCGACTTCCACGTCTTCGGCACCGCGCCCGCGGTCGACGGGACCGCCGCGCTGGTGGGCCGTCTCCGGAACGCACTGGGGCGGACCGCCTGAGCCAGGAGCGTGACCCGAGTGCAGTGCACGGGAGCGGGGGCACCGTCTCCGCTTCGATTCGGCGCCGCTGGACACCGGTCCGGGAGCGACCGACCCGTGCGGCGCCTCATAGGCGCTCCGACGGCGCCCCCGCTCCCGTGCTGCGCCGTGGCAGACCGCGCGTTCCCTTGCGGGCGACCCGCGGGCTGGGCCGCCGCGACGCCCAGCGCCCGCGGCCGGCGCAGTTCAAGGCGGCGCAGGCGAGGTCCCCTTCGTCGCGCACCATCGACACGCCGTGGAACATGAAACGACGAAAGCCCATCACCTGCTTGCTCCCGGCGTGCCGGCGAAAGACGTGCGGCACGCGCGCGGGGCGAATAGCGCAGCGGGGAGGCGGGGGCGCCGTCGGAGCGCCTATGAGGCGCCGCGCGCGGCGGCCGATCGAGGCACCCGGCTCGGCGGCGCCGAATCGAAGCGGAGACGGCGCCCCCGCCTCCCCGCACCGCCGTCTCGGGTTGCGCTCCTGCCGCCTCAGACGGCTCCGGCCGCGTGCCGCTCGGCCTCGGCGAGCCTCCGGCGAAGGAAGTGGCGCTCGGGCTCGTTGCTGGCCAGCGCGAGGGCCTGCCGGTAGCTCCTCGCGGCCTCGGCCCAGCGTCCCGTCCGCCGCAGCAGATCGGCGCGCGCCGCGTGCAGGAGGTGATGGCGCGTGAGCTCCCCCCGGCCCTCGAGCGCGTCGAGGAGGCGCAGGCCCGCCTCGGGGCCTTCCGCCATCGCGACCGCGGCGGCCCGATTCAGCTCGACCACCGGCGACGGCTGCACGCGCGCGAGCTCCGCGTAGAACGCCGCGATCGCCGGCCAGTCGGTGTCCTCGGCGCGCGCGGCGCGGGCGTGGAACTCCTCACGATAGAGCCTGCTGACCACCTCCGAGACCATCGGCCGTCCGCCGCGGCGTATACCACGGCGGACGGCCGCACCCGTCCGGGTAATCATGGCGAGCGAGGCGAACGAGCCGGGGACCGCGCTCCCCCGGATCGTTCGCCGCAGCCGCCGTGATTACCCGGCCGGCTCGAGGACCGGCCGGACCTCGATCGAGCCCGAGCGCGCGCCGGGAATGCGCGCCGCGATCGCGATCGCCTCGTCGAGGTCCTTGGCCTCCACGAGGTAGTAGCCGCCGAGCTGCTCTCGCGTCTCGGCGAACGGCCCGTCCGTGACCAGCCGCTTCCCCTCGCGCACGCGCACGGTGGTCGCGGTCGGGGTCGGCCGGAGCGGAGCGCCCGCGAGGAAGTTCCCGCTCTTCCGGATGCCCTCGCTGAACTGTCCGTAGTCCCGGAAGAGCGCCGCGCGCTCGGCCTCGTTCAGCTTCGCCATCGCGGTCTCGTCCCCGTAGATGAGCAGCATGTACTTCATGGGTCCTCCCAGTCTCCTACCTGATAGTCGAACGGGCGCGGCCGAAATCGACAGGCCGCCGAGGGACTCCCCGGCGCCGTTTCCGAGCCGATCTCCCACGCACGATCGCGTCGGCGGGCGCGATGTTGTAGGCAGGAGGCGGCCGGAGGCGACCATGACCAACCCGGGCGACGACATCTACGGCAGCGCAGAGCACCAGGCGTTCCGCGACACGGTCCGCAGGTTCGTGCAGACGGAGCTGGTCCCCCGGGCCCGCGAGTTCGACGAGCTCGGCCGCATCGACAAGTCCCTCTACCGCAAGATGGGCGAGCTCGGGCTCCTCGGCATCCGCTACGACCAGCGCTACGGCGGCCTCGGCCTCGACTACTCCTACCATGCGATCTTCCTGGAGGAGCTCTCGCTCTGCGACAACGCCGGCGTCGCCATGGGCGTCTCGGTGCAGACCGACATGGCCACCCCGGCGCTCCACCGCTTCGGCAGCGAGGAGCTGAAGCAGCGCTATCTCGTCCCGGCGATCCGCGGCGAGCAGGTGGCAGCGATCGCGGTCACCGAGCCGGGCGCCGGCTCCGACGTGGCCGGCATCAAGACCCGCGCCGTGCGCGACGGCGACCACTGGGTCCTGAACGGCTCGAAGATGTACATCACGAACGCCGCCACCGCCGACTGGCTCTGCCTCCTCGCGGTCACCGACCCGGCGGCGGGCTACGGCGGCTTCACCCAGATCGTCGTCCCGACCGACGCACGCGGCTTCAGCTACCAGCTCCTCGACAAGATCGGCAACCTCGGCTCGGACACCGGGCTCCTCTTCTTCGACGACGTCCGCGTCCCGGTCGCGAACACGATCGGCGACCCGAACCGCGGCTTCCAGCAGCAGATGAATCAGTTCCAGGACGAGCGCATGGTGCCGGTGGTGATGGGGCCGGTCACGGCGCGGCACCTCTGGGAGGTCACCCTGCGCCACTGCCAGCAGCGCATCGCCTTCGGGAAGCCGCTCGCCAAGATGCAGGTGAACCAGCACAAGCTCGTCGACATGATGATCCAGATCACCGCGGCGCAGGAGTTCGCGCACCGCTGCATCCGCAAGATGGTGCGCGGCGAGGACGCGACGCTCGACATCTCGATGGCGAAGGTGTTCACCACCGGGGTGCAGCAGTACGTGGCGACCACGTGCGTGCAGCTCTTCGGCGGCGCGGGCTACTGCTGGGAGAACCCCGCGGCGCGCGCCTTCGTGGACTCGCGCCTGGTGAGCATCGGCGGGGGCGCGGACGAGGTGATGAAGCAGGTGGTGGCGAAGATCCTCCAGATCTGATGCCCGTCCTCCCCACACGCGTCGACCCGCGGTCCGAGGCGTACCGGGTGAACCATGCGGCCATGCTCGAGCAGGTCCGCGCCCTGGAGGAGCAGCTGGCGCTGGCGCGCGCCGGCGGCGGCGAGAAGTACGTGCGCCGCCACCGCGAGCGGAAGAAGCTGCTGCCGCGCGAGCGCATCGAGCTGCTCCTCGACCGCGACGCGCCCTTCCTCGAGCTCTCCCCGCTCGCCGCGTGGGGCACGGAGTTCACCATCGGCGCGAGCGTGGTGACGGGGGTGGGCGTGGTGAGCGGCGTCGAGTGCGTGCTGATCGCCAACGACCCCACCGTGAAAGGGGGTGCGACGAACCCGATCACGCTCGACAAGAACTTCCGCGCCATGGAGATCGCGGCGCAGAACCGCCTGCCGCTCATCAACCTGACCGAGTCGGCCGGCGCCGACCTCCCGAACCAGGCGAAGATCTTCGTCCGCGGCGGGCGCACCTTCCGCGAGCTCACCCGGCGCTCGGCCGAGCGCATCCCGACCATCTGCCTCGTGTTCGGCAGCTCGACCGCGGGCGGCGCCTACGTGCCCGGCATGTCGGACTATGCCGTCATGGTGAAGGGGGGCGCGCGCGTCTTCCTCGCCGGACCGCCGCTCGTCAAGATGGCGATCAACGAGGACACCGACGAGGAGTCGCTCGGCGGCGCCGACATGCACAGCCGCGTCTCCGGGGTCTCGGACTACCTCGCCGAGGACGAGGTCGACGCCATCCGCCTCGGCCGCGAGATCGTCGCCCACCTGAACTGGCGGAAGCTCGGCGAGGCGAAGATGGCGACGCCCGAGGCGCCCCGCTACGACCCCGACGAGCTGCTCGGCATCGGCTCGATCGACGTCCGCAAACCCTTCGAGGTCCGGGAGGTGATCGCGCGTGTGGTCGACGGGTCCCGCCTGGAGGAGTTCAAGCCCACCTACGGCACGACGCTGGTGACCGGCTGGGCGCATCTCCACGGCTACCCGATCGGCATCCTCGGCAACAACGGCATCCTGTTCTCGGACTCCTCGGAGAAGGCGGCGCAGTTCATCCAGCTCTGCAACAAGATCGACGTGCCGCTCCTCTTCCTGCAGAACATCACCGGGTACATGGTCGGCACGCAGTACGAGCGGGGCGGCATCATCAAGGACGGCGCCAAGATGATCAACGCGGTCTCGAACTCGACCGTGCCGATGTTCACCGTGATGATCGGCAGCTCCTACGGCGCCGGCAACTACGGCATGTGCGGGCGGGCGTACGAGCCGCGCTTCCTGTTCACCTGGCCGAACCACCGCATCGCGGTGATGGGGCCCGAGCAGCTGGCCGGCGTGCTGTCCATCGTCCGGCGCGGGGCCGCCGAGCGCGCCGGGCAGCTCTACGACGAGGCGGAGGATCAGGCCGTGCGGCGGACGGTCGAGCAGCAGATCGAGCAGGAGTCGAACGCCTTCTACGCGACGGCCCGCATCTGGGACGACGGCATCATCGACCCGCGCGACACGCGGACCGCCCTCGGCATCGCGCTCAGCGCCGCGTTCAACCAGGTCGTCCGGGGCGCCGACACCTTCGGCGTCTTCCGGATGTAGCGCCATGCGGCGGATCGCGAAGATCCTGATCGCCAACCGCGGCGAGATCGCCGCGCGCGTCATGCGGACCTGCCGCGCGATGGGGATCGCCACCGTCGCCGTGTATGCGGACCCCGACCGCGAGGCGCCCTTCGTCCGCGCCGCCGACGAGGCGGTCGCCATCGGCCCGCCGGTCTCGAGCGCGTCCTTCCTGGCGATCGAGCGGATGCTCGACGTGGCGCGGCGCACCGGGGCGGACGCGATCCACCCGGGCTACGGCTTCCTCGCGGAGAACGCGGACTTCGCGGAGGCCTGCGCGCAGGCGGGCGTCGTCTTCATCGGCCCACCGCCCGACGCCATCCGCCGGATGGGCAGCAAGATCGAGGCGAAGCGGATCATGGCGGCGGCCGGCGTGCCCGTCGTCCCGGGGTTCGGCGCCGAGGGCCTGGACGAGCGGGAGATCGCCAAGCGCGCGCAGGCAATCGGGTACCCGGTCCTCGTGAAGGCCTCGGCCGGCGGGGGCGGAAAAGGCATGCGGCTGGTCGACCGCCCGGCCCGGCTGGCGCCGGCGCTCGAGGCGGCGCGGCGCGAGGCGAAGAGCGCCTTCGGCGACGATACGCTCCTCGTCGAACGCTACGTCGGCTCGCCGCGGCACGTGGAGATCCAGATCCTCGGCGACGTGCACGGGACGCTCGTCCACTGCTTCGAGCGCGAGTGCTCGATCCAGCGCCGTCATCAGAAGATCATCGAGGAGGCGCCGTCGCCGGCGCTCGACGACGAGCGCCGGCGGCGGATGTGCGCCGCGGCGGTCGCCGCGGGACGGGCGATCGGCTACCACAACGCCGGCACCGTCGAGTTCGTCCTGGACGCCACGGGCGCCTTCTACTTCCTCGAGGTGAACACCCGCCTCCAGGTCGAGCACCCGGTGACCGAGGAGGTGACCGGCCTCGATCTCGTCCGCCTGCAGATCCTGATCGCCGGGGGCGAGCCGCTGCCGCTCGGGCAGGACGACATCGGGCTCCGCGGGCACGCGATCGAGGCGCGCATCTACGCCGAGGACCCGCGCACGGACTTCCTGCCCTCGACCGGCACGCTGGTCGCGTGGGAGGAGGCCCACGGGCCGGGCATCCGCTGGGAGAGCGGGGTCGAGACCGGGTCGGCGGTGACCATCCACTACGACCCGATGCTCGCCAAGGTGATCGCCCACGCCCCCACGCGCGCCGAGGCGGCGCAGCGGCTCGCGCGCGCGCTCGCGGCCGCGCGGGTGCACGGCGTGCGGACGAACGTCCCCCTCCTGCTCGAGGTGCTGCGGCATCCCGAGTTCGTCGCCGGCCGCTTCGATACGCACTTCGTCGGCACGCAGGTAGTGCCCGACCGTCCGCCCACGGCCGCCGAGCGGGAGGCCGATCGCGTGCACGCGGTCGCGGTGGCGCTCTGGCAGCAGGAGCGGCGGCGGGCGGAAGCGCCGGTGCTGCGCGGCATCCCGTCGGGGTGGCGGAACAACCCGAGCCAGCCGCAGGAGGTCGGCTTCACGACGGGTGAGGTGACGATCACCGTCCAGTACCGCGTGCGCTCGCGCGAGCGGATCGACGTCGTGGTGGACGGCGCGGCGCACGAGGCGGCCGTCCTCGCCTCGGACGCCCGCGAGGTCGCGCTCCTCCTCGACGGCGTGCGCCGCACCTGCCGCATCGTCGCGCGCGACGACGTCCACTGGGCGCACAGCACGCTCGGGAGCTCGGAGCTGCGCGAGGTCCCGCGCTTCCCGCCGCCGGCGCGCGAGGAGCTCCGCGGCGGATGCCTGGCGCCCATGCCCGGGCGCGTCCTCGCCGTCAAGCGCGCTCCGGGTGAGCGCGTGGCGAAGGGGGAGGTGCTCGTGGTCCTCGAGGCCATGAAGATGGAGCACGAGGTGGCGGCGCCGCACGACGGTGTCGTACGCGCGGTGCCGGTCGAGCCCGGGCAGCAGGTGAACGCCGGCGACGTGCTCGTGATCCTCGACGAGCAGCGGGAGGAGGCATCGGCATGACGACGGACGCCGTGCTCTACGAGCTCCGGCGCGACGCGGCCTGGATCACGCTCAACCAGCCGGAGCGGCGAAACGCGCTCGGCGCGGAGCTGGTCGACGGGCTCGGCGCGCACCTCGCGACCGCGATCGGCGACCCACGTGTCCGGATCGTCGTGCTGACCGGCGCGGGGCCGGCGTTCTGTGCCGGCGCCGATCTGAAGAGCGGCGGGCTCGCCGACGCCGACGCGGCCGCCGAGCACCCGTTCGTCACCGTGCTGAAGACGATCTGGGACGCGCCGAAGCCCGTGATCGGACGCATCAACGGCCACGCCTTCGGCGGCGGGATCGGGCTCACCGCCGCGTGCGACCTGACCGTCGCCGCCGACAGCGCGACCTTCGCCTTCAGCGAGGTGCGCGTCGGCGTGATCCCCGCCATCATCTCGGTCCTCTGCGTCCCGAAGCTCGGCATCCAGAACGCGATGTGGCTCTTCCTGACCGGCGAGCGCTTCTCGGCCGCGCGCGCGGTCGAGGTGGGGCTCGTCCACCGCGCCGTGCCCGCCGCCGAGCTCGACGCCGCCGTCGAGGAGGTGAGCGGGCTCGTGCGCCTCGGCGGCCCGAACGCCGTGCGCGAGGCGAAGCAGCTCGTGCGGCGCGTCCCGCGCCTCTCCCTCGACGACGGCCTTCGCTGGACGGCGGCGAAGAGCGGCGAGCTCTTCCGCTCCGAGGAGGCGGCCGAGGGCATGCAGGCCTTCGTCCAGAAGCGCAAGCCGCGCTGGGCGGGGTGAGGCAGCGCCATGCCCGCCGACGACGTGCTCCGGATCGCGAACTGCAGCGGCTTCTACGGGGATCGGCTCGCCGCCGCGCGCGAGATGGTCGAGGGCGGCCCGATCGACGTCCTCACCGGCGACTACCTGGCCGAGCTGACGCTCATGATCCTCTTCCGCGACCGGCTGAAGAGCCCCGGCGCCGGCTACGCGCGCACCTTCCTCCGGCAGATGGAGGAGGTGCTCGGCACGTGCGTCGCGCGCGGCATCAAGATCGTCGCGAACGCCGGCGGCCTCAATCCCGCCGGGCTCGCCGCCGAGGTCGAGCAGCTCGCCACCCGCCTCGGCGTGCGCGCGCGGATCGCCCACGTCGAGGGCGACGACCTGCTGCCGCGCCTCGCCGACCTCCAGGCCCGCGGCGTCGACCTCCGGCATCTCGACCAGGGCACCCCGCTCGCGGCCCTCGACCGGCAGGTCGTGACGGCGAACGCGTACCTCGGCGCCTGGGGCATCGTCGAGGCGCTCGGCCGCGGGGCCGACGTCGTCATCTGCCCGCGGGTCACCGACGCCGCCCTCACCCTCGGCCCGGCCGCCTGGAAGTTCGGCTGGGCGCGCGACGACTGGGACCGGCTCGCGGCCGGGATCGTCGCCGGGCACATCCTCGAGTGCGGCCCCCAGTGCACCGGCGGCAACTACTCGTTCTTCCGCGACGTGCCCGACATCGCGCGCATCGGCTTCCCGATTGCCGAGATGCATGCCGACGGCTCGTTCGTCGTGACCAAGCATCCCGGGACGGGCGGCCTGGTCTCGGTGGGGACGGTCACGGCGCAGCTCCTCTACGAGATCCAGGGGCCGCGCTACCTGAACCCCGACGCCACCGCGCGCTTCGACTCGATCCGGCTCGAGCAGGCGGGGCCCGACCGGGTGCGCGTCTCCGGCGTCCGCGGCGAGCCGCCCCCTGCGACGACGAAGGTCTGCATCAATTATCTCGGCGGCTACCGGAACTCGATGACCTTCGTGCTGGCGGGGCTCGACGTCGAGGCGAAGGCCGAGACCGCCGAGCAGACGCTGTGGGCGCTCCTCGGCGGCCGGGAGCGCTTCGCGGCGACCGACGTGCAGCTGGTGCGCTCGGACCGGCCCGACCCGCGCTCGAACGACGAGGCGTTCGCCTACCTGCGGGTCACGGTGAAGGATCCGGATGCGGCCCGCGTCGGCCGCGCGTTCAGCAACAAGGCGGTCGAGATGGCGCTCGCGAACTACCCCGGCTTCTTCATCACCTCCCCGCCGGGCGACGCGTCGCCGTACGGCGTGTACTGGCCCGCGCTCGTCCCCTCGGAGCTGGTCGAGCACCGGGTGGTGATCGGCGGCGAGACGATCGCCGTCCCCCCGGTCCTCCCGCCGCCCGGCCGCCACCAGGCGACGGTGGCGGCGGTCGCCCTTCCGCCCCCGCCCGGCGGACCGACCGAGCGCCTGCCGCTCGGCACGATCTGCGGGGCCCGCTCGGGGGACAAGGGCGGGAACGCGAACGTGGGGGTGTGGGCGCGGAACGCGGCCGCCTACGCCTGGCTCGCCGAGACGCTCACCGTCGACACGTTCCGGCGCCTCGTCCCCGAGGCCGCCGCCCTCCCCGTCGAGCGCCACGCGCTGCCGAACCTGTGGAGCCTCAACTTCGTCGTGCACGGGCTCCTCGGCGACGGGGTCGCCGCGTCGACGCGCAGCGACCCGCAGGCCAAGAGCCTGGGCGAGTACCTGCGCGCCCGGCTGGTGGACGTCCCGCGGAGCCTGCTCGCCGAGTAGCCTACAGCCCGACCACCGACACGAAGCTCACGCACCGCCCGGGCGCGCCACCCAGGTTGTGGGTGAGTCCGAGCTTCGGCTCGGGGATCTGCCGCGGCCCGGCCTCGCCACGGAGCTGGAGCCACATCTCGTACATCATGCGGAGCCCGCTCGCCCCGATCGGGTGGCCGAAGCTCTTGAGCCCGCCGTCGGGGTTCACCGGTTGCGGGCCCTCGCCGTCGAAGCGGCCGTCCAGCACGTCCTTCCACGCCTTGCCGCGCGGCGAGAAGCCCATGTCCTCCATGAGGACGAGCTCCGTCGGCGTGAAGCAGTCGTGCACCTCGGCCATGCTGATCTCGGCGCGCGGGTCCTTCACGCCCGCCTGCCGGTAGGCGTCCCGCGAGCTGGCGACCACCTCGGGGAAGGTCGTGAAGTCGTAGTCCTGGCTGTAGTAGCCCTCCGCCGGCCCCGC
>Ga0209056_10003663_pt1 | contig 16343 bp, 14 predicted proteins | sample GraSoiAngelo_114_FD_185876 | JGI IMG/M metagenome (GOLD analysis project Ga0209056, IMG submission 185876) | Grasslands soil microbial communities from the Angelo Coastal Reserve, California, USA - 14_0903_13_40cm (SPAdes) (version 2) | ecosystem: Environmental > Terrestrial > Soil > Grasslands... | reverse complement strand
TTATCTGGCTCGCCGGGGGAGGATTCGCTTTTGTCGCTCTAGGTGTCTATTGGTTCGTCGCCGGCGTCCGATGACAACAAGGCGCCGTGCATTCGACGTCGATCTGAGATAGGGCGGCCTCACTGCCAGTGGGTGTTCTGGTGAACCGCTCATACTTATTTTCGAGAGTTGAAAGTTGATAGTTGAGGGTTTGAAATCTCCAGAGACCCGACTGTCAACTCTCAACTAAAAACTCTCAACGCTCGCCAATGCCTGCCATCCTGACCTTGTTGCGAATCAAGAATCTTGCGCTCGTGGAAGAACTCGAGTGGCAGATCGGACCAGGCTTTATCGGCGTTACTGGAGAAACCGGCGCGGGCAAATCGATCATCATCGGCGCACTGCAGCTTTTGCTTGGTGAGCGCGCGGATAAATCGCTCATCCGCACCGGGGCCGATCTTTGCACGGTGGAAGCCGTCTTCACCGGAAAGGATCTGCAAAAATTAAATCCGCAACTGGTCGAAGCCGGAATCGAACCGTGCGAAGACGATCTCATCATCAAACGAAGCTTTTCGGGTGGTGGAGGAACACGCCAGTTTATCAACGGTTCTCCAACTACGCTGTCGGTCCTGAAAAATCTCGGAGACGAACTTGTCGATCTACACGGGCCGCACGATCACCAGTCTTTGCTCTCGCCGGACACGCAATTGAGCTTGCTCGATTCGTTCGCGCGCGCGGACGAGCAGCTCGACGAATATCGGAAGTATTACCGTCAATTGCAGACCTTGCTCGCCGAACATGCCGCGCTGAACACCGCAGAGACCGCGCGCGAACAGGAACTCGATCTGCTTCGTCATCAGGTCAGCGAAATTAAGTCGGCGAAGCTGGTCGCAGGCGAAGAAGACGAAATAGAAAAGCGCTATAAACTCGCAAGTAACAGCAAACGGCTGATCGAGCTGGCCAGCGCGATCGCCAGTAAACTTTCCGAAGCAGACGATTCCGTTCTCTCCCAGCTCGCAGAGACTCAACGGCTATTGCGCGATTTGGAAAAGATCGACAGCTCGATCGCGCAATTTTCGTCCGCCCACGCTGCCAGTGTGGTCGAGCTTTCCGAGATTGCGCGCGCGCTTTCCGCTTACGCAGAAAAACTCGATCTCGACCCGGAACAACTCGCCGCGCTTGAGCAACGCGTCTCGCTATTCGAAACATTGAAGCGCAAATATGGCAGCTCGATCGCCGAAGTGATTGCGTTCGCCGAGCGCGCGGCGGAAAGGGTGCAGAAAATCGAGGGGCGCGACATGGAGTTGGAGCGGCTTGCAAGAGAGATCGAGAATGTTCGCGCGCAAATGAACCGTGCCGGCGAAGCGCTGCGGAAATTGCGCGCAAAAGCCGCGCCGAAACTATCCGAAAATATCCGGCACCACCTGCGCGATCTCGGGTTTCGCCAATCTGAGTTCGAGGCAAAACTCAGCAGCCTGGATGAGCCCAGCCGAAATGGATTCGATTCGATGGAATTACTTTTCTCTCCGAATCCGGGCGAACCGCTGAAGCCGCTTCGCGCGATCGCGTCGAGTGGCGAAATCTCGCGCTTGATGCTGGCGATCAAATCTGCACTGGCGGCGCAAGATGCGATTCCCCTGCTCGTCTTCGACGAGATCGACACGAACGTTGGCGGCGAGATTACGCATGGAATTGGCGCGAAAATGCAAACCTTGGGACGCGATCATCAGGTGATTTGCATCACACACCTGCCGCAAGTCGCGGCGACTGCGTGTTCACACTTTGTCGTCACGAAAGATGTTACAGGTGGCCGCACGTTTTCCAATCTGCATGAGGTTACTGGGAAGGCGCGCCAGGAAGAAATCGCGCGGATGCTCGGCGGCAAAAGCGAATCAGCACTCAAACTCGCGGCCAGTTTGCTCGAGAAAAAGCCCTAAACACCACGAAGGACACGAAAAGCACGAAGCATTTCAAAGGACAAACCGCTTAATGCCATTCTGTAGCTTCAGAACGTTGAAGTTTATTAGGAGGCCAATTGGAATCTTTGCTAGGCGCATATATGTGAGGATCTGCGCCTGGTGAATTGGCTGGAGCATTTCAACGGACTTGATCTCCACGATGAGATCGCTGCTAACAAGTAGATCGATTCGATAGCCGCAATCCAGCAGAACATCTTTGTAGCGCACGGGTAGCGGCACCTCCATTTGGAACGAGATCTGCGCGTGCGACAGCTCACACGCGAGACACTGGCGATAAGTCGACTCGAGCAATCCGAGCCCAAGGGTGCGATGCACCTCAATCGCGCACCCAATTACACTCCGCGATAATTCATCAAACTCCAACTTCGTGCTCTTAGTGTGCTTCGTGGTGGAAATTACTTCTGCACTGGCCCGAGTGGCAGGACGACTTTGCCGAAGACTTCGTTGAGCACCTGCGCCAGGCCGGCGTACACGGCCGAAAAACCGCAGAAGATTCCTTCGTAGCCGGTGAAGTGCCTGAAATCGGGTCCCGCATTCACGAAATCGCCGATCGCCAGAAGAAAAAACAGAATGGTGAGCGAACCGAAAACCACCTGCCCTGCGACGTGCATTCGCAACGTGCCAACAAACATGACAGCGGTGAACAAACCCCACATCGCGAGATAAGCAGCCATGGCAGTGTCATTGGAAGGCGTCGCCCATCCCAACTTCGCCAGGATAATGAGCGTCACCAGAGAGAGCCAGAACAAGCCGTATGAAAGAAAGGCAGTTGTAGCAAACGTGTTCCCTTTCCGCCACTCCATGACCCCGGCGACAATTTGCGCGGCGCCACCATAACAAATTCCCATCGCCAAAATCATGCTGTTTAGTTCGTAGAACCCGGCGTTGTGGAGATTGAGCAATACGGTAGTCATGCCAAAGCCAAGCAGCCCAAGCGGCGCCGGATTGCCTGTCGTATCTCTGAGTTGAGTAACGGATTCATTCATGGCGCAGCCAGTCTGCCGAAAGAAAGATCGATAAGGCAACAACAATATCGGAAGCCAATAATTTAGCTTGTCGGCGCGGCAGCGCTGAAATTATCGTGCGAGTTTCGCATATGATTCGGCGCGATTATCTCATCATCGGTGGCGGCATTGCTGGAGCGAGTGCGTGCGAAGGAATTCGCAAATACGACAAGCGCGGCTCCGTTACACTGGTTGGCGCTGAGGTGTTTCCACCTTACAAACGCTGGATACTTTCGAAGAGCTTTTTGCGCGAAAAGGATCCTAATCTCAAGAAACTGCAGGAGCCCGACGAGCGCTGGTTTCAAACTAATAAGATCGAGACCCGCTTCGCTACAGTGGTAACACAATTCAATATCGAGCGGCGTCTGGCGGTGCTTGCCAATGGCGAAACCATTGAATTCAACAAAGCATGCCTGGCGATGGGCAGCCGCCCGGTGCGCCCACCAGTAGCCGGAATCAATCTCGGCAACGTCATTTACCTGCGAACCGTCCGCGACGCACTCGCTTTAAAAGAGATGGCGGGTGTCGAGCGAGGCATCATGGTCGTGGGTGGTGGATTACTTGCATGCGAGGCGGCAGCGAGTTTGCGGATGATGAAACTGAAGGTCGGTCTTATGCATCGTGATCCGTATTTGTTGAACCGCTATCTGGATCCTGAAACCGGGAGGTGGCTCACCGATCACTTTGCAAAACACGGGGTGGTTCTGTCGATGGGCGAAAGTCTCAACGGCTTTGAAGGCAAAACCGTCTTGCGCAACATCCAGACAAAAAGTGGCAACCGATTTCCGGTCGGCCTCGCTGTAGTCGCGTGCGGCGCAGAACCGAATCTCGATCTTGTTCGCAATACTCCATTGACAGGGCCACACGGTTCACCGGTCACTGATTATCTCGAGACAGAAGAAAAAGGAATTTATGCCGTGGGCGACCTGGCATTTTATCCAGATCGAGTCATGGGCGGTGTGCGGCGTCAGACACATTGGGAAAACGCCCGTAGTCAGGGCTTGGTAGCGGGCTCGAACATGACAGGTAAGAAGCGGATCCGGTACGAGCAAGTCCCCTCCTTTTGGACAGAGATGTTCGATTTACGGATGGATTTCGTCGGGGATTTCAGTGTGCTGCCGACTCGTGTCGACCTTCACGGCACCTACACGAAGAAAAGGTTTACCGCCCGCTATTATCAGGGCGACAGACTCAGGGCCATTCTGCTTTGCCAGCAAGCGCAACGTGACGTGGACGCTGCGAAGACGCAGTTGCGTCAAGCCCTCGGGAAATAACAGCAATGCAAAGACGTATCGCACTCCGCAGAACTTCGTTCGAAATTACCACAGACGCTGTTCCTTTTCGTGGGAGCTTTGGAGTGCGTACTGCCTGCCCGCCGGTGTGTGGGCGTCCTCGCGTCGCTTTCGCGACTGCGGTTGGTCCGAGTGCCGAAAGATCCCACAGTTAATAAATATCGGCTGGAATTTCAAATGCCGAATTGCTCACTCGCGCCAGCTTCCAATCCCATGGCTTTCCTGAGAGACGATGCCACTCCAGCTTGAAAGGCGTCGGCAGTTTATTGAGGCGTTCAGCGAGCACTTCCATAACGCCATCGTCGCTGCTATAGAGCGTGATTTTGCCGATCCAGATCGCGCGCCGCGTGTGAACCTGCACGAGAGGGTTTGGAGCAATGATCCTGGCTCCGCGCACCCACCGAAACCCTTCCCGCATGCGTTCCAGAACCCGGGCCCGATCGTCACCCCACTGATCCTGATAATCGTTGCCAATAAAATCTGCGACGGCTTCCCAGTTTCTGTGCTCGATCGCGTGAAAAAAATTTTCTGTGTGTCGCTGGACTTGACGCTCAGGCCGCCAGAGCCAGATGAGATAGAGCCCAATGCAAACCGCCAAGGCCAACCCGCCATAGAATCCTCCACGAAACGAAATCGTCACAGCCGCGGCCTTTTTTCCCGAGGAGCCTGGCCACTTGGCCGGCTGGATCAGCTACGGTTTCTTGAAGGATGGCTCGGCCGGTTCCTTTACCGACTGGTCTTGCTCCCAGCCTTCATTCTCCAGCGTGATGTGCTCGATCGCGATCGCATTGGCATTGGCGTCGAGATCGGGCAGGATTTCATATTCTGAAACCCAACAGCGGTAAATCTTGTAGGCAAGAACCAGTTGTCCGGCCTCATTATAGAGTTCCACAACGATATCTTTCCGGAAATCTTTCAGGGAAACTTCCGCTCCGAGGCTGCCACCTAGGCTCCAGACTTTGTTGGCCCAATTCTCGAATTCCTGGTCGTGGGTAACACCGCGCTCAAGGGTGATCGGTGCGAATTCGGTCAGGCCTGGAGATTTACGGCTCGTGCTGGGATCCCCTCCTTCGCGATGATGAATCACTTCGGTGGTGCGTCGCAGCCCGCTTATTTTGCTAATTCCAGCAACGTATCGGCCATCCCATTTGATGCGAAACTTAAAATTTTTGTAGGGATCAAAACGCTTCGGATTAACTGTGAATTCAGCCATACTCAGTGAGGTCCTTGAGCGCCAATAAACCGGCGCGTAAGCGGCCTGATACAAAAACGAGGCGTCCCTGTCAACTTTGCAGCAGCTCTGCACCCTGGCGACGGCTCAACTCGCGTCGCGCGCGTACCAATCCACCTTGCGCGTCACGTACATCACGATTGCCAACACGATAAAGAGCGCGATTGCGCCCATGAGCAGCGCGTAATCCTGCTGCCGTAACGTGATATAAAGAAATGTGTAAATGCCCGTCAGTCCTGCGCCGATCATTAACGTGCGCACACCGCCGCCAAGGAAAAAGCGGCAATACCATGTAATCAACACCGTCGATGCCACCGCCGCGATCAGATACGCCCAACTGAATCCGATAAATTCCGAGATCGACAGCAGCAGCAGATAAAACAAACAAAGCGCTGCGCCGACCATCAGATATTGAAACGGATGAATCTTTTGCCGCGCAGTGACTTCAAAGAGAAAAAACGCTGTGAAAACAAGCACGAGAAAGAGCACGCCGTACTTGATCGAGCGCTCAACGTAACGATACGCATCCAGGATCGATAAGAACTGCGCTCCGAAGAGTGAATTTGAAACAGATTGCGTCGTGAATCGTTCGTTGCCCGTACGGCTCGTCCACGATTGCGGATAATCGCGTCCGTAATACGAAACCTTCCACGTGGCATCGAATCCGTCGGGACGCAACGATCGGTCTGCCGGGAGAAATGCCCCGCGAAATCCCGGGTCGGGCCAATTTGATTTCAGCGTCGCTTCATTTTGGACGCCGAATGGCGCAAAGAAAATCCCTTCGCTGCCGTTGAAATCCAGCGGAATCGAAAACTGAATCTCGGCTGCAATTGGCTGCTCGCTGCCGAGCGATGCCGTCGCGCCTGTCGTGTAACCCGGAAGCTGCGAACCGGGTAGCATCGGGTGCTTGGTGCCGCCCCAATCGAGTAGAATCGCCTCACGAGTGCCGCGCAAATCGTTAATCGCGATGGTGACGAACGCGTCTTTCCATTGCACGTCCTTCAGGTCGATCTTGAGCGGACCGAAATCAGGCGGCACAAACTTGCCGGACAGAGTCGTCTGTGCACGATAGACCACCGCATTGTAAATCCCACGGTGCAACATCTGTGTTTGCACATTGCCTGAGACATTGAGCGTTTCGGGCAGAAAATACGCGTTCCCTGTGGCGGTCTCCTCCACTTCACGCCGCTCCATCTTCCCGTCAGCAGCTGGAACTTCCTTCACCGCCTTGAACTTGTATTGGTAGGGAATCCCAAGCACTGGCCCGATCAGGTTTTGTTCCCTGCCCCATGACGAAGTGATATCGGCCACCGCCTCATTGCGCCGGCGCAGTCGCTCGCTTAATACGCCGGTGATCATCGCCAGCAGAATCAGCAACACCAGAACGAGCGCGCCGACTCCAAGCAATTTGATGATGGTGCTATGCCGCCGCCCAAACGACGGCTGAGATTTTGGCAATGGTGGCGGCGCTTGAACTTCAGGCATGCCGCGATGTTGAACAATCCAAACCGGTTAGGCAATAGCCTTGATATCAATTTCTGCGTCTTCACCAAGCACGCCAGACATCTCCCTGATGAGAGCCTTGCTAGCGCAACTGTGTCCGCTGTAGCCACGGCCCTGTGGGCCGTCGCTCGCCGGTTGAGAGGAGCAGCCCAGGGGCGAACCGGCCATAGGCCGGTGGCTACAAATTAGCGAAATAACTTTAGGCTCAGCTCCGCCGCTGCCTGCGAATTCGCGCGGCCTCGCACATGAAATGCGGATTCCGGATAATCGTCGTGAATTTCTGTTCGGTTGAATCGCTTCGCTCGAACAACGACAAACAATCAATCAAGCGCCTGCCACGCCAGTTAACGAGTTCCTGAGTGATGCAATGCAGACCGTGTCGTGCGCACAATGCGCGAAATAGATCGGCGGTCATCCGCGGATTTCGGTGATGCGCCCAATCGAGAATCTTCGCCTTGATCAATGGCTTCGCGATCAATTCCGGGAGCCGTTCGCGGGGCGAATTCACGTATTCGCCAAAATTGGAATGATGAATGAAACCTTTGCCGCCGATTTTCAATTTCGTTCCGAGTTCGCGCAGGTACGCTTCCACCACGTCGCGGTTGGTATGCACGAAAGAATCGAAACTGAAAACGAAATCGACGGAAGCATCGGGAATCATCGACAACGAGCGCCCATCATTGAGGTAACACTGCACGCGCGACTCAGCGGCGAAACGCTCGCGACACGCTTCGATGCATTCATTCGAGCGATCAACGGCCCACAGCTGCTGACAATAATCTTTGAGATAGTGCGTCCATCGCCCGAACCCGGGGGCAATTTCCAAAATCGTGCTGGTTGGCAAGAAATCGCGAATGCGCGGAAAAATTGTGCCGGTCCATTGCGCAGCAGAACTGCCCCAAGGCTCAGACCATTCCTCGCCTGCCTCTTTCCAATCGTACTTCATAGAATGGCTCGTACTATATTCAGTACACACCCACAGAACATCTTGGCATTGCTCCAAAGGTGTAGCCAAAACTGTAGGGGGAACAGCTCCGACTGGAGAGCACAGTCTAGTTTCGGATGCGAATCGCCCTTCCGGCTTTGCCGTGGATCAGATTCGACGGTACAACAATCCGAGAGGGAAATCGCGTAATCAGTGTCCAGGCTTCCCAGCCAAACACCGAAGAAGTCAGATCAGAAATGATTTCTTTTGAAGAACATCTGGAGCTTTGCAGATACTTATGATCGCAAGCGGCACGCTTGCAAGGAAGCACAAATACACCAAATCAAAAAGTAACTATAGAACAGGGGGCGGGATGGCTGTAAGTGTCGGCTTTTTGTCCTAGCATTACTCCTGGATAAGATTGCACAAAATTCGAAACGGAATCACAATTGAGCCATGAAAACAGGAAGTACATTCAGTCGTCTGTGCGGCCGGCCGGTTCGATGGGTAAGTGTTGTCCTCGCACTGGCATTTTGTGCGTCGGCGCTTGCTGGCCCGAACAAAACGGTTGTGCTCCCGCCATCACAGCAGGTAGCCGCAAGGAGCGTCAAGAAAGTGTGCTACGTGGTGACCGGAAGCTCCGCCGTTCCGCAGCCTTGCGACCGGCTCAGTGCGATTCCGACCACCGCCAATGCCATGCTGATCCTCGGTCACGCGACAACGAGATAAGTCTCGTAAGGATTAAATTTGGCGAAAATCATGCTGTCAGGGTGAAACCGTCAGTTTTTTGTTTTCATTCTCCAAGTCATTAGTCCGGGCAGCTGCGCGCCTGTTTTTTTCGATCGGATGCTTCTCGGCTTTGCACAGCAATTTCTAGCATTTGCTGGAGAGCTACGAAGTAGAGTTGAGCGAGCGTACCTAATATCTAATCCTGCAGATTTGATTTCTTTGAAAGACTGCAACACAAAGACGTACGCGGCGACTTGTTTTGTTTGCCGCCATGGACATTTATAAGGGGTTACCGCCGGATTAACTGAGTTCAAGCTACTTGGTTTGAAAGGCACCAACGGGGCAGTGCACGTTATCGTGACTCGTATTGTCGGTTCTATGTCCTACTCGCGATACTCCCAACCTGCATATCCTTGGTGTGATAACCAATGCTCGGAAAGCGGATTGAATTTCTTGGGTTTGACGGCGTAACTGCTGCGTATCTTGTCGCTCCAGGGGACATCTTTGCAGCTGCAACCCTCGATAGCGGATACGGGAACCACATTCCGTGTTATCAGACTTACACAATTGGTTTAACTTCCGACATGTTTCGAGCCGAGTCAGGAATGATTTTCAGACCGGACGAAACGTTCCAAACAGTGCCTGAGCTCGACACCATCATCGTGCCAGGTGGTAAAGGATTACGCCAGTCCCAAACCAGCAATGAGATTTCGGATTGGCTTCTGACACGGGCAAATCGGACGCGGCGTATCGCAGCTATCTCGACAGGCATCTATGGCCTGGCTCCGACAGGACTATTGGATGGGCGTGAAGTCACCACTCACTGGCGATTCTCCAGTGACGTCGCCCGCCGTTTCCCAAAGCTGCGTGTTGATCACAAAAGGGCGCTTGTGAAAGATGGACCCTTTTATACTTCTAACAGTCTAAGCGCGGCTATCGATCTTTCGCTGACTTTAATCGAAGAAGATTATGGACGGCATGTCGCGCTCGCAGCCGCGCAAGAGTTAGGAATACCTCTCATTCATCGAAACGGCCAGGAGACGCTCTCGAGGCCGTTGATTTTCGACAGTCAACCAACTGATCGATTCGCAGAACTCGTCCCGTGGATTATGCGAAATCTGAATGAAGATCTTTCGGTTAACAACCTGGCGCGAAGAGCGTGCATGTCCCCCAGTCACTTTAGTCGTGCCTTCAAAAGTATAATTGGCAGCACGCCGGCTGAGTTTGTGGAAACGCTGCGCATGAATGAGGCGAAGCGTCGCCTTTCTGTTCCGAAGCGAACTCTCGACACCATCGCGGCCTCTGTTGGTTTTTCAGATGCACAAACATTCCGACGCGCATTCGAACGGAGATTTGGAGCAAAGCCGCGCAGCTACCTGAAGAACTTCAATGCGAGTTCGATGCGGGCTTCTTCTGACCGAGAAGCGGCCTGATCACCGGGCGCACGAGAAGCACTAACGATCTCAACTCAAGATTAGATTCCCCTTGTCTTGAGTGCGGATGCGAGCTTGACGAGGCCCTCTCGGATCTGCGCCGGGGTCCAGGCCGCAAAACCGAAAACAAACGCTGGCTTGAGCTTCGCCTGGATGCAATAAAATGATAGCGGTGATGGTTTGATCCCGATCTCGGTGCGGACATGCGCGACCCTTGCGAAATCTGCTTCGCGACGAAGCCAGGCAACGAAATTTAGTCCGGCTTCCGGGATCTGAAGAATGAAGTGCTCATTAAGCAAATTGTTGAATTCTTTGATGAAGAACTCTCTCCGCTCGGCATACAGTTTTCGCATCCGTTTGACATGGCTGAGGAAAAATCCCTCCGTTATGAATCGAGCGAGGGTTGCCTGGTCAATCGCGGGGGAGTGTTGATCCATCACGCTCCGGATCTTGGCCATCGAATCTATCAACGGCTCTGGCACAAGGAGATAGCCCAAACGCAGGGAGGGATAGAGGATCTTACTCATCGTCCCCGCGTAGATCACTCGACCTGAGTGGTCGAGCCCCTGCAAACATGGAAGCGGGGGACCGGTAAAGCGGAACTCAGAGTTGTAATCGTCTTCGAAGACAACAGCGTCGTTGTCGCGCGCAAAATCGATCAGAGCTGTCCTTCGCCGGAAAGTCATCGTGACCCCGAGCGGAAATTGATGCGAAGGCGTCGTGTAAATGATTCTCGGCAACGGTTGTTTGGACGACCGCGCGATCACAATTCCTTCCGGGTCGATGGGTCTTGGAACCACTGCTGCGCCCGCGAAAACCAAAGCCCTTCGGACCATGTGAAAGCCTGGATCTTCGACCCATGCGGCTTCACCCGGATTGAGCAAGGCCATTGCGCTCATCAGCATCGCCTGTTGCATTCCCGCCACGATTATGACCTGGTCGGGGTGACAGTGCGCTCCTCTAAAATCGCACAAGTAAGCTGCGATTGCCTTGCGAAGGTCGGCGTCGCCGCGATTGGACGCATACCGCAATAAGGCGGCGCCCTTCTTGGCGAGAACTTGCGCCCTGAGGCGTTCCCAAATTGCTATTGGAAATTCGTCGACTGCCGGATGCCCGGAAATCAACGAGACGCCCGCTGCGGCTTCGGATATCCCGAGATCAAACTGTTTTCCAATACGCTTATCCGGAATGTTCCTGACGCGCTCAGAAATGCTAGGCTGGCGCCGTATTTGGCGCCCGGCTCCGGGCTTTCGTACGCTCAAAAAAGTTTCGGGAAGAGCGCCTGCAACGAATGTCCCCGATCCGATTCTGGATCGCAGATACCCTTCAGCATGAAGTTTCGAGAAAGCGAGCCTTACGGTGGGCCTTGAAATTCCCAGGTCAGCCGCGAGCTCTCGGGAGGAAGGAAGTCGAGAAAAGTTGCCGCTAAAGTTTCCCGATACCAATTCATCACGAATTTGGCGGTAGAGTTGTTGGTAGAGCGGTTCGCGAGCAGTCCGATCGAGCCGAATCATTTCGAATGCCATGACCGAACGGCGACGCCGTTTCTTGCCGAGCGAGCCGTTCATTAGTCTTAAATTGGCTAGGCTAGTATGCACGTTCCTATTCCTATCTTAACTCTTGCCGACCCATTTCTTCATCGATCGTACTTAACTCCCGCGGCGTTTCACGGCAAATCGCAAACTGGCCAGCACGTTCTGCTCCAAGTGGGCATTGCCACTTTAGCACAGGAACAGAAGGGTTGCTGGAATGATGTACCAGCGTCCGTTGTTCTGTTGGGCGGCTTTCATCCTTGGCGTCGCATTGTGTTCACAGTCGTTTGCGCAAAGAACCGAAAAGAAACCTGCGCAGTCAAACGTAGCCTATTTCGCGGGGGGTTGTTTCTGGTGCACGCAAGAAATTTTTGAACAGGCGCCGGGCGTGACCTCGGTCGTGTCGGGTTATATGAACAATGCGGAGACGGTCCAGATTGGGTTTGATCCGAACAAGACCAACTACGACAAACTCCTTACCGTATTCTGGCATGCTCACGACCCAACTGAAGTCAATCGCCAGGGCCCGGATATTGGGCCGCATTATCGCTCCGTCATTTTTTACGCGGATGACCAGCAGCGCCAAGCAGCTGAGAAATCCAAGGCTCAACTAGGAAAATCCGGGGCGTACTCGAAACCGATTGCCACTGAAATTACGCGCGCGGGGTCTTTTCACGCCGCACCTGAGTATCATCAGAACTTTGGCCGCAAGAACCCGAACAATCCTTACGTTCGGCAATGGGTCGCGCCAAAACTCAAAAAACTCGGGCTAAAGGGGCCGTGAACGGTCGCCGCATGGTGTATCGCCTCAAGTTGCATAAGGGAGCTATCGTTACGGCTTTGTGGCTCCTTTACCTCTGTTGCATAGCAGCCCCCAAAGCTTTCGGGGATGATGCGGAAGCCGCGCGAATTCGAGCGCGAGTCAAGGCGCTTCCAATGACTGAAAAGGTGAGGCTGACCAATGATCAGTGGCGAAGGATTCTAACACCAGCACAATTCTTCGTCTTGCGCGAAGCCGGAACTGAACCGCCATTCAAGAACGAATATTGGAATAATCACGAGAAAGGGATCTATGTCTGCGCTGCGTGCGGAAATGAACTTTTCGGTTCCAATACCAAGTTCGAATCCGACACGGGCTCGCCTAGCTTCTATCAGCCGCTCGCGCAGGACAAAATACTTGTACTTGCCGATAACACTGGTGGCATGAGGCGCGAGGAGGTGAGGTGCGCCCGGTGCGGATCACATCTTGGGCATGTATTCAATGATGGTCCTGCCCCAACGCACCTGCGTTATTGTCTGAATTCGGTTTCGCTGAAATTAAAAACAACGAAGGAGCACTAGGAGTTATCGAATGTATTTTCCTTCAGCTCTTATCAACTTAAGCGGTGGCTCTTGTAGTGAGGCCAATGGCCGGAGGCATGGCACTCAGTGTTCGGAGAATGTCCTATGAAAACGCAAGCGCTTGCGACCGATGAGCGCGTTTTGCAAATCGCCAACTAGAGGATGCCTAACAAGCGGTTGCAATTCCCGATGCCAAGTAAGATCAGATCTCTGGCCACGATTCTATGGGCCGGCCTGATCGCCGGAGGCCTAGACATCACGGCCGCCTTTGCTGTCTATGGTTTCTTCGGATTGAAGCCGATGCGCTTACTGCAAGGGATTGCCGGCGGGTTGCTCGGACCGCGTACCTTCGAAGGCGGACTCGCAACGGCGTTCCTTGGTCTTCTATGTCAGTTTCTAATCGCGTTTTCGGTCGCTGCCGTCTACTTTGCGATGAGCCGCGGGTTGCCCTTTCTCGTGGAGCATGCTGTCATTTCGGGCTTTGTGTATGGCGCGGCTGTCTATTTTTTCATGAATCGGATCGTCGTGCCACTCTCGGCTGCCACGAAATATCCGTTCTCTTTCAAGATGATGTTCATCGGCGTAGTCATACACATGTTTTGTGTTGGGCTTCCAATCTCTCTAATGGTTCGCCGATTCTCGAGATGATCGAATGGCGGTCGTCACGTAGTACGGCGGACTGGCTCTTCTGTTGTTCATTGGATTACCCATTTCGCTTCTGGTGCGGCGATATTCCAGCGGACGCCGTGAATAGAATCACTTACGAGAGGCAATCTCATAACTGGCAGGGAGCCGACAGATGATGGATTCCCACGCGGACCAGTCGGAACCAGCGATCCAGGCTACAACGCGCGTTGGCCTGACAGCGATCGCGAGAGAGCTGTGTAGCCCGCGGTCGCTGACCTCGGCCCGCCTGATAGCCCTAAAGCGCCGCGGTCAGCGACCAGCGGCTACAACAAAACCAGATAGCAGCTAAAGTGGTCAGGTGACATTGCCCGGAGTGGGTCTTGTAGTCGGATCATTTTAGTCCGATGACGATGCTTAGTGCACTCGCTCGTTCCCACACACAGCAGACACCTCAACGGTACGGCCGAGCGGAATTTGGCCCGCACAGCCATGATTCCGAAAACGGTCGGCCTGATCGTATTCGAGCAGATGGCCGCCGACGAGTTGACCGGACCGGCCGAGATTTTTTTCCGAGCAAAGATGCTAACTGCGGACGGTCACGAATTCCGTTGTTACCACATAATAACACTCGGCATCAGCACTGAATCATGTGTGACGGAGTGTGGTATCATTGTAAAACCGCAGCTGGCTATTAAAGACGCGCCGTCACTTGATACTCTCATCATTCCTGGGAGCAGCGGCGTTCACGATGCGAGATTGAACAAGAAGATCGCAAGGTGGCTAGGTCACCGAGCGCCTGGCACAAGGCGTACTGCAGCCCTCGGTACTGGCATCTATCAACTCGCAGCAACAGGGTTGCTGGATGGCCGGCACGTAACAACTCATTGGCGTTTCGCTAAGGATGTCACTTTGCGATTTCCCAAGCTCCGGATTAATCCCAATCGCCTATTCATAAAGGATGGCCCATTTTATACCTGTGCCGGTGGCGCTTCCGCGGTTGATCTTTCGCTATCGCTGATCGAGGAAGATTACGGTCGTCAGATTGCTTTGAAACTGGCACGGGAGCTCGTTGTTCAACTTAAACGATTCGGCGAACAGGAGCAGTATTCTGAGCCGTTACAGTTTCAGGTCGAGTCGTCCGAACGCTTCGCTGATCTGGCTGGCTGGATTTTGTGCAACCTTAGCCGGGATCTTTCGATCGAGGCGCTCGCTCAAAGGGCGTGTATGTCGCCACGAAATTTTGCTCGCGTGTTCAGGCATGCTTTCGGCACAACGCCCGCGGAGTTTGTCGCGACTGCTCGTATCAGAGAAGCGCAGCGACGACTGCGAGTTCCCCGCACTACCATTGAGAGCGTCGGCGCCTCTGTTGGATTCAAAAGTGCAGATGCTTTTAGTCGAACATTCGAGCGGCACGTAGGTTGTCGGCCGAGCACCTATCGTGCGCGGCTTGGAATTACACCGCAGGGCGATTTCCTGAATCGGCGGTCCAGAGATGTAGAGCCACTGTTGGCGCTCGCCTGAGTGCGAGATCGTGCTGTGCACGATTTGGGACACTTTATCGGTTAGTTGTCATCGGCCTCGCAATCACATTCGCGTTCTGCGGACACTCTCTCTGATCACTCGGTAACATCGGGATCAGGCAGGAGTAGCTTCGGTTACGTTAGCACTCATTTTGAAGAGTTGTCGCAAAGCGGCATTCCACAAAGCACCCTTGTGAATGTGAGATTCGGCTCAGGCACGCCAGGCGTGCGCGACACCTTGAAAGGGGATTTGTTCAACCAGGCGCGGTCGAGCTAGGACAAAAGTGTTCATTTGCCGCAGCGCTCCTCAGCGCACTCCTAAGTAGCCGTCAAAAGCCATGGCTTAAAGTGTCGTTTCTTTGTCCTACCGGGAAAACTTCATTCTACGTTATACCGCCCCACATGGAGAAACTAATGACAAAAAACGTACTAAATAAATGCGGATTCCTTCGCGTTGCTTTTGTGGCAACCGTCGGATTTCCCTTAATTTTTGCATCCAACGCATTCGCTCAGTTGCCGGCTCCGGCTGTTCCAGCAGCGCCGGGTGTGCCAGCGCCCACTGCTGAAGTTGAACGCGTGATAGTCACCGGTTCGAACATTCCCACAGCGGAAGAAACCGGGCCAAATCCAGTCGACACCTACCGGCCGCAAGACATCGAAAAACTGGGCATCCGCAATGCCACCGATCTGCAAGAGTTCATCCCGCAGGAAACGGGCGGCGGGATGAACATGAACATCGGCAACGGCGGTGATGGTACGGTCCAGTTCAACCTGCGCGGCTTGTTGCCCAAGGAAACCTTGGTTCTGATCGACGGCAAACGCGTCGCCTATGGTTCGTTGGGCACAGCCGGGACTAGCGGCGGCGTGGACATCAACCTGATACCCTTCTCGATGGTCGATCACGTGGACATCCTCAAGGATGGCGCCTCGGCCGTGTATGGCTCCGACGCCATCGCCGGCGTGGTCAATTTCTTCTTGGTCCACAAATTCCGGGGACTGGAGATTGGCGGACAGTACGGGAACACGGATCTGGGAGCGTCCAACGATATGGGTGAGTGGGAGGCGTGGTTGAAAGCCGGCACCGGAGACGACAAGACGGATATCGTTGTCATTGCCGATTTCTGGGAACGCACCGGGGGCCTCTTCAGCCGGGATAGGGACATTTCTTCCAACGGCTTCTTTGTTCCGTTTGGCGGATTCGATGCGCGCAGCGGCAATTTCCCCGGCCGCGTGGGCAGCCGCCGATTG
>Ga0209056_10003662_pt1 | contig 16346 bp, 9 predicted proteins | sample GraSoiAngelo_114_FD_185876 | JGI IMG/M metagenome (GOLD analysis project Ga0209056, IMG submission 185876) | Grasslands soil microbial communities from the Angelo Coastal Reserve, California, USA - 14_0903_13_40cm (SPAdes) (version 2) | ecosystem: Environmental > Terrestrial > Soil > Grasslands ... | reverse complement strand
GGATCGTCGGGCGGAACTCTGCGCGCTTTGCTCCTCGGCGCGGGGCCAAGCTGCGCCGCGGGCTTGCCGTTGCGTGCGATGACGATATGTTCGCCCCTCTCCGCTCGGGCCACCAACCGCGACAGACGGGTCTTTGCCGCGTGGATATTAACCACGGTTTGTGACATCTCATCAACTTAGCTAATCGCTACGGACTAAGCAAACCAATAAATCCATCCCGGGCGAATCCTCTAGTCGGATTTATTCGTGTTAATTCGTGTCATTCAGATCTCGGCGCGAGGGAAGCGACCCGCCTTCGCCAAGGCTACGGCGTGGTTGACAGACACGACACTATTTTGGAGCAAGCGAATCTACGATTTTTTCGAAGCGCGGATCGCCGCGGAGCGGGTCCCAGAACGGCAGCAGTTTCAATTCGCCGTAGCTGACCGCGATCGGAGGGCGAATGGCGATGGCTAGCTGTTCGCAGGCGAGATCTTCATCTCCAACCCACGCGGCGATCATCGCCAAATACTTGATCACAACGCTGCCATCGATCGCGTCTTTTTCTACGGGCAGCAGCTTGACCGCGTGCCAACCTTCGCGCAGCGCTTGCTCTTTCCGTCCGAGACCAGCGTCGATCAAACCGAGCACGCATACTGCATAACTGTAATTTGGTTGAGCTTGGACTGTTTTCTCCTGCTGCGCGCGTGCAGCGGTAAAAGCTGTCCGCGCTTTGTCATGGTCCTTTGTCATGCGCGCGACAAGGCCTTCGAAAAATGGACGATTGAAAAGGACCTGGTCGGTGGGGAGGAAAAACTCGTTTTCGCTGATCGCGCTCAAGGCATTTTTTGCGGCAGCGGCATCGCGTTCGGCCAGTGCACACATAAGCCAAAAATTGGCAACACCCGATGTCGCAGCGGGATTTGTGGCCCGAATCGAATCGATCAGTTGGAGCAACGGGCGAGTATCGGCTTTCCATTGAAATGGGACAGATGCGACCGCTACCTTCGCATGGACATTGTTCGGTTCGATGGCCAACGTGCGATCCAGCACGGATGTTTCGTCAGCGAAGTGCCGGAGAATTCGATAGTTGAATGCGAGCTCCTGCATCCCGGTGAGGTTGCGCGGGTCGAGGTCAACGGCGCGTTCGAGGTTTCGTGTGGAATCTTCCCAGCGTCGCTGACGCCGCTGGATGAAAGCTGTTAGCTGGAATACCCGCGGATCATTGGGCAAGGTCTGGCGGCCAACTTCCAGCTCAGCCAAGGCGCCATCATAATCGAGGTATCCTCGATAAAGATTCTCCGCACGCGCGAGGTGGGTTTCACCTGCATCCGGACGGAGGTCAGACGCCGCTCGAATGGCTGCTTCCGCTAGCGCCAGGCGCGCTGCAGTGCGGTCGAAGCCATACCAATAAAGGCAGTCATGAGCCCACGCGAGCTGGCAATATGCCAGGGAAAACGATGGATCGCGCGCCACAGCTTGGTTCAGCAGATCGACACCCTGCAGCAAATTCGCTCTACTAGGCCTCGCAAAGCCCGTCGACAGCAGAAGATTTTTCGCGCGCGTATAAAGATCGAAAGCGGTGAGATCGGCGGTTGGCTTGGCCTCAATGGCCAATTTCTCGGCCACTGAGATTTTGGCGTGAAGCTGCTCGGCGACTTTTTGCGCAATCTCGCTTTGGATCGCGAACACATCGTTCAAATCACGGTCGTATTGCTCCACCCACACATGAATATCAGTGCGCGTGTCGATCAACTGCGCGTTTAGACGAAGATGCGTGCCGGCTCTGCGGACGCTGCCTTCCAGAACATGCGACACACGCAGATCATTTCCGATCTGACGGAGATTTCGTTTTCCACGGTAATCCATAACACTCGTCCGGCTGATGACTTTGAGATCGGCGATCCTCGCCAGCTTCGTCAGGACATCGTCTTGCATGCCATCGACAAAAGACGCATCGCTTTTGTCATCGCTCAGATTTTCAAACGGGAGAACGGCAATTCCGTTCGCCAGGGGACGCGCGATAAATTCACTTTTCCAAATAATCCAGCCCGCAGCTGCCGCCAGTGCCATCAGCGACGCTGCAAGTACCGCGCTGGTTGGATTGCGTTGCACCCATTTCTTCCCTCGGGCGAAAATTCCAGTGCGGCGCGCTAAGATCGGCTCGTGCTTTAGCCAGTGCTCCAAGTCTTCCGCAAGCGCGAGAGCGGACGAATATCGCCCCTTTGGATCTTTCTCGAGGCATTTAAGGCAAATCGTCGAGAGATCGCGATCTACTTTGGGATTCAGCAACTGCGGCGGCCGCGGCTCGGTGTCTTCGAGTAACTTGATAGTCTCGTAGGTGGTACCGCCAGCAAAAGGCGGATGGCCGGTCAGCAGTTGATAAAGAACTGCACCAAGCCCATAGACATCGGTGGCGCTGCTCACTGCCGCGTTGTTTCCCACGGCTTGCTCCGGCGCCATGTAGCTGGGCGTGCCCAAGACGTCCAGGGTCTGGGTGACACTGCTTTCAGATTCGACTAATCGGGCTAGTCCAAAATCGGTAAGATGCGGTTCCCCTTTTTCATCCAGCAGGATGTTCCCCGGTTTGATGTCGCGATGGAGAATGCCGTGCTCGTGCGCATAGTGGACAGTACGCGTCACTTTCGCGATCAGTTCCACCGCCTGCCGGATCGACATCGGCGTTCGCCGGACAACTTCGTCAAGTTGGCCGCCCTCGACGAATTTCATGCTGAAGTAGCACGAGCCATCGCGCTCGCCGACTTCGTAGATGGGAACGATGCTCGGATGATCGAGGCTGGCGGCAGCCTCGGCTTCACGGCGAAAACGTTTCAGGTGCGCTTTGCTAGCCCATTGACCAAGGCTAATTACTTTTAATGCGACTGTGCGATTGAGACTCTTCTGCCGCGCACGAAATACCACTCCCTGAGCGCCACGTCCGATTTCTTCCAGCAACTCATAATCACCTAACTCTCCCAACATGGTTGCGGCGCGCACGGCCTCTTTCACGCCTGAAGTAGGCTTCGCATTATCACGTGAAAACTCGTCCAGGCTGCCGGCGGACGAGTCGACCTCAGCTACAGCATCCGGCAAAATCCCGAGCGCGGTTTCCAGCATGCACGCGGTACAAAGCCCTCTCGGCGCGTCAGAAAAGATTTTGGCGCCGCATTTGCGGCAAACTCTTATTACTCTGATCATTGCCCGAGACTCGGCGTGCGTCCCCATTTTGTACTGCGTAAAATTCTGTCAAAGATTACGCCCGCCTTAAAGACACGAATTTCACCAATTTACACCAAGGCTCTGACCGTAAGCGTCCTTGTAGATGACTTCGTCGTGGCCCTTTCCCAACTCGCGATGAATTTCCATGCAAAGACCTACGATTTGAAAAATCTCTTCTTTTAAAGCAGCTCAGACACAAATGGATTGAGGCACGAATTTCACGAATTCACACTAATTGGATCAGCAGTATTCGTGATAATTCGTGGAATTCGTGTGGAGCCTTCGTGTATTTCATGTCTACGCGCGAATCACAGCAATCAGATAACGCAACTCGTTTTCGATATCGCCGGGAGTCGCAACAGTATGAGCAATTTCCTCGCGCAATAACGATTGATAGCTTTGCCGAAATCGATGAAAGGCCTGCGAAACGGCGTTTTCGGTCATCCCGAGTTGCGCCGCAATATCCGCCTGCGACGGCGTCCCCGGCTCGTCTGCCAGCAATTGATTGAAGGAATCGAACAACGCCGCGTTACCTCGCTTACGGTAAGTATCCTCTAATCGGCTCAGCACGCGATCCAGCAATGTCGAAGCCCAACGGCGCTCGTAGATCCGCTCGGCAGTGAGCGGGTCGGCTGGCTCCATGCCGCTTCGTTCCTCATTACGCAGTTCTTCCAACGGAATGAGCTGCTCGCCTTTCCCGCGTTTGATCGCCATGGCGCGGCGGCGTTCGTCGGCCAAAAAGTGCTTCAGCGCCGAGAGCAGATAAGAACGTAAACGCCCCTTCTCTTTGCGCACAGTCCGCAGGTCCCGGCGCTCCAACAAAAGAGCAAAAAAACCTTGCGTAAGATCCTGCGCGTCGTCGGCGCTGATCCGCTGTCGCCTGAGAAAGCTATAAATCGGTCGCCAATAAATGCGGCAGAGCTTTTCAAGCGCCTCATGTGCCGCCGGCGATTCGCCTTGTGCCTCCAGCACCACGCTCCAGTGCGTAGTGATAAACGCCGCCGGGCTGTGATAAGCATTTCCGCCAATCGCACTCTGCGAAGTCACCTAATCATCAGCAGGGACCACGCCCCGATTCAATCAAAAACTCGCGGGGAAAGCAAATCCTCCTGAGGGCAGCCTGACAGCAGCATTTTCTCCCGTTTGGAGCGGTTTTGCCTTTTCAGGGGGACTTTGGTGCAGTACGGTGGCATTCGCCATGCGATCGCTGGTTTTGTTGCTCGCCGGTCTGTTTGCGAGTGCCGGGTTGGTGCACGGAGAAATTAAAACTCCGGAGAATGCCCCAATCGAAATCACTTCAACCGGGCAAACCACGTATGAAAACGGGCTGGCAACAGCTCGCGACAACGTCGCGATTCACATCGGGAACACGGACATTTACGCTGACTACGCACAGTACAATTCCTCCACACACGACGTGGAGTTGAGGGGTCACGTTCGAATCTATCGTGATACGAGCCTCTACACCGCCGAAAGCGGAGTTTACAACACCGAGACAAAAAAGATCCGGGTGAGCATCGGACGAACGGAATCAGAACCTTATTTTCTCGCGGGTAATGATGTCACCTCACTCGAAGGGGACAATGCTTATCTCATCCACGGCGGCTACTTCACCACCCACGATTCGGCGAAGCCCGATTTCCATCTGCGCGCGCGAAAGATCCGTGTTTACGAGCATGATCGGGTAATTTTTCTCAACGTGACTGCGTACGTTGGGAAAGTGCCGGTGTTTTGGTGGCCGTATCTGTATCAGTCGCTGGACAACGCGTTTAGCTTTTCCATTTCCCCGGCGTACTACAGCACGTGGGGACCATCGCTTCTCACCCAGGTAACATTCCCGATCACCGATCACGTCCAAGGCCGGCTGCGTCTGGATTACTTTGGTCGCCGGGGCCCAGCGATCGGTTTTGAGCCGACCATTGAATACGGAAAAGACCAAAGCAGCTTGGCGAGGTTAAAGACGTTCTACATTAACGATCAAAATCCCGATATCAATCAAACCAACATACCGCGAGTGGGCGTGCCTGAGTCGCGATATCGGTTTACCCTCGAAGATCACACGAATTTCACCGATTCGATCTACGGCATCGCGAATATCACCAAAATGAGTGACCAATACGTGATGCAGGACTTTTTCCAGGGCGAGTTTCGGATCGATCCTGTCCCGGATAATGTTGTTGCGCTGGCAAAGACAAATCCAGTGTTCACTCTTACCGGCATCGAACGTTTTCAGGCGAACGACTTCTTCACCACCACGGAACGTCAGCCGGAAGTGGTGTTGGACATTAAACGCCACGCACTCTTTGGCGGGCCCATATTTTACGAAGGCGAAACTGGGTTTGCGAATCTGCGGTTACAATTCCCAGAAGACTCAGGCATCAAGAATTATGGCACCGACCGTTTCGACACTTTTCATCAACTGACTTATCCAAACACGTATTTTGGATGGCTCTCGATCGTGCCGCGGGTTGGATATCGCGGCACTTACTACGGCAAGACCTGGGACCTCGGATCAACAATTTTTGTGCCGCCAACCAACCCGCTCGTGCCCGACTTTATTCTGCCGCCGCCTACCACGGCCAATCCCATCAAGTTCGGTGGCGACACTTTTCGCAGCGTCTTTGATACGGGCGCGGAAGCTTCGTTCAAGATCTCCCGCACGTGGGAGGACGTGCAAAGCCGCTCATTCGGGTTAGACGGACTGATGCACGTGATCCAGCCATTCACTGACTTTTCGTACGTGAAAGAAGACGGACCTAATCCCCTCTCGATTTTGGAGTTCGATCGGTTTCAACCTTCAACGCAACTTCGGGCAATCGATTTTCCACAGTTCACTCCAATCGATTCGATCGATGATTGGACGGTATGGCGGGTGGGTGTCCGCAACAAGTTGGAAACTCGCCGCGACGATTCAACAATGACATGGCTTGAACTGGATACGTTTGTCGATGTGAACTTCCAGAATCCGTATGATCGCACGGACTACTCAAACTTGTTTAACAACCTCCGGTTCACGCCCCTGCCGTGGATGTCCTTTTCGGTGAACTCCCAGGTACCGGCCTTCTCGAAAGGCTTTACGGAAGTCGACACCGTGGCGACGCTCCAACCGCTGGCCAATTTGCAGCTGAACTTTGCGCACCGCTATTTGAATGGGAACCCATTCTTTCAGGACAGCAGCCTGTTTGTCTTCGGCGGGTACCTCCGCGTTAACGAAAACTGGGGCGTGGGGATCCAGGAGCAATATGAAGGGGCGACGGATACCCTCCAGGAACAGCGTTACGCGGTTTACCGGGACCTGACAAGCTGGGTCGCCTCGTTCGGCGGGGTAATACGCGACAATGCTGGAGTGAAAGAATACGGTCTACTCTTTACCGTAACCCTAAAGGCATTTCCGAAATTTGGTTTTGATTTGAACTTCGACCCTGCCTCGCAGGGCGACTGATCCACGCTGCGCGAATAGCACCGGGACGGCTGGCCGAATTCCGCCACTTGTGCTCCGGTTCGTTCGCCCGCACCATTCTTGATTCATGGACATATCAATTATCGGCTCCGGATACGTCGGTCTGGTCACGGGCGCCTGTTTTGCTGATGTCGGCCATCATGTGATTTGCGTCGATAACGACGACGAAAAAGTGAGACAGCTTCAAGCGGGCGGAGTACCGATCTACGAACCGGGACTCGAAGAAATCATTCACCGCAACGTCTCGGCGCGCCGGCTCCGTTTCACCGGTAACATCCAGGAAGCCGTCGACAACTCGCAGATTATCTTCATCGCCGTCCCGACCCCGCCGCTGCCAGAGGGCGATGTCGATCTCAGCTTCGTGGAGAAAGTTGCACGGGAGATTGCAGGCGTGTTAACCGATTATCGAGTGATCGTCGACAAGAGCACGGTGCCCGTGAAGACAGGCGAAAAAGTGGCGGAATCAATCAAACGATATAACCGCCACGGCGCAAAATTCGACGTGGTCAGCAATCCGGAATTTTTACGCGAAGGCTGCGCAGTGGGCGATCTCATGCATCCGGACCGGATCGTGATCGGAGCGCAAAGCGAACACGCGATCGATTTGATGAAAAAGGTGTACGAACCCTTCATGGCGCCGATCCTCGTGACCGACATTAGCAGTGCCGAACTTATTAAGCATTGCGCGAACTCATTCCTGGCCTTGAAAATTTCGTACATCAACGCGGTGTCGGGGATTTGCGAAGCGAGTGGCGCCGATGTGGAAAAAGTGGCCGACGGGATTGGGATGGATCACCGTATCGGGCGCGATTTTCTGAACGCTGGAATCGGATACGGCGGCTCCTGTTTCCCAAAGGACATTGCGGCCTTCATTGCCATCAGTGACCAGCTTGGAACCCCTTTTGATCTCCTCAGGGAAGTGCAACGGATAAACGAAAGTCAAAAAGCGCGTTTCCTGAAGACAATCCGGGAAACGCTGTGGGTATTGCGCGAAAAGCGAATCGCTGTATGGGGCCTGACGTTCAAACCCGATACTGACGATGTGCGCTCATCCGTCGCAATCGAGGTGGTGGAACAGCTCCTGCGCGAAGGAGCGCACGTGGTCGCCTACGATCCGAAAGGAATGCACAAGGCGCGCGTCATCAAAGCAATTGCCGATGCCGAATTTGCCTCGTCCGCTCTGGAAGCGGTCACTGATGCCGAAGCACTGATCATCGCTACGGACTGGAATGAATTTGCGAACGTGGACCTCGCAGTGTTGAAAGACAAAATGCGGACGCCGATCGTCTTCGACGGACGAAATCTGTTGGATCCTGAAACGATGCGGCAATTCGGATTCCATTATTACTCTATTGGACGCGCAAGCGTGACGCCGCACTAACCAATTATGGAGCAGCCCTCTGCTCGCCAAATTGCGCTGGCAGCCTTGAGGTTGTGGCGAAGAGAAAAACGCTTCGCCGACGCGATTACGTCACAGCTTCTTGCGAGAGCGGATCTCACTCTTTCCGATCGCTCCTTCGTTTTGGAGTTGTTTTATGGCGTGCTGCGCAATTTAACCCTGCTCGATTTTTGGATTGGCTGCCTGCGCGGTTCACGCGTCGAGAGCAATGTCCGAGACATTCTGCGGCTTGGCTTATATCAGCTTTTCCTGCTCAACACGCCTGAGCACGCAGCGGTTCATGAAACCGTAGCGCTCGCGCCGCAGAAGCAGCACCCGATTGTTAACGGCGTGCTTCGCGCCGCGACACGGCAGCGCAGCGAGCTGCTCGTACAGGCTGATGCGCAGCCCTTGTTTGTTCGAACGTCTCATCCGCAATTTCTGCTTGAGCGTTGGCAGCAGCATTTTGGCGCCGAGCACGCTGAAGAGCTGTGCAAATGGAACAATCGCCCTGCGGCCATCTACGCCCGGATTAACCGCATAAACATCGATCCGGAAATCTTTCTGCAGCGCTATCCGGACTCGCGACGGCTGCCGGGCAACCCGGATTTTGTGGAGTTCGACACTTTGCCGGCTACGGCTCTCGAGTTGGGTCATTGCTACATTCAGGATCCCAGCACAGTGATTGCCTCCCAGCTTTTGGATCCGAAGCCTGGCGAAAGAATCCTCGACGCGTGCGCAGCACCGGGCGGCAAAACAGGCCTCCTCGCACAGCTCATGCAAAACCGGGGAACGATCATTGCCTGCGACCGTGATAGTGAGCGACTTCAAGTCCTGAAGGACAATGTCGCGCGGCTCGGCGCCACAATTGTCCATGCTCTGCGTCACGATTGGACGCACGATCGTCTCCCGAAAGAAATTTTTTCAATCGGGCTATTTGACAAGGCGCTGGTGGATGCGCCTTGCGCAAACACGGGAGTGATGCGCCGCCGGATCGATGTGCGATGGCGACTGCGACCTGAGGACTTCTGCCGAATGCCGAACGAGCAGTTCAGCATCACGCGCGCTACAGTTCAATTGCTGAAACCCGGCGGCGTCCTCGTTTACAGCACATGCAGCCTCGAATCGGAAGAAAACGAAGAGGTCGTTCGCCGCCTGCTAGCGGAGTTGCCAGGCTTGCGTTTGGAATCGGAAAGAGTTTCGCTGCCTTTTCGCGACGGTTTCGATGGCGCGTTCGCCGCCAAACTTGTTCGAAGCGCGTGATGCGGCCGATCGAGTTGCATCGCGCTCGACCGGTGGAATGATAAACGACTATGCACGACGAGCGGTTCGACAAACTCGCAAAACTCCTGGTGGAATATTCCATTCGCCTTACGCGGAACGAAACGGTCCTGATCGAAGCGTTCGATACTCCCGATGAAATGGCCGTCGCGCTCGTCCGCGCTGTGCGGAACGCGGGAGGCGTGCCGTTTGCCCTGGTTTATCATGCGCGAGTGAACCGTGCGCTCGCGATTGAGGCGTCGGATCGACAATTGACCCTGATGGCCGGCCACGAGCTGGCGCGCATGAAAAAGATGAACGCGTACATCGCGGTACGCGGCAGCCACAACATCACTGAGTTGTCCGATGTGCCAGCGGACAAGATGAAATTGATCGGCAAAAAAATGCGTCCCGTGCAGGACCAGCGCGTCAAGAAAACCAAATGGGTGGTTCTGCGCTGGCCGACGCCGTCGATGGCGCAACTTGCCGGGATGAGCACGGAGGCATTCGAAGATTTCTATTTCGACGTGTGTACGTTGAACTATCGCAAATTGCTGCCCGGCATGAAGACGCTTAAGCGGCTAATGGAAGCAACGGACTGCGTTCAAATCAAAGGGCCGGGTACCGATCTAGTTTTTAGCGTCAAGGGAATCCCAGCCGTGATCTGCGGAGGCGATCGCAACATTCCCGATGGCGAGGTTTTCACCAGTCCCGTAAAAGATTCCGTCGAAGGGCACGTCACGTTCAATGCGCCAAGCATCTATCAGGGGACCGCTTTCGATGGTATCCGGCTCGAATTCAAGCGAGGAAAGATTGTTGATGCCTCAAGCAACGAGACACAAGAGTTGAACAAAATTCTCGACTCCGATCCGGGGGCGCGTTACATCGGCGAATTTTCGCTCGGCTTTAATCCGCGAGTGTTTCAGCCGATGCGCGACATATTGTTCGACGAAAAAATCGCCGGGTCGTTCCATTTCACCCCGGGAGAAGCTTACGAGGAAGCCGACAACGGGAACCGAAGCCAGGTCCACTGGGACATGGTCAGCATCCAGCGTCCCGATTACGGCGGCGGCGAAATTTATTTCGACGGCAAGTTGATTCGGAAGAACGGCGAATTTCTCCCGAAGCAATTACGTTCGCTTAACTGGCGCTGATGTTGACGAGTGAGACTCGCCGAAATCGCGCCCGCTATGCGCGCTTGAGCCCGCTAAGCAGGTTCAGTTGCATCATCACGATCTCGCCGCCCTCATTGAGTTCGAGATTGGCGATCTCGAACATTGGCGCGCCTTCGGCGGGGGCCGGTCCGGTACCTGGCAACTGGACAACGACCTGCTTGGAATTCGAATTCAGAGTGACCGATCCAATCTCGAGCGTCGGCGAAAACTCGAGCGTGCTGATTTGGAATGGCACAGTGATGAACAGAGATGCGCGCGCCTGCGGGGAAGGAGTCAGTTGAACCGGGGCAGTTTCAGAATTCGGCACTAACTGCAAGCCCGCCACTGCGAACGACGGCATGCCGCCCATGGCCGGCCGCTGTTGCTGCGACGGAACCACGCGAATCGTGCCGAGCGCTCCGGCGACAGGCTGAATCTTCACGATTTCGAAAGCGACCTGCAAATTCAACGCAGACTGTGCGCGCTGCGGGGAAGGCAAACGCATCGTAACGAGTTTCGATATGGGACGCACTTTCAAGACTCCCATCTTGAAGCTTGGCGTTAGCTGCATGGCTGCTATCTCGAACGAGAAAGTAAGCTGCACAGAGGTTTGCATCCCGGCGGCAGGCGCCGGCGGTTGCGGTTGCGGTTTGGGCACCGGCGGTACCGGGGCTTTGGCTATGGGAGCAGGTGGAGTTTGGGTAGTTTCTGGCATGGTTGCGGGTATGGTTGTTTGCGGAAAAACAGGCTGGGCGGGAATAGGAGGTTGAAATCCGGACACCAACTCGGCAGTCGACTCACGAACTGGACCTTCACGCTCTTCAAAAATCATTTCGTCCGGTTGATCATTCCCGATCGGTTCGGCTGAAAGCGCCGGTGACACTTCCGCAGCAGGCCAACCGTACTCCGCCCCGCCATCAAAGACCTCTCCTGGCTGTTCACCGCTGGGCACAGCTTCTTCCGTTGCACGGTCGGAAAATTCGTTCGCCTCTTGAGCGGCAAAGACGGGTTCCTCCGGAATGTCCAGAATCTCATTTTCGATTGGCTTCGGTGTAGTCGTAGAGGCTTCGGCAAATTTACTGATCGGTGGAAAAGTCTCCGGTTCAGCTTGCCGCGACACAGCGGCTGTCACGACTTCCGGTGCTTGGTCGACCACTGGCCCAACGGACTCTAAAAATGATTCAACCACTGGCGCTGCTTCGTCCCGTTGCGGCTCGGCATAAGCGGGAGTCAGCACTGGGGCGACCGACCCAAAGGATGGCTCGGACACTGGCGCTGCTTCATCAGGTCGCAGCTCCGCATGAGGAGGGGTTCGCGAAGGCTTGGGTTTCAAAGCTTTCAACCGATCGAAAGCACCGCCAGCTTTCGCCGATGGCAACGCACTGTGTCGCAATGCAGGCTTCCACGGTTTGAGTTGTAGCGAAACCTGACGCGGTCCTCCAATAAATCCGTTGCCTCCCCGTACAGCGTCCTTTTTCGGCTGTGGCTCGCCAGGCTTGAATGCACTTGCGCCAGCAGCGGCAGCACCGCGCGGGGGCTCGAGCCTCAAATGACGCGGCGTGGTGAACGGGTGACGGCGCAGAACCGGCACCATTACCCACGCCAGTATAACTAACCCCGCTAACAGCAGTCCGCCGACCACCCACATTCGCCTTCCGCCAGCAAGCAGTGACGAGACGGTGCTCGCTAGTATTGCCACAACGGATTTGCCGGAGGGACTGGGCTGAGCCGTAGCCTGCTGGGGGCTCTGCTCGCTGGAAGCTGATGCAATATTCGGCGCTTCAGAGGCGGCAGCTTGCGGAGCGGTTGTTGATTGATCGGCAGCAGGCGATTCCGACGTTGCTGGTTGTGGCTGAGGGCTTGTTTCCGTTGACACGTCGCTTGAGAGCGCTGTCGTGGGTTGGTTCGTTGTCGTTACTCCGGCACTGGCAAGTTCAATCCCGCCGTCTGGGGCGCTCGGAGCCGAGGCCAAGGTGAGCGTGCCGCCTTGTTTGTTTGCGGCAACCATCTTGTCCGGGATTGGGCTGGGCTCAACGGCGGGACCACCCTCCGGCTGCGACGCGCCGACATTGCTTGTATCAAAGGCGACCGCAGGCGCGCTTGCGCCTTCTGGTCTTTGCAACCACCCGACATCATAGAATGCATCAGCAAAGACGCTGTTGAGCGCTTGCGAATAAATCTTGTTGGCCGAATTGGTCCAATCCTCGGCTTTCTGCGCATTGTTGTGCTTATACTCCCATGCGGCCTGTGCGTAATAAAGCGCCGGCGTATCGCCCGTGAATTGGAATTCCTCCATCATCGAGTGCGCGCGGCTCTCTTTTCCATCCATCAAGAGGGTCATGTAAATTTTGAATTTGATCAGCTCGGCCGCCTGATTCTTGTCGCCGCCGGGGATGCGTTTATACAGCGTCTCAAAACGGTCCTGGGCTTTTGCGTAGTCTTTTTCCTTGAACGGAATTTGCGCCAGATTGTATTGCGCATCGCGAAGTTTCGGATCCAGCTTGGCTGCCTTTTTGAATGCGGCCTCGGCATCATCGAATTGCCCTTGCTGCATTAGGATTTCGCCTCGCAAATTAAGCGTCGCGGGTTGATTTGGATCGGCCTTATCCGCTTCATCCACTAGCTTGAGCGCCGTCGCGAAATCGCGCTGGCGGAACGCCTGCTGCGATTGTTCGAACTTTGAACGGGCGAAGGCCTTTGTTTTTTCCGTGCGCTCGGCTGCCGTCATAAGCGGTAGTGAAGCCCGGCGTTGGCCGGCCGGTTTTTCCATCCAACCGATTTCGTACAGCGATTCCACGAAAAGCTTGTTCAGTTGCGGCGTGTAATTCTTTTCCGCTGCGCTAATCCAATCCTTCGCTTCCGCTTCGTTCTTTTGTTGAAGGGCGACCGCTGCCTTCACATAATCAACAGCCGGGGTATCGGGCGAAAGCTCGAGCTTCGCCAGAATGGAATCGACCATGTCGCTTTTGCCCTCCATCAGGTACGTCAGCAGAATTTTATATTGGATCAGCTGGGAAGCTTCCTTCGCCAGATCGGACTGACCTGTGGAGAGCAATTGCTCAAAGCGCTTCCTTGCCTCGGCCCAATCTTTTTTCAGAAATGGGATCTCCGCGAGATTGAAGCGCGCATTCCAAAACTTCGGGTCGATCCGCGCCGCTTCAGTCAGTGCAGCTTCGGCCTGGTCATAGTTGCCCTGCCGCATCAGGATAACGCCGCGCAAATTTTTTGACGCCGCAAGATCCGGTTGGCGCGCGTCGATGGCGTCGAGTTGCTTTAGCGCCTCCGGAAGTTTGCCGGCATCGAATGCGCGGTAGGCGGTGTTGTACATCTCCTCCAGCTCCGCTTTGGTCGGGGCAACATTGTCCGCAGCAAATGAGGTAAGTCCCAGCGCTGCGATCGCAGCGATCTTCCAGATTCTCATGAACCACCGATTCAAGCCCTGATTAGCATCCTTGACAAGTCGAAATTGCGTTCGGTGCGAAGATTTTCAGTCCGGTTCGGAAAAATGTTTTGCTCGTGCAAAACCACTGAACGCCTACTCCGGCGCACAGCCGGGCTGCTGCAGGTCTCACTGATTAATTCAAGTTCCCCACGATCCGCAATCCTTCCAAAGTCAGTTGCGGATGAATCACCGCGACCTCCGGCAGCCGGCTGGCAATAAGGCGCGCATAACCGCCAGTGGCCACGACGACAACTTTTTTGCGCGAAAACTGCTCCGCTCTGATTTGCGCCAGAATCTCGCGGACCAATCCACGGTAGCCGAAGATGGCGCCAGAACGCATTCCTTCAACAGTCGACTTGCCGACGGCACGATGTGGCTCTTTCAGCGACAGCCTCGGCAGCAACGCTGTCCGTTGGTAAAGAAAATTAGTCATCGCTTCGAGTCCCGGTGCAATCACGCCGCCGATGTAGCTGCGTCGCTCGGAAACCACATCGAAAGTCACTGCTGTGCCGAAATCCACAACGATGGCCGGACACCCGTAAAACTCGGCAACGGCCGTGGCGTTTGCCAGGCGATCCGCTCCAATTGATTGGGGGTTGGGATATTCAATTGCGACACCCAGCTTCAGTTTCCAATCGAGCCAGAGCACTTGCGCTTTGTTGTGAGCGGCCTTCGAGATCGCAGAGTTTTTTGTCGGCACCACCGACGAGACGACGACTTTCCTCACCTGTCGCTGCCTCAAAAATTCGGCCACAATACTGCTTGAAAGCTCCGCCGTATGGATCCACACAGGATTAGAGACTCGCTCTCTCGATGCGAACGCAAGTTTTGCGTACGAGTTACTCACGTCGATCAATAGATAATCGGAGCGACGCGCCACGGCTAAGATGCAGACACCGAACCCTCCGCGCCGTCAAGCATCAGTCACGCACTGGATAGCACGGTTGGCTTGCGACAATCGCGTCGCGCAGGTAGCCTCGCCCTGTGAGAAGATTGGTTCATCGGCCGCGTCGCCTGCGGCGTTCCCGTGCCCTGCGAAACCTCGTCCGGGAAACGCATTTGACCATTCACGATTTTATTTTGCCGCTGTTCGTCAGCGAAAAATTGGACCAACGCCGGCCTGTCGGCAGTATGCCGGGAGTTTTTCAGTTGCCAGTGAAAGAGGTTATCGATGGAGCGCGCCGCGCTCAGGATCTTGGGTTGCAAGCGATCCTGCTTTTCGGCATCCCAGCGCGTAAGGATGAGGAAGCGAGCGGCGCTTACGCAGAAGACGGAGTTGTTCAGCAGGCGCTGCGAGCGATCAAATCGAAATGTCCGGAGTTGATCGTGATCACCGACGTTTGCCTGTGCGAATATATGAGCCACGGCCATTGTGGTGTCACCCGAATCGACGGTGACCATTTTCATGTTCTGAACGACGAAAGCGTCGAACTTTTGGTGAAGACAGCTCTCTCTCACGCCGCCGCAGGCGCCGATGTTGTGGCGCCGAGCGACATGATGGACGGCCGCATCGGCGCGATTCGCGAGGCGCTCGATGCGAGCGGATTCGATCAAACTGGCATCATGAGTTACGCCGCGAAATTTGCCTCGGTGTTTTACGGGCCGTTTCGCGAAGCAGCCGAAAGCCCGCCGCAGTTCGGCGACCGTCGTTCGTATCAAATGGATTTTGCAAACGCAAACGAAGCGCTGCGCGAAGCGGCGCTGGATGTCGAGGAAGGGGCGGACATTGTGATGGTGAAACCTGCTCTGCCGTATCTCGACATCTTGTGGCGCGTGCGTGAACGTTTCGGAAAACCAACCGCCGTCTATCACGTGAGCGGGGAGTACGCCATGGTCAAAGCTGCGGCCGAGAAAGGGATCTTCGATGAGCGTTCCGCGGTTCTCGAGATCATGACGGCGCTTAAGCGGGCCGGGGCAGACATCATCGTCACCTACTGGGCGCGTGAACTCGCGACATGGCTGCGGGAGTAACAAGCCGCCACGGCGAAACAACACAACACGCCCGGCTCAAGCAGCTCGCGTTTATTTGGGCGCAGACGCACGGATTTTCCGCGTGCGCGATGGAGGTGATTTTGCCCCGATTCCGATATCGCGCTGACGTGGCCGGCTATCGGTCTGTCCCTAAGCAAATTGGATCAACTGCGGTGTTCGAATGCAAACAGGCCCTGTGCGATTTGCGACGAGACAACTGTCACAGCGAGTCCGCGCGTCGACGGCTCGAAGCGATCTGTAATCGTCGCCAGGTTCTCGAAGCGCGCCTCCGCACGCATTATCCAAACCTGCACAATGGTGATTCCCTTTTCCCGGAGTTTGATTCCGAGAACTTCAGCGCGATCGGCCACCGCGGTTACGCGCGCCTCCTTCGTGAGTTGCGGACGCTACAAAATCGCCTCTACGATTGCACAAAGTTTGAGAAACTAATTCGCTACCGCTGCGCGAATTTGTTTTTCATCG
>Ga0209056_10003661_pt1 | contig 16347 bp, 10 predicted proteins | sample GraSoiAngelo_114_FD_185876 | JGI IMG/M metagenome (GOLD analysis project Ga0209056, IMG submission 185876) | Grasslands soil microbial communities from the Angelo Coastal Reserve, California, USA - 14_0903_13_40cm (SPAdes) (version 2) | ecosystem: Environmental > Terrestrial > Soil > Grasslands... | reverse complement strand
TTCGATGCCATCCTCTGTCCCGCGGTTGATCGTGACCGTGTGCCACCAGGTCGAAGAGTCGCGCGTCACAATCTCGGCCGGAACCAGTTTGAAGACCGAGCGCTCGCGATAATTAAGCGCGTGCCGAAAACGGTTGACCTCGTGCTCGACGTCGCGCAAGCCCTGGTTCGTCGCCTTGAGCGAGCGGTTCTCCACCTGCAACGAAGCATTCTCGCGCTCCAGCTCTTCCAGCGACTTCAAACCGGTGCGCACCGACGTAATCTGCTTCTGCAACCCCGAGCCGCCGGTAAGAAACGGCGCGATCAATTGATAAACTCCGCCCTGGAATTTGCGCGTCCTGTCCGGACCGAAGGTAAGAAAATATCCGAGGATGGCGCCGAAAATCAGCAGCGCGATGATGCTCGTGCGACTCATCGCATTGCCGAGTGTTTGATGGTCGATCCTCGGCCCGGAAAACGCGCGTTCATTCGCGCAAATCCGTAATTATCACCGCCACTGGCGGTCCGACGAGGCGACTTGACGCAAAAACTTGAGTTCATTGAGGCATTTGCCTGTTCCTTCCGCCACCGCGCTGAGCGGATCTTCAGCAACATGGACAGGCAAACCCGTCTCTTCGCTCAAAAGCTTGTCGAAACCGCGCAACAACGCGCCGCCGCCTGCGAGCACCAGTCCTCGATCGACAAGATCGGCCGAAAGTTCCGGCGGACAACGTTCCAGCGTGATGCGCACTGAATCGACAATCGTCGAAATCGGCTCGAGCAGCGCCTCGCGCACTTCCTGTGAAGTGATCATGAGCGTCTTCGGCAAACCGGCCACCAGATCGCGCCCCTTTACCTCCACACTCGTTTCCTTCTCGCTCGGATAGGCCGAGCCGATCTTGATCTTAATTTCTTCCGCGGTGCGCTCGCCGATCATCAGATTGTAAGCGCGCTTCATGTACTGCACGATCGCCTCGTCCAACTCATCGCCCGCGACCCGCACGCTGCGGCTGAACACGATTCCGGACAACGAGATGAGCGCGACTTCGGTCGTTCCGCCGCCGATGTCGATGATCATGTTGCCGGCCGGGTCTTGCACGGGAAGACCCACGCCGATTGCCGCGGCCATCGGCTCTTCAATCAAATAAACTTCCCGCGCTCCGGCGTGCGTCGCCGATTCTCGGACAGCGCGCTTTTCCACTTCCGTGATCCCAGATGGAACTGCGATCACAACGCGCGGTCGCGCCCGCACCCGCCGATTGTGCACTTTCGAAATGAAATGCCGCAGCATCGCTTCGGTCACTTCGAAGTCCGCGATCACGCCATCTTTCAACGGGCGCACCGCGACAATGTTCGCCGGCGTACGGCCGAGCATGCGTTTCGCCTCATCGCCCACCGCCAGCACTTTGTTCGTGCCGGCCTGCACCGCCACCACGGAAGGCTCGCGCAAAACTATCCCCTGGTCTTTTACATAAACCAGCGTGTTCGCCGTGCCGAGATCGATCCCGATATCACTCGATAACCACCCGAAAAGTCCGTTGAACATGAATTAGTTTTTAGATTTGGCCGCCTTGATTCCAGTCTGCCAGAAGCGCGGCCATGCCTTCAACCGTAGCAGCTACCGTGCGCGCGACCGCGATTTGACCGGCTGAAACGCCGTAACATGAGACGGAGCCCCGCGCCGTCAAGGGAAAGCTTGGGCCGCGGGAGTATTGGACGTTAAACCTTGAGCGTTTAACGTTCGCCACGTGACCGCGCAAAAAATCATCGTCGCGCCCTCCATTCTCGCTGCCGATTTTTCCCGCCTGGCCGATGAAGTCCGCGCCACCGAAAAAGCCGGCGCTGATTGGATTCATTGCGACATCATGGACGGACATTTCGTCGATAATATTTCCTTCGGGCCGGCGATTGTCGATCTTGTGCGCAAGCAAACCAAGCTTCCGCTCGATGTCCACTTGATGATCGAGCATCCCGATCATTACGCGCCGCGATTTATCGAAGCCGGCGCAAACTCCGTCACAGTCCACGTCGAGCCGGAATCGAAACATCATGTCGAAGGAACTTTGAAGAAAATTCGCGACGCTGGTTGTCGCGCCGGTTTGTCTTTGAATCCCGCAACGCCGTTTGAATCGGTCGAGCCCTTCCTCGACAGGATCGACCTCTTGCTCGTCATGACCGTCCATCCCGGTTTCGGCGGTCAATCGTTCCGCTCCGAGATGATGGGAAAAGTGAAACGCGCGGCCGAGTGGAATAAATCTCGCCCAGCAAAGATTGACATCGAAGTTGATGGCGGCATCAACCCCGCGACCGCGCGCTTGTCTATCCAAAACGGCGCTAACGTCCTCGTCGCCGGCACCTCCATCTTTCACGCAAAAGATATCGCGAGGCGATCGCGAAACTGCGGGGTGAAACTCCCAATTGACCAACTTCGCGGTGTCATCCCGAGCGGAGCGAGGGATCTCACCGTCGCAGCTCCAATTACGCTTCTTCGAGCAGCATGATCAATCACCTCGTGAGAGATCCTTCACTCCGTTAAGGATGACTGGGCGAGGAATCTTGATTGCGAGAAGTGTACTTGCAACCCTCCCCGTGACCGAGGTGTCATCCCGAGCGAAGCGAGGGACCTCACAAAAACAGTGAAGACTTACTACGTATACATGATGACCAATCGAAGCGGGGTCGTTCTTTATACCGGTATCACTAATAGCCTTGAACGTCGCTTGTGGTTCCACAGCAATAATAATTCGAAGCGCAGCTTCACGAAACGATACAAAGTCGATCGACTTGTTTATTATGAAAGCTTTGACGACCCGCGCGACGCAATCTCACGTGAGAAGGAAATCAAAGGATGGCGGCGGGAAAAGAAAAACGACCTCGTGCGAGGACTGAATCCGAAGTGGGAAGATTTGGCTAAGACGTTATTCGGCGACCGTAGGTGAGGTCCCTCGCTCCGCTCGGGATGACACGCGTTTAGTGATTGTGGATCTTGGGTAACTACCCCGCCACCACCGGCTCGGCTTCTTCGGTGGTCTCCGCCATCACTTCGTCCGTTTGCGTGACGCGCACCACTTCCTCGATGGTCGTCTTGCCTTGCGCGACGCGCCGCCAACCGTCCTGCCGCAGCGTTTCCATTCCTTCCGCGATGGCGCATTGCTTAAGCTCACCGCCATCGCGCTTTTGCATGATCAGTTTCCTGAGCGGCTCGCTCACCACGCAAATTTCATAGATTGCCGCGCGACCCTGGTAGCCAGTCTGCCGGCATTGATCGCACCCCGCGCCGCGACGGAATTGCGTGCCGAGCTCCTTCACCGGAAAACCGATTTCCGCCAGATGTTCCCTCGGATATTCGACCAACCCCACGCATTCGGGGCAAATCGTGCGCACCAGTCGTTGCGCGATAAATGATTTCACGACCGAGGCGAGCAGGAACGGCTCGACATCCATATCGAGCAAACGAGTGATGCCGCCGACTGCGTCATTCGTGTGCAGCGTGCTGAAAACGAGATGGCCAGTCATCGCAGCGCGGATGGCAATGTCCGCCGTCTCGACGTCGCGAATTTCGCCGACCATGACGACGTTCGGGTCCTGCCGCAGAATGTGACGCAAACCTTTCGCGAAGGTGAGATCAATCTCCGGTTTCACGTCAATCTGGGAGACACCCGGCAAGCGGTATTCGACCGGCTCTTCGATCGTGATGATGCGGCGCTGCACCGAGTTGATGCTGGAGAGAAAACAATAAAGCGATGTCGATTTCCCGCAGCCGGTCGGGCCGGTGAGCAAAATGATTCCGTTGGGTTGCCCGAGCAGATGGCGAATGATGCGTTCCTGCCTCTTGCCCAGATCCAGACGATCAAAACCGAACTGTTGCTCGCTGCGGCTGAGGAGACGTAGGCTGATCGATTCGCCATTCACGGTGGGAATGGTCGAGACGCGCACATCGATTTCCTGCTTATTCGCGTGCAGATTCATCCGGCCATCCTGCGGCAGGCGCCGCTCGGCGATGTCCATGTGCGCCATCACTTTGAGGCGCGAGATGATGGCGGATTGCAAAAGGCGCAACTGCGGCGGCACCGCCACTTCGTGCAGAATGCCATCGATGCGATAACGAATGCGCAGATCGTTTTCGAGCGGCTCGACATGAATGTCCGTGGCGCGCTCGATGATCGCCTCGCGAATGATCTGGTTGACGAACTTCACCACGGAAGCTTCGGGGTCGTCCGCGGTCAAGTCCGTGCTTGTTTCCCCATCCTGCAACACTTCGAAAGCACGGTTGGTTTTCAGAATCTCATCGAATGTTTCCGCGCCGACGCCGTAGAGCGTTTTCATGGCGCGCAGAACCTGCCCGCGCGGCACCAGCACCCATTCCGCCGGCTTTTTCAAAAGCTGCGACGCGAGCTGGCGGCCGACCGAATTGAAAAGATCGTAGGTCGCCAGCACCACCGAGTTTTCCTTCACCGCAATGGGCAAGATGTGATGTTGAAAAACGAAACGGCTGGGCAAGATCGACAATGTTTGCCGGTCGATGGTCTTCGGATCAATCGAGATAAACGGCACGTGGAAAAAATTTCCGATCACGCCGAGGAACCGGTTCTCGTCCACTTTGCCGGAATCGAGCACCTGGCTCGTCCAGGAACCGCCGTTGAGGTTGGAGGCGAGCTGCACCGCTTCGTCGCGCGAAGGCACTCCACTCGCGAGCAAAAGGTCGATGACTGACTGGCTGGCGGTTGGATTCACTCGTTCCTTATGGCAAATGCAGCGCCCGCCGCACCGGAATGGAGAGCATGCCGGTCACGCGCATGGAATGATTTTTCTGCAAGCGCGCGATGGCGTCAGATACTTCCCCAGAAAACACACCGTCGATCGGTCCGCAGTAGTAACCGAGCCGGCGCAAATCGCGTTGCAGTGCGCCCACGTAAGCCGGCTGCGCGATCAGTTCCTGACCGGACTCGAGATAATAAAGCGGGCGCCAGCGATAGCGCGGCGCGAAATCGGTGGAGTTAGGCGCAGGCATTTGGTGGAGCAGTCCCCATTCGTCACGCTGCGCCAACGGATCGGTGGAATGAAAGAACGGATCGTCCGAGGCTTGCACCAGAACGCCACTCAATCCCGTTGCGAGTGCAATCAGAATCGCCTTTTTCATACAGAGATCACTTGCTGCCTTTTACGACGTCTTTCACCGACGGCAAATCCGGCGGCGGCAATTGCTTGCCATCGCTCGTCTTTGGACAGTCCGGGCAATCATCCTGATCAATTTCAGGTCCAAAATGTGTTCTATCCTCCGATTTCTGGCGTAGGCGATAAAGATCAAGTTTCGTCAGCGTCACTTCCGGACGCATCAAGATAATTAATTCAGTCCGCATCTTGTTGTTGGTTGTATTGCGGAAGAGGGCCCCGATGTATGGGATGCGATCGAGAATCGGAATGCCGGAAGTATTCCTCGTTTTGCTGTCCTGGATCAAACCGCCCAAAACGATTGTCGCTCCGTTTGCGGCGGAAACATTCGTGCGGATGTAACGCGTAGCGATGTTCGGGATTTGGTTGCCATCAATCGTTGTAGATCCCGCGAGGCTGTCGATCTTCTGCAAAATATCGAGCGACACTTCCTTGTCCGAGTTAATCAGCGGCACGACCTCGAGCTGCAACGCCACTTTTTTGAACTCAATGTTGGAAGCCACGGCGGCGACGCCGGTAGTAGTCGCTGTTGCGTTGGTTAGTGTATTGACGGGAACTGGAATCTCTGTGCCTGAAGCGATGATGGCCTTTTTATTGTTGCTCGTGAAAACCATCGGTCGCGAGATCACGCGGAAACGTCCGGTCGAGGCGAGCACATGAACGACCGACGCGAGTGTGTTTCCGGCGGCGAGATAGACGTTTGCTCCACTGGCGGCGTTCGTTGCCAGTTGCGTGAAACTGATAAGTCCTCGCCCAGGGTTGAAGATGTTTCCACCCGTTGTAATCGGGGAGCCTCCGGGACTGGGGTTTGGACTCGTCATAGTGGTGCCGCCCCCAGCGAATGGAGGAATGCCAGTGAAGTTTGTTGTGCCCGCGACCTTTCTGTTCGCCCGGAGAAAATAATCGACGCCGAATTCTTCATCCTTGCTCAGCGTCAATTCTCCGATCACCGTGCTGAGCGCGACCTGCGGCGCTTTCACGTCCATTTCATCGAGAATTTTTTCCACTTTCACCACCACCTCGCGATTGCCGAGCACGATGATGGCGTTCGCGCGCTGGTCAGCGATGATTTTAGCGTTACCCACCGTGACCGCTTTTGGCGTGGTATCGACCGCCTGAGTCTGGAGCTCTTCGGAAATGTTTAGGGTGCTTCCGGTCGAAGTGCTCGACGTGCTCGCAATCCCGCCCGTGTAGGGATTAGTGGCAGTTGCCGTCGTCGTGCGGCGCGGCTGTGTTGGGCTGGCGCCAGGCGCTGCGCCTTCGACTCCCGGCACCGTTTCTCCTGGTTCAGTCAAAGCTTGAACCAGAACAGGCAGGACATCACCAGCGGAGATATATCGCAACGGACGCGTGACCGGCTTGGCAAATTCGACGTTGGCGTCAAACTCCGCGACCAATTTGCGAATGAACGGCATGTTGATCGGCCGGGTCACGACGTGAATGCGGTTGGTGCGCACGTCGGCGGTGAGCTTGATTTTGCCCACCACCACCGCTTCCTCGGAGAGCGCGGCCAACGCGCCAACCTCATTTTCAACCGGGACCGGTTGCGGCACGGGCGCTCGCACGCCACGCACCCCGGCTGGATATTGGACGCCCGTTTTATCGCCTTTCTCGAAGATATCTTTCAACAGGTCGACCACCTTGCTCGCGTCGGCGCGCTCCAGCTTGATGAACTCGCTCACCACTTCCGCCGGCGGGATATCAATTTGATCCACGATTTTGACCAGGCGCCGAACGATTCCGGAATTTTGCGTCACCAGCAGGCTGCCGGACTTCGGGAGTGCGAGGATCGGCGCGGGGTTGGTCCCGGCCCCGCTCAAATATTGCGTGAGCGCTTGCTGGAGCTCGATCGCATCGGCGTAACGCAATTTGAAAAGATAGCTGATGACCTGATCGCCCGGCGGGATTTCCGATTCATCGGAAATGACTGGCACCGACGCCGCTCGAGGATTCTTCCCCGTGCCGACGACTTCGATGATGTCGCCCTCGGCTGGCACGAGGGAAAAACCATTCAGCGAGAGATTCATTTCGATGATACGGATGGCTTCTTCGCGCGACACCGGTTTGCTGATGAAAATGTTCACCTTGCCCTGGACGAAATTGTCCATCACCAGCTTCTTGCCGGTCAGCGCTTCGTAAAAGTGCAGGACATCCTGGACGTCGCTGTTTGGAAATTGCATGTTCGGCACCGTGTCCAGTGCGCCAGAAGGCACATTCGGAACCACCGGAGGAGGCGTGGCGACCGCCACCCCGGGAATTGGCGTTGGCCCGCCAGGGGCGACCTGGCCGAAAACGCCACCCGATAGGGCGAGCAGTACCGCAGCTAGGCAAGAAAGTCTGAGCACAGGCTTATTTACTTATTCACCATACCACGGTCAACCGGCTTCACCTAGAGCTGGTTTCAAAAGTCTAAACCACTTCACTTCCAAAAAAAGACCGCCACTGTAAGCTCGCCAGTTGAAACGGCGCGGCGTTAAAAAAAATGTGGATGTTACGAAAAATTTCCGCGTTCATCTTGGCTACGCCAGTTCTTGTAGCAGCAACCATTCCCGCGCCGGCATTTGCCTCAACAGTTCCATCCAGCGAACAACGGAGGGACCAATCCGTTGCCGAAATCCGAGCAGTCATCCAAGCACAGCAGGAAGCCTGGAATCGCGGCGATATCGACGGATTCATGAACGGATATGCCCGCTCAAAATCGACAATTTTTGTTTCCGAAGACACCGTCACCCGCGGCTGGCAGACTGTGCGCGATCGTTACAAGAAAAAATATTCCGATCGTGCCAGGATGGGCACGCTAAAATTTTCCGATTTGGAAATCATGCTGCTCGGCGCCGATTCGGCGGCTGCGCTCGGCCGTTGGAAATTGAAACGGGCGAAAGATCAACCGCACGGCCGCTTTAGTTTAATCTTCCGCAAAACCGCCGATGGCTGGCGAATTGTGCACGACCACACGTCGGCAGCTGCGCCGCCGCATTGAACCGTTGAATCGTTACATCGTTACATCGGCGATCGATTCACGAATTACGATTTAACGAATCACGAATTACGCTCTCAGCCGCGCGAGCAACTTCTCATGAATATTGTCGAATCCGCCGTTGCTAAAAACCGCCACGATGTCGTTGTGTCGCAACATCGGCACGATTCGATCGACAATTGCATCCGCGTTCTTTTCGTAAAATGCCGGCCGGCCGGCGGCCGCAATTGCATCGACAACTGCCTCCGGCTTTAATCGCTCCTCTTGCGGGATTTGCTCGAGCTTCGCGACTTGTGCGATGAAAACGCCGTCGGCCACTTTCAACGCGTCGGGCAATTGCTGCTGAAAAACGGCGCGGCGCGTGGTGTTCGAGCGCGGCTCGAAAATCGCCCAGATGCGATGGCGGGGATAGCGGTGGCGCAGCGCGTGGAGGGTTTGCCCAATCGCCGTGGGATGATGTCCGAAGTCATCGATGACTTTTACCCCGCGCGCTTCGCCACGCACTTCCTGGCGGCGCGCGATGCCGGAAAAACTTTTTAGCGCGGCACGAATTTTCGGGCTTGGCACATCGTAAAAGCGCGCCGCCGTCGCAGCCATCGCCGCGTTGCGCACATTGAATTCGCCGGTGAGCGGGATCTCGAAACTGTCATCGCCAAGTTTGAAACGTGACCCATCCGGAGAATACGCAGCGTCGCGAATTCGCTGGGCGCAATTCTCCGAGAAACCGACCTCGATCATCTGCGCGAGACAATCGCGCGCGACTTCCACGCAATTGTGATCGTCGCCATTCAGCAAGACCATTCCGTTCTGCGGAACAACGTTGAGCAAACGCCGGAAACTCAGTTTGATCTCATCGAGATTGTTGAAGATGTCGGCGTGATCGAACTCGATGTTGTTTACAATCACCAATTCCGGCAGGTAGTGAATGAACTTCGAGCGCTTGTCGAAGAAGGCGGTGTCGTATTCGTCGCCTTCAATCACAAAATATTTTGAATCGTTCAGCCGCGCGCCTTGCCCGAGATTTTTCGGCAGTCCACCAATGAGATAACCGGGCTTGCGTCCGGCTTTTTCCATGATCCAGGCCAGCAAGGCTGTGGTCGTTGTTTTTCCATGCGTGCCGGTGACAACGAGATTGTGCCGGCCGCGCAGGAAATAGTCCTTCAAAACTTCCGGCAGCGAGAGATAAAAAAGTTTGCGGTTCAGGACCGCCTCCACCTCCGGGTTCCCGCGCTTGATCGCGTTGCCGACCACCACCACATCGACGTCGGCCGGAATATTTTCAGCGCGATAACCTTCCTGGAGCGCGACGCCTTTCTTTTCGAGAAAGATCGACATCGGTGGATAAATATTTTCGTCCGAGCCGGTCACGCTGAACCCGCGTTCGTGCAATGCCGCCGCCACCGAACCCATCGCCGTCCCGCAAATCCCAAGGAAGTGAAATTTTCTTGGCTCGCCCTTGGTCACGCGGATTCTTTACGCCGAGACTGCGAACTCCGCTACCTAAGGAATTTGACCGCGGATTACGCGGCTTTCGCGGATGAGGAAAACAGGCTTCCAGCCTGTCATCACAGACAGGCCTCTTGCCTATCGCTTGTGGCTCGCGCGGGTTGACAGGCGCGAACGCCCGTCTGCCATGACAGCCAAGGATGGCTGTCTTCCGTCCGTCTAATCCGCGAAATCCGCGGTTCTATTTGCTCTTGAACACCTCGACCGCGTTCCATGCTTGGTCGGGCGGTTCTTGTTCGTATTCCAGCGCGCGTTCCAGGTACATCTTCGCCAGCGAATCGTCCGGATAGAACTCGAGAAAACGTGAGAAAAGAATCTTGGCTTGGATGAAGTCGCGATCGCGAAATTTTCGGACTCCCTCTTCATAAACTTCCAGCCATTTCAGCAAATCAGGATCGACGGATTCATTACGCGCCGCCACGGGCGCGCACACTTCGACCGGTTCGCTCTTCCCTTTCACCTGTGCGCGCGCGACGGTGCGCAAGTAAAACTCGTCGCGCACCACCTCGCAGACGGCATCGCCGAGTAAAATATCGACACCATAATTTCGCGTCAGGCCTTCGAGGCGGGAAGCGAGATTGACGGCGTCACCAATTACCGTGGGATCGAGTCGCTCGTGCGGTTCGTAGGAGCCGATGTTGCCGATGACAGCTTCGCCTTGGTTAATGCCGATCCCGAAGGCGAGCTCCTCAACTCCTTGCGCCCGCCAGCTTTCATTTAACTTTCGCAACTCGCGCCGCATCGCCAGCGCTGTGCGCACCGCCGCTTTTGCGTCTTCCGCCACGCCACGGCTGCTCACATTTCCCCACACGGCCATTACGGCGTCGCCGATGAATTTGTCGAGCGTCCCGCCATTCTCGAAAACCGCGGCGACCATGCGGCTTAAGTATTCATTGAGCTGCTTGACCAGGGCCACTGGATCAGCGCGCTCCGTCATCGGGGTGAAGCCGACGATGTCGGAAAAAAGAACTGTGACTGGCTTGCGCGAACCGAGCATCGAGCTGTAATAGCCGCCTGGGTTTTCAAGAATTTCCTTCACCAGGTTTTTCGAAACATAACGTTCCAAAGTGCGGCGGGTTCGCCGCTTCTCCAAGCGTTCGAGCGTGTACTCGAACCCCAATCCAAAGACGCCGCTCATCAGAAATGCCGTGAGCGTGGGCACGACCATCACCAGCACGCCCCATCGATCATAAACGACCCGCGAGAAGCCGAGGTAAGCGGCGCCGATCCCGAGCAGCGTAATCAAGCAAAAAAGCGGACGCCGCAGAAACGCTACAAGAACCCATGCGAGCACACCGGCGCAGCAAACGGTCGCAAAATCGAGCGCGATGGGCGTATCGTACAAAAATTCGTGGTCGAGCGCCGCGGCCAGGGCGTGCAAATGCAGGACCGGCCCCGGCGTTTCCGGGCTCATCGGCGTGTCAAAGACGTCATGCGCGACTTGCGACGACGCCCCGACAATCACGATTTTGTTTTTGAAAAATGCGCCGTCACCATAATTGGCGTGCCAGGAAGGCGGCTCAAAAATCTCCCAAAGGGGCCGTGGTTGGTACGCGTTCAACGCACTAAAACGGAGCAGGTGCGCCTGCAAGTCACGAGGCACATCGGCGCCACGCCCCAGTTTTCCCAAGGCGCGCGCACCGAGCGACTCGTAAGGCTTTTCCCCCGGCAAGGGAAACTGCCCGGCAAGCTGCAAATCGGTAATCGTGTAGCGGACGGATCGGATTCTTTTGTCGAGTGAATCGGGAAAGAAGACGACGTAGCCGACGCGATCGTCATCCATCTGCTGCGGCGGAATTAACGTGCTGTTCGGCGGGACGTTCTGGGCGGCGCCGCCTTGCTCACGCACCAGCGAGAAATCGAAATTCGCACCGAGAACTACCTTATCGCGATAACGATCGAGCGCCGCGTGAAATGCGGCATCGCCGTCGTTCGGCGGACTGAAGATCATATCGAACATGACCAATTTTGCGCCGGCGCCGAACAAACGATCCAGCAGCAGCGCCCAAACTTCGCGTGACCACGGGAATGGCCGTTCTGTCATCAATTGAAACGCGCGATTGTTTTCCAACAGATCCGGCGTGAACGGCTTGAATTCCAGCGTGCTTTGATCAATGCCGAGAAAAACGAAATCCGGATGCGTCGCGGTCTTTCGACCTTCCCGCCGAAGCAAATCTTCGAAACTTTTTTGGCCTCGCCAAACCGCGGAAAAAAACGGAACGCCCTGAGCGAAGTGTAAACTCAGCACCAGCAGCGTCCAAAAAGCGCAGATCGCACTGAGGATTGATAACCGATGGCGGCCGAGCCAGTGCATGCATCTGATTTTACGGCGCTTGCAACTTACGGCCAAACGGAAAAATTTTCACGGTGCGAAAAACCGTTGTCATTTTCAACTAGCCACCTATTTTTCCCGTCCCGACAAACCATCGGAAGCATCTCTCCACCTGGTCCCGCACAGCGGGACTAAATCAGCGGCGAGGTCGGAAAGATCGACAATGTAACAACAGCTCGCTGAACGAGGAGTCCGGCCACCCGCCGGGCGAAACAAGATGCCAAGAGCCACCAACGCCCCGGCCAGCCGGGCCCGACGCAAACGCGTCATCAAAAAAGCCAAAGGTTATCGCGGACGCCGGTCGAAACTTTTCCGTTACGCCAAGGACGCGACCATGAAAGGTCAATACTGGGCCTATCGCGACCGCAAAACGCGCAAACGGACCTTTCGCTATCTTTGGATCCAACGATTAAACGCCGCCGCGCGCGCGCACGGCATGACTTACAGCCGTTTTGCCGAAGGATTGAAAGCCGCTGGCATCGGTCTCGATCGCAAAATTCTTTCCGATCTCGCTCTCACCGACGACACGACTTTCAAGTCGATTGTCGATCAAGCGAAAAGCGCACTGGAGAAGAAGACTAAGAAGGCAGCGTGATTCGTGAATCGTAAATTGATGTAACGCCAGGCACGCGTCATTTTCTGGGGAGCGTAGCCTGCCAGCCTGCTCCCGATCAGCTGCCAGCTGATCGCGACGCAAAGCGTCGTTTCTGATTCCGATTGAACGTTCAACGTTCAACGTTCAACGTTCAACGTTCAATGAATCATCCGCTCGAACAACTCCGCGAAGACGCGCTGCGCGAAATCGAATCCGAGAGCGACGAGAAATCGCTGGATGCTGTTCGGGTGCGTTATCTCGGGCGCAACGGCAGCATCTCTGCGTGGGGCGAGAAGATGAAAACACTCAGCGCAGCAGAGCGTCCGGTGATCGGGAAATTGCTCAACGAAGTTCGCAACGCCGTCACCGCCGCGATCGAAACTCGCGCGCAACATTTTCGGTCCCAAAAAGAGTCGGGTGCGCTGGCCAAGATCGACGTCACGCTACCGGGTATCGGGCGAAGTGGGTATTCCGGCTATAGTGGGGACGCTCGAAGTGGAGCTAGTGGATACTCTGGCTATTCAGCGAAAGAGATCGGGTCGTTGCATCCGCTCACCCAAATGCTCGAGCGGTCGATCCAAATTTTTCGGCGGATGGGATTCGCGCTCGCGGATGGGCCCGACATTGAAGACGAATGGCATTGCTTCGACGCCCTCAATACACCGCCCGAACATCCGGCGCGAAACGAGCAGGATACATTTTATTTGCCCGATGGTCGCTTACTTCGAACACACACCTCCACGGTTCAAATCCTCACCATGCAAGCCGCGCCTCCGCCGATTCGCGTGATCGCGCCCGGCGCGGCCTACCGCCGCGACGAAGTGGACGCGACCCATAGCCCGCAGTTTCACCAGATCGAAGGCTTGTATGTCGATAAAAACGTCAGCGTCGCGGATCTAAAAGGCACGCTCGAGTTTTTCATGCGCGAACTTTTCGGGCGGGACACCGACGTTCAATTTCGTCCGCATTACTTTCCGTTCACCGAACCGAGTTTGGAAATCTACGTGAAATCAAAAGCTCTCAAGAAAGGCGAACAATGGATCGAAGTCGCCGGCTCGGGCATGGTCCATCCTGCGGTCTTCGAAGCGGTCAACAAAGCGCGGGGCGATAAAGCTTACGATCCCGAAAAGTGGAGCGGCTACGCGTTCGGCTTGGGCATGGACCGGCTCGCCATGATCTTGTTCGACATCCCGGACATCCGGCTTTTTGCCCAGAACGATCTGCGGTTTTTAAGGCAGTTCGCATGAAGACGGTGCAGCGAACGGAGGATAGCCTTCGAGGCTGTCTCGGCAGGCAGCCTTCCAGCCTGCCAAAGGCCGGAATTGCCACCTCTCACGCGGTCGCTGTTTCGCCAGGCTGGAAGCCCGTCGGCCGAGACAGGCAAGATACCTATCCTCCACTATGAAATTCTCCGTTAATTGGCTGCGCGAGTTTGTGGATCTTCCAAAGAATCCGGAAGACATCGCGGAATTACTGACGCGAGCCGGTGTCGAGACCGAAAACATCGAGACACGCGGCGCGAAGATCAACAAAGTGATCGTCTCGCGAATCACCGCGTCATCGCGTCATCCAAATGCCGATCGACTGACTGTTTGCGAAGTGGACGACGGCAGTGGAACCAAACGCCAGATCGTTTGCGGCGCGACTAATTACAAAGTCGGCGACAAAGTTCCGCTCGCGTTGCCGGGGGCAAAGTTGCCGAACGGAACTGAGATTCGAAAAAGCAAACTGCGCGGTGTCGAATCGGAAGGAATGCTTTGCAGCCCAATCGAGCTCGGCCTCGGTGAAGATGCGTCCGGCCTGTTGATTTTGTCGCCAGATGCAAAAATTGGCGCGCCGATCGGTGATCTTCTTCCCGCGGACACGATTCTCGACGTCGAGATCACGCCAAACCGTGGCGATCTGCTAAGCCATTTTGGTCTCGCCCGCGAAATCGCGGCGCTCACTAGAAAGAAACTTGAGTCAGCGCCGCGCGAAGCGAAGATCGACATCAAGAAGTCGGGCGTGACCATTGGCGCGATCCGCGAATGTCCGTTTTTCTCCGCGCGCAAGATCGACAATGTGACAATCGGGCCCAGTCCGCAATGGTTGCGCGCGAAGATCGAGAGCGTCGGCATTCGCTCAATCAATAACATCGTAGACATCTCTAACTTCGTGATGCTTGAGCTTGGTCAGCCGACGCACGCATTCGACGCCGACAAATTAAAAGGCAGGATCAATGTCCGGCTCGCGCGCGACGGCGAAAAATTCCTCGCGCTCGATGGAGAGATTTACTCGCTCAAGCCGGACAATCTCGTCGTTGCCGACCAAGAGCGCGCCGTTGGAATCGCTGGCGTGATGGGCGGCGAGGAAACCGGCGTGACAGAATCAACGAAAAATATTTTGCTCGAGAGCGCTTACTTTTTGCCTGCCACCGTTCGACGAACCGCGAGGAATCTGAACTTACCGAGCGATGCTAGTTATCGATTCGAGCGCGGCGTCGATCCACAAATGGTTTTGCGCGCCTCGCAGCGCGCGACCGAACTGTTCCGCGAGATCGCGGGCGGAACGCCCGCAATGGAAGTTGAAGCGGCTGGAAAAGTTCCGGCGAATCCTGCGGACGTTTCACTGAGCTACGAAAAATGCGATCGAGTCGTTGGGATCGCGATCAAGCCAAAAACGGTGGATGAGATTTTGGAAGGATTCGGACTACAGAAAATTAAGAGTGAGAGGAGGAGGAAGAACGGATCTTTTCAATGGAAGATTCCGAGTTATCGACGGGATCTGCAACGTGATGTCGATCTTATTGAAGAAATTGTTCGCGTGTATGGCGTGGACAAGATTGCCGGCACCGATCGGACTCGCTTCAGCCCATCGAGCGCTGCTGACAATGCTTACGACATAGAGCAGAAAATTCGCGAAAGACTCGTGGCCATTGGGTTTAATGAGATTCGAACATCGGTACTTATACCAAGCAGATACGAGGGCTTCGAAAATGTAATGGTCAAAATTCGGAACCCGCTTGACGAGTTTCATGTCTTTCTTCGCCCTGGATTGCTTCCCGGACTGGTTCGCGCTCTAGAGCTAGCACTTCGGCGTGGAGAGCGGAGCATCCAACTATTTGAATTGGGCAATGTATTCAAGCCACCTGATGCCTTGGAGAGGCGACATTTAGGGATTCTGATTTGTGGGGCAGCAAACCCTCAACAAACGTGGCAATTTCTGAAAGGCTCACTCGAAATCTTAGAAATTCCGAATCTTTCTGTTCGGCAGATTCACCACAGCGATTTCAGTCTTGCGGTGGCGCTGAAGGCCGGCCAAGAAGACATAGGCGTTGCTGGCCACTTAAATTCACAGTGGATGGCGGAAGCAGACGCGAAAACCGCAGTATTTATGGCGGAGATTAATGTACGCGCCATCACAAAAGGCGCAGTCAAATTTCAAGAACTCGAAAGGTTCCCGGCAGTCACGCGCGATATTGCGCTAATTGTGCCGGAAAAAATTTCGCACGCAGAAATCTTGCGCGTGATTCAAGAACCGAGAGAACCGCTGCTTGAAAGTGTGGAGCTGTTCGACTTATTCACCGAACAAGTCGGAGCGGGCCGCAAATCGCTCGCATACCGATTGACATATCGAGATCGAAGTCGCACACTGACAAGTGAGGAAGTGACTGCGGCACATGCGAGGATTCGCGAACGCTTGCAGCGCGAACTCGGCGCGGAATTGCGCGAGTAGTTCTTTGAGAGCGAGAGCTGTCCGTTGAGGGTTGGGCAGGAAACCAGTGTTTTTCTCTCAACTCTCAACCAAC
>Ga0209056_10003660_pt1 | contig 16349 bp, 14 predicted proteins | sample GraSoiAngelo_114_FD_185876 | JGI IMG/M metagenome (GOLD analysis project Ga0209056, IMG submission 185876) | Grasslands soil microbial communities from the Angelo Coastal Reserve, California, USA - 14_0903_13_40cm (SPAdes) (version 2) | ecosystem: Environmental > Terrestrial > Soil > Grasslands... | reverse complement strand
ACGCGTTCACCGAGTTCAAGCGCAGCCATCTTTTCGTCGTGAGTGCCGATGCAAACTTGACCGCTTTAAGCGGTCAAGTTTCAGAAGGTCAACAATCGGGAAGTGCGTTGGCGTCGCGGGATCTCACACCGGGCGATCATGATGTGCCGCCGTTTCATCTCGGTGGGCAGGACATGTACGCGATTTCGCCGGACGGCCAGGAGCTCGCTTATACCTCGAATATTGATGAGGTCGAGGCGACCAGCACGAACAACGAAATTTTCACCGTGCCGATGGCCGGTCCTGCAGCTGCCGGAAAGAAAATTTCCACCAGTCCCGGCGCTGACACCACGCCGCTCTTTTCGCCTGACGGAAAATACATCGCGTGGAAGTCGCAAGCGCGCGCCGGCTTCGAAGCCGATAAATGGCGGCTCTTCGTGCAAGATCGACAATCGGGAAAGACGCGCGATCTGACGGAGAAGTTTGATTCCTCGGTAGGCAGTTTCACATGGGGCCGCCGAGCTGATTGGACACCGCCCCCGCTCGGTACAGCCAACACAATTTACGTCACGACGGAAAAACGAGGCGAAGCTCCAATCTGGGCTCTACCACTAGATAGAGCGGGCGCCATTAATTACGCTAGCGCTAACGCGCGTCACGCTGACGATCTCGTTTTCGTCGGTGAAACATTATTCTTCTCGTTAGCGTCGATCAGCGCGCCTAGCGAAATCTGGAAGATGGTTATTCCCGATGTTAATGAGCCGTTCGCTCCGGTTGCCGTCACCCACATGAACGACGCGTTGTTGTGGCAGATCGAGATGCAGCCGCTCGAGTCGTTCACGTTCAAAGGCGCGAATGACGAAGAGGTTCAGGGGTTCATGGTCAAGCCGCCGGGATTCGATCCGAACAAGAAATATCCGCTGAAGTTTTTGATCCATGGCGGGCCGCAAGGGGCGTGGGGAAATTCGTGGACGTATCGCTGGAACGCGGAGTTGTTCGCGGTCGGCAACCCCGAAAGCTTTCGGGGCCAAGGCGGCTACGTGGTGGTGATGATCAATTTCCACGGCTCGACCGGTTACGGGCAGAAGTTTACCGATTCGATCAGCGGCGATTGGGGCGGCAAACCGTATATCGATCTGATGAAGGGGCTCGATTACATGGAGAAGACATTCCCGTTCATCGACAAAACGCGCGAGGCCGCGCTCGGTGCGAGCTACGGCGGTTACATGGCGAACTGGATTCTCGGTCACACCGATCGCTTCAAGTGCATCGTGTCGCACGACGGCACCTTCAATACCGAGTCTGCCTACGGCACGACAGAGGAGCTTTGGTTCAACGAATGGGAATTTGGCGGTCCCCCGTGGAAGAACAGAGAAACGTATCGCAGATACTCGCCGCACTTGTTCGCGGACAAATTCAAAACGCCAACGCTGGTGATTCACGGCCAGAACGATTACAGGCTCGATGTATCACAAGGATTCGATCTGTTCACCACGCTGCAAGCGCTGAAGGTGCCGTCGAAAATGTTGTATTTCCCGGACGAAGGTCACTGGGTGCTCAAGCCGCAGAATTCGCGGCTTTGGTATAAAACGGTGAACGATTGGGTGGATCAGTGGTGCAGTCCGAGCCGGACTGGCCCTTAACAAATAAAATCAAAATACCAGGCTCGAAATCCCAACACCTCGAAATTCTTTGAAGTTTGGTCCCTTGGGGGATTCCCTGGAGTTTGGGTTTTGGGACTTGGAGTTTCCGCGTTAGCGGCGTGTTTAGCCTTGACTGTTGGGTTGGTCAGACAGACAACGGCCGCATGAAAAACCTAACTGCGATAGGTGTTGTTTTGGTCTTTCTCGCGAGTTCGGGTGTCCTTAGTGCGACGGAATCGCCACCGGAAAAAAGTGGCAAGGTCGAGATCAAGGATGATTTCGTTGTGGTACATCCTGGGACAAAACTGTCGAAGGCCGATGCCACCCAGCTCAATGCCGTTCTCAAGCAGTACGACAAGTCGCTCTACAAGATCGAGATCTACAAAGACGGCAAGGTCACTAAAACGCTGGGCAAGTTGAACGACATGTATATCGATCAGAAAGCGGTGGCCGATTTAACGGAAGCAAAGTCGAAGGGACAATCCGAGCGTGCGATTCAGTTGATCGCGCCGTCGGCGGGGCCGCAAAAAGGCGGAGCGGTGAATCCGCAAACGGGGAGTCCGGGGCCAATGCCATCCGGGCCACAACAGCCGACTTCTCCTGCTCCATCGGGACCGCAGATGCCGATTTCTCCGGCTCCGTCGGGACCGCAGATGCCGACTTCTCCTGCTCCATCGGGACCGCAGATGCCGATTTCTCCGGCTCCGTCGGGACCGCAGATGCCAACTTCTCCGGCTCCGTCGGGACCACAGGCGCCGACTTCTCCGGTGCCATCTGGACCGCAAAAATCTTCGCCTGTGCCGGTGAATCCGCAGCGGAGCGCGGCCACAAACAAGCAAGCGGCCGAGTTCATGCAGCGGTTGAAGCCGATTCTGGAGAAGTATTCGCAGGAGCGTTGAACGAAGCTGGATTTTGAGCGGACGGCGTCTTTACGTCGGGTGGTTAGCGCTGCACGCGCTCCTGGTACTCACGGTCTCGTTTCAGCAGACATTCTGGGTGCTGGAGGAAGGCTACACCTCGCTGCCGGGCTCTCTCGAAAAATATTGGCGAAAGGCCGAATCGTTCATGACCAGCGTTCTCGGCGAGACGTTGGGTCTCTCGAATCCATTTCGGCAAAGCGTTAACGCATACATCAATGCCAGCGGAATCGAAGGCGGCTACGGATTTTTTGCGCCGAGTGTGCCCGATAGCTACAAGCTCGTCTTGGAATTGCATTATTCCGACGGACGGGTCGAGTACGAATTGCCACACGTGTCCGACACCGCGACCGGAGTGCGGCTCGCAACGTTGCTCGATCAAATCGGCCGCACCGGCTACGACCCGTTACGCGAGATCATGATCAAAATGCTGGCCTACGCGGCTTGGCAGGATCATCCGGATGCAATCGTAGTGCGGGCGGTGTTCGGATTCGTTGCTCTGCCCAAAATGGATGACGTGAAACAAGGCAAAACGGAATCGTATCATTTTTTGTATGCCTACGACTTCAGTTTCCGCGACCACCCCGATTCTGCGCACTAAATTCGGCAGAGCGTGGTCTCGACAACTGCGCGCCTTTCTGTTCCAAAGCGATTCCGGCGAATGGCTCAGCATTCTGCGAATCGGCCTCGGCCTTGAAGTTACATTATATGCTTCATCGCTCTGGGCGGACTGGGGCCGAATGTTCGCGCGCAGCAGCACTGGCTTTCTCAATCGCGAATTTACCGAAGCGGTTCTGTCGATTCAAAGTCCGCTGGTACCACGAATTGGATGGTTCGTCTGGATGGGCGAACGCGCCGGTTTGAGCGAACTGACGACGCTGATGATCGTGTGGCTTCTCTTGTTTGCGGCCGGATGTTTTCTCGTTGTCGGTCTTTGCTGTCGCACGGCTGCAATTGCAGCGTGGTTGATTCATTTATGCTCAGCCAAGACGGGCGGGTACCTCGCCTATGGCATGGACAATTTTCTGACGATTGGTCTGTTTTATTTGGCGATTGCGCCTTTGCCGGACCGATTGGCGTTGGATCGAAAACTGTGGCGAGTGCGACCACGCGATCCGGAGGTCGTCGGATTTCTCCGGCGCGTCTTACAGCTTCACCTTTGCGTGATTTATTTTTTTGGCGGGCTTACCAAATGTTTGGGTGCAGGTTGGTGGAACGGCGATAGTATGTGGCGCGCGTTGACTCGGCCGCCATTCAACCTGATTCCGAGCCAAACGTTAATTCATGGGCAATCAATCCTGCTCATCGCCGGCATTTTTGTTTGCCTGCTCGAGCTGAGTTTCTCAATCCTGATCTGGCCAAAGCGAACCCGGCTGCCGTGTTTAATTGCGATCATCACGATGCATATCGGCATCGGCGTGATGATGGGCCTATATCTTTTCTCACTGGTGATGATCGTCTTGGATTTTGCGGCATTTGGTCCTGGCTTGCTGAGGCGGTATCCGACAACAGAAATGACGCCGAAAGTGGCGAAACGTGACAGTTAACGCTTCGTGCTGATACCGTCGGGATTTAAGTCTCGACCGCCTCAGGACGATTTGGGATCGTACGACTGAGGAGATGCGGAATGTCCGCCGAGGTAAAGCCCGACCTACAGCCGGAGATCGCTCACATTCTCCTCATTGACGCGGTCGGGTACTCGAAGCTGCTGGTTAACGAGCAGGTCGAGCTTTTGCAGGAACTAAACCGAATTGTTCGTGCGACCCCGACGTTTCGCGCCGCCGAATCGCAGGGTAAACTGATCCGAATTCCCACCGGCGACGGGATGGCACTGCTGTTCTTTCAGAATTTGCAGCAACCAGCCCAGTGCGCGCTCGAAATTAGCGGCGCGCTGCAGGATCGACCGCATTTGCAATTGCGCATGGGCATCCATAGCGGCCCGGTTAACCAAGTCGTGGATGTAAATGATCAGGTGAACGTCGCCGGCGCAGGAATGAACGTTGCGCAGCGGGTTCTCGATTGCGCAGATGCCGGGCACATCCTGTTATCCAAGCATTTGGCCGATGACTTGCAGCACTATCGGCATTGGCAGCCTTACCTGCACGACCTCGGCGAGTGTGAAGTAAAGCACGGGTTGCGGCTGCACGTGTTCAATCTGTGTAAGGACAACTTCGGCAATCCGCATCTTCCCGACAAACTCAAGCGAGCGAAACGCTGGAAGCCTTCTGCGGGCGCTGGGGTTCGGCCCGTCCCTCCACTGCGTTTTTTGAGGTCAGCGCTCATAACCGCCGTTGTCTTGGCCGCCATCGCTTTAGCTTTCAGCTTCTTCGTTCTTCTTCGTAAAAGCTCGCCTGGAATTTCACGTGCTGTTCCAGAGAGGCCAACGCTCGCGCATGTTCCGGATAAGAGCATCGCTGTTCTTCCCTTCGAAAATCTGAGTGACGAGAAGCGGAACGCATTCTTTGCCGATGGCGTCCAAGACGAGATCCTGAACCATCTCGCCAAGGTCGCCGACCTCAAAGTCATTAGTCGTACGAGCGTCATGCAATACAAAGGCGGCGCGCCTAGGAACCTTCGCGAAATTGCGAACGAGCTTGGGGTAGCGCATGTGGTGGAAGGAACGGTCCAGCGCGTTGCGGATCGGGTGCGGGTTAGTGCACAGTTAATTGATGCTCGCACAGATATGCACCTGTGGGCGGAGCACTATGATCGTCAGGTCGCGGATGTTTTTGGGATTCAAACCGAGATCGCGGAGAAGGTGGTTTCGCAACTTCGGGCTAAACTTTCGCCGCAGGAGAAGGCCGCCATCCAAGAGCGACCGACTCAGGACCTTACCGCCTACGATTTGTATTTGCGGGCCCGAGATCTGGTTGACGCGATTGCTTTCAAGGCAGGTGGCAGCGAAGACTTGGCCGAAGCAACGCGGTTACTAGATGAGGCTATCGCGCGCGATCCGAAATTTTTGTTGGCGTATTACCATCTCGCTCGTGCGGACGACATCATGTATTTTCTCGGACTCGATCACACGCCGGAGCGGCTGGCTTTGGCCGAAAAGGCGGTCCGGGCAGCACTTGAGTTGCGGCCGGATAGCGGCGAGGCGCACCTGGCGCAGGCGCAACACTTTTACTCGGGTTATCGCGATTACGACCGCGCCCGTTCGGAATTGAACATTGCGAGGCGCGCTTTGCCAAACGAGCCGCTGGCGTTGGTCCTTTCCGGTTATATCGATCGCAGACAGGGGCATTGGGATGACTCTACACGCGAGTTGGAGCAAGCACTGGAGTTGGATCCGCGAAATCTCTTCATTCTTCAGCAAGTCTCCTACTGCTATGAATATCAGAGACGTTTTAAAGATATGGCGGCCGTTTTAGATCGGGTCGTCGCGATCAACCCGAATGATCTGACAACCCGCGTCCAACGCGCATTTGTTGATTTGCAATGGCGGGCCGACCCGAAACCGCTGCACCACGCAATTGAAGCGATTGTCGCTGGCGGTGACAAAGCGGCGACGTCGGTTTCAGACCGCTGGCTTTTGCTTGCTTTGTGCGAACACGATAAAGCCGCGGCCGAGCGCGCGTTGGCCATTCTGGCAAAGGATGGTTGTAACGACGAGGGAATTCCGTTTCCGCGAGCCTGGTGTGAAGGAATGGTGGCGCAAGTCGGCGGGGATCAAACCGCAGCGCACGCAGCGTTTACACGCGCACGAGAAGAAACTGAAAATCTCCTCCGCGAGCAGCCCAACTACGCCGAGGCCCTATGCGTTCTTGCGGTGATCGATGCCGCGCTTGGTAAACGAGAACAGGCGATCCAGGAAGCTCGACGCGCCAGCGAAATGCTGCCGGTGAGCAAGGACGCGCTGATCGGCGCTCGGGTGGCTGATTACCGCGCGATCACCCACATGTTAGCCGGAGACAAGAAAGGTGCGATCGAACAACTCTCGAATGCGACCCAAAGACCTGGCGGCCTTAATTACGGTGAGCTGCGCCTCCATCCGTACTTCGATAACCTCCGGGGCAATCCAGATTTTGAGCGGATCGTGAACGCGCTGGCCCCTGATAACAAAAAGGAACGTTAATCCGATTTAACGCCGCCGTCGTCCGTAGGAATATCCGCGATGCGAGCGGCCACCGCCAATCGCTCGTCGGCCACCAGTAGCTGATTCCGGTTCGAAGAGCACGGTGTAGAGATACGGAAAGTTCTCGAGTTTGAGGCGAGGAATTTTTCGACCGATGAAACGTTCGATCGCTTGCAAAGCGGCTACTTCTTCGCCGTTCATGAGGGTGAACGCGTCGCCGACGTTTTGGGCGCGGCCAGTCCGGCCGATGCGATGGACGTAATCTTCGGCGTGCTCCGGCACGTCGTAATTGATAACGTGACTGACGCCGGCGATGTCGAGTCCGCGCGCCGCGATGTCAGTCGCGACCATCACTTCATATTTACCGCTCTTAAATCCTTCGAGCGCCTCAATCCGTTCGCGCTGGGTGCGATTGGAATGCAAAACAGCGACAGAATGGTTTCCCTGTTTTAGTTTGTGCGCGATCCGATCGGCACCGTGTTTCGTTCGGGAAAAAATAAGCGCGCTATCGAAGTTGGTCCGTTCGAGCAGCGCCATCAGGAGGTCGAACTTCTGTTCAGCCGCGACCGGATAAACGGCGTGGGTCACGGTTTCGGCCGGGGAACGGCGCACACCAATCTCCACCAACTCAGGATCGCGCAAGACCCACGCGGCGAGGCGCTCGATCTCCGGCGGCAACGTTGCCGAAAAAAGAAGCGTCTGCCGATCGGTAGAAATTTTTTCGACGATGCGGCGGACATCCGGCAGAAAACCCATGTCGAGCATGCGATCGACTTCATCGAGCACGAGAATGCTGACCTGGCGCAAATCCATCGTCCGTTGCTCGAGCAGGTCGAGCAGGCGGCCGGGCGTAGCCGCCAGAATATCAATGCCGCGTTTGATTTCTTCACGCTGTTTCCCGTAACCGACGCCGCCATGGACGACCGCCGCGCGCAAATCGGTGAAACGTCCATAATCGCGGAACGCGGTTTCAACTTGCGCGGCCAGTTCGCGCGTCGGTTCGAGCACGAGGCAGCGAAATTTCCCGTGATGCCCAAGCAGGGTCAGAATTGGGAGCGCGAACGCCGCGGTCTTGCCGGTGCCGGTTTGGGCGGTACCGATTAAGTCTTTGCCTGCGAGGATGATCGGGAAGGCGCGGAGCTGGATCGGCGTCGGCTCGGTAAAGCCCATCGCCTGGGTACCGCGCACGACTTCCGGCGAAAGTTCGAAATTACTGAATGACACAGCCAAAGGTTAGTGCCTCTCAAAGAGGACGCAAAGGATGACGACGAGAATATTTTTTAGAGAAGCAGACACACAGGAATGATTAGAAATAATTTTTCCCTTCCTGTGTTCCTGCTTTCTTTAGAGATAGATGGCTCGCCTTCTTCGCATTTTCGTCCTCGCTGATACTCATAACAAGTTGCCGAAGAGGATTCTCGATCTCGCGCGCGAGGCGGATGAGATCTGGCATCTCGGCGACGTCTGCGAGCCGACCATTTCGGGTGATTTGGAGGCGCTTGGGCCGCCGGTCACGATTGTGCGCGGAAACTGCGACAGCAATTCCGAGTGGCCGCTGGTTGTCGATCTTGTTCGCGACGGTTTGAGATTTCGGCTCCAACATATTCCACCGGAGTCGCGGCCGGATGATGTCGATGTTGTCTTGCACGGTCACACCCACGTGCCGCGAAACGAGAAGCGCGGCGGCGTCTTGTTTTTGAATCCAGGTTGCGTGACGCGGCCCAATCAGGGATCGCCCGCGAGTGTCGCTTGGCTCGAGGTTCGTGATGGCAAAGCGCAGTGGCGCCTGGTTCTGCTAACATAAATTCTCGTCACTAGAAGTTTTCTCGATAACCATCAGGCGGATGCGGACCATTATCGTCACGGGATCGGCCGGTTTGATTGGTTCGGAGACAGTCCGGCGCTTTTCGCAGGAAGGCATGAATGTTGTCGGGATCGACAATGATATGCGCGCCCGGTTCTTCGGCGCCGAAGCTTCCACAAAAAAAACGCGCGACGACCTGGTTGCGAATGTCCGCGGCTACGAGCACCACGAATTTGACATTCGCGACGGGAACGCGGTCAACGAGCTATTCAAGCAGCATGGGGGTCATATCGTGGCTGTGGTGCATACGGCCTCACAGCCGTCCCACGACTGGGCGGCCCGCGATCCACAGACCGACTTCTCCGTCAACGCCAACGGCACGCTGAACTTGCTCGAAGCTGCGAGAAATTTTTGTCCAGAAGCGGCCTTTGTTTTTATCTCGACGAACAAGGTCTATGGCGACCGGCCAAACCATCTCCCACTGCGCGAGTTGCCGAAGCGGTGGGAAATCGAAGCCGGCCACGAGTACGAGCCTGGCATTCCCGAATCGATGAGCATCGATTGCACACAGCATTCGCTCTTTGGAGCTTCGAAAGCTGCCGCCGATCTGCTTGTCCAGGAGTACGGTCGCTATTTTGACATGCCGACGGTGGCTTTCCGCGGCGGTTGTCTAACCGGCCCGGCTCATGCCGGCGCGGAGCTGCATGGATTTCTCTCGTATCTGATGATTTGCACCGTGACGGGTCGCTCTTATCGCGTTTTCGGCTACAAAGGCAAACAGGTGCGCGATAACATTCACAGCTCCGACCTGGTTGAGGCCTGCGCCGAATTCATTCGGGCGCCCCGCGCGGGCGAGGTCTACAATATTGGCGGCGGTCGTTCTAGTAATTGCTCCATTCTCGAAGCGATCGAATTGTGCGAAGAGATCAGTGGCCGGCAATTAAACTGGCGCTACGAAGAAGCTAACCGCCGGGGCGATCACATCTGGTGGGTCAGCGATGTGCGAAAGTTCCAGTCCCATTATCCTGCCTGGAAAATTCGTTACGGCTTGCGCGGAACGTTGGAGGGAATTTACCGCGCCGTTCGAAATTGATAATTATTTTTCAGCTTCGCCGGATTTTCGGCTGAACCAGCGTCGCTTTTTCTTCGGCTCTTCTGCGGCAGGTGATTCTTTCTCTTTCGCCTTCGGCTCTTCGCGTTTCGTTTCTTTCTTTGGTTTTTCTTCCGGGTCTTTCCGTTTCGTCTTCTTTTCTTCAGCCGGTTTTTCTTCGACCACGACCGCGGCGTCGACCCATTCGATGAAAGCCATCGAAGCGGAGTCGCTCTTGCGCTGGCCGAGTCGCACGATGCGGGTGTAACCGCCGTTGCGCTCGGTGGACCGGGGCGCGATCTCATCGAACAACTTTTTGACCGCGTCTTTGTGCCGCAAGGTCGAAAAAGCCGTTCGCCGCGCGTGAATTGAGCCGTTCTTGCCAAGCGTAATCATTTTTTCGGCAAGAGGGCGGACCGCTTTCGCTTTAGCCAGCGTGGTTTTGATCCGCTGGTGCTCGATCAAATTGCAAACCTGATTGGCGAGCAGCGCTTTGCGATGCTCGGCTTTGCGGCCGAGCCGCACCGTCTTTTTCTGATGTCTCATCGGTTTGCCCTGATCGGATTACTTCCGTTCGGTCACAGCGACGGCAGCTGCAGCGCCATTTCCGCTCGCGCCGTCAGGCCCGGCAACAGGTTCGACCAGGCCAGTCTCGAACTTCATACCGAGACTCAGGCCGAGCTGTTGCAGTTTGTCTTTGATCTCGTTCAGCGATTTCTTGCCGAAGTTGCGATACTTGAGCATTTCGCTCTCAGTCTTCTGCGCGAGCTGACCAACGGTGGTGATGTTGGCGTTGTTCAAGCAGTTGGCCGCGCGGACACTGAGCTCAATTTCGTTCACGCTCATGTTGAGCAGCTTCTTCAGCTTCATGTTCTCTTCGCTTACACCGGCCGGCGTTTCGTCGAACTCGATCACTTCTTCGTTGAAGTTAACGAAGACGTCGAGGTGATGACGCAGGATCGCGGAGGCCTGGAGGAGCGCGTCGTCCGGGGTCAATCGGCCGTCGGTCCAAACTTCCAAAATGAGCTTGTCGTAATCGGTGCGCTGACCCACACGTGTGTTCTCGACCGCGTATTTCACGCGGGTGACCGGTGAGAAAATCGAATCGATTGGAATCAGGCCGATCGGCTGGTCGGCGCGTTTGTTCTCTTCGCCAGTAGCGAATCCGCGCCCGACCCGGACTTCGAGCTCGGCATCGAATTTGTGTTTCTTGTCGAGTGTGCAAATCACCAGCTTTGGATTGAGCACTTCGTAGCCGGCCACTTCCTGAATGTCGCGGGCGGTGACTTCGCCTTCCTTGTTTACGCTGAGTGAGAGTTTTTTCGGCTCGTGATCTTCGGCTTTGAATTTCACTTTCTTAAGATTGAGCACGATGTCGGTCACGTCCTCAACCACGCCCGGGAGGGTGGCGAACTCGTGTTGCACGCCTGTGATTTTTACAGCGGTAATGGCGGCCCCTTCGAGCGACGAAAGCAGCACGCGCCGGAGGGAATTTCCAACGGTGTGCCCATAACCGGCCTCAAATGGCTCGGCGGTAAACTTGGCGTAAGTGTCTGTGGCTGTGCTCTCGTCCTTACTGAGAGTCTTCGGCATTTCAAAACGACCGTAACGAACTGGCATGGTGAGAATTAAGAAGTGGGAATTATGAATTAAGAAATGGCTGTAACGACATTTCGTCCTTCTTTAATTCTGACTTCTTCCTTTCGGATTGCCGGGTTTCCCCTGGCGAGTGCGGTTTCACGTCCAGCGACGGAGACCCAGGGACCAACGGCGTGTTTCAAAAACTCGCTGCGAAGCATGGAATAAAGAGCATCCCGGCGCTTTTGCAAGTGGTGCTGAAATTCTGCGCTCCTCGCTGCCTGGTGCGCGCTCCATTGTCTCGCGTAACACTCTTGCTACAATGGCCGTTTGCCATGTCCCAACATGTCTAAAGCCCGCGTTGAAAGAAATATCTACCGAGGTCCTGCTAAGCCTGAGTTGGGCGGAGTCTCTCTCGTTTTCCCAGTTCGCAACGAGTCATTCATGATTGAAATGACTTTGCGAAACTACTCCTCGGAATTGCAGTCGCGGATCGCCGATTTTGAACTGATCGTGGCCGAAGACGGCAGCACCGATGACACGAAGAGCGTTCTGGAGCGGCTAGAAAAGGAGTTGTCGATTCGTCTTTTTACCAGCGATGAACTAAAGGGTTATCAAAAGGCGCTGATCGATGCGGTTTCCCTCGCGGAAAAGGAGTGGGTTTTTATTGTCGATTCGGACTATCAATTCGCGGCGATCGATTTTTGGAGGCTCGAACCCCTGCGCGATCGTTACGACGTAATCCTCGGAATGAAAGCGCCGCGAAATGACCCTTGGTATCGAGTCTGGCTTTCCTGGGGCTATAACTTTCTTCTTCGGTTCTTCTTCGGAGTGCCTTATCACGACATGGATACTGGCTTCCGTCTTATTCGCCGGAAAGCGCTTCACGAGCTAATGCCAGAGGTCCGCCACATGACCACGTTTACCGCTGAGTTTGTGGTGCGCGCTCATTATGCCGGCTATAAGATCGTCGAAGTTCCCGTTCCTCATTACGAACGCAAGATAGGAGCTACCACCATTTACTTCATTTCGAGTTTATTTGGAATCTGCCTGCGGCAATTCCTCGGCGTGCTGAACATGAAGCGTGAGTTTGTTCAGCGCGGCCTGAAAGAGCCTGGTGCCAATGTTGGGACTCCTTGATCGTTTGCGCGAAGCCTTGACCTAAATCCGCTCGGAATTTCCGGCCTGAGAGGTTACCTCTGTTTCAATGAGCGGATCGGACGCGAAGACCTTTGGCTGGCCCGGCGTTGGATTCTTGCTGCTCATCAACCTGATCGCGGCGAGTCTCTTTTTCTCACCCGGTACGGGCGATGTCGGAACCTGGGGGACGTGGATACGCGAAATGTCGGCGTTCGGATTAGTGGGCGGCTTCGTTCACAGCGGAACGGATTATCCGCCGCTGGCGTTAATCATACTCGCCACGGTTTCGCGATCCGCCGATGTCTTTGGAACCACAGTGTTTCTAAGTCTGAAGTGTTCGCTGCTTATCTTTCTGACCGCGACTGCCGCTACTTTCTACTGGTTTTCGCGTAACCTCATCTTAACTGCGGTGCTGGAATTCAGCCTGATCTTGAACAGCGTCGCGCTCGGCTACCTGGATATTTATTTCGCGCCCTTTCTTATCGCGACGTTTTTCTGCCTTCAGCGAGGACATTTTAAGATGGGAGTTCTGATGCTTGCCATTAGTTGCTCCATCAAATGGCAACCGTTGCTGATCGCACCTTTTATCTGCATCTACGTGATTAGCGCCGCGGGCGAAGGTTTATCCGGGCGTGACAAAGCCTATAAGCGGGCCGTGCCGTTCATGATTGCTGTGCTTCTGGTTGTTCTCCCGATGGTCATGATGTTTGGCGCGGGGGCAATTATCAATTCGCTTCAACGCGCAATGACTCGGCATAATTTCATTTCGGGTTACGCCTTGAATTTTGGCTGGCTGCATACGTGGGCGCTCCATCTCTGGGCACCTGAGAAGTATGGAAGCCTTCAAAATGGAGAGATTGACTTGATCCAGTCACGCGACGCACTGCTGCTGCTGCCCGAAAAAGTCCTGTTTTATCTTAGTTATGGAGCGATTCTCATTGCTTTTGCGCTACAGAAGAAAACGTTCAAACAGTTGATCGTTTATTCGATGCTGGGATACCTGGCTTACTTCCTTTTCAATACGGGCGTGCATGAAAACCATTTGTTTCCGATCGCATGCCTCGCGTGGATCCTGGTCTTCATTGATTCAAGTCAACTCGTCCGTGCCATCAACTTAAGCATTGCGGCAAACATCAACCTGTTCCTTTTCTTTGGCGTCTTCGGCCAGCGCGTAAACCCGGTCATCGCCGGACTCGATATCACGCTTTTGTTTGCGCTCGCCAATCTGTGCCTGTTCGGCGGCTTTCTGTTGCACACTTTCAAAGTCGACAACGTCCGACTCAAGTTCTGGCAATCGCGGAAGCCTCAGCCATCAGACGCAGCGAGCTGAACTCGCGGTCGCGCTTTAGCTCTCGACGATTTCGTCCGGCAGTTCGTGCGAAGATGTCGATCTTTTCGGGAAATGCGAAGCGAGCGCTTTACCCGTTTCCTCGATCGCTTCGACCAATGCCTGACTGAATTTTTCGTTTCGGAAATGCTCGCGCATTTTGTCAACGAGCCGCTGCCAAAGGTGCTCGCCGCATTTTTCGTGAATCGCTTTATCGCCGACGACGGCGAACTTGTGGGCGCGGGGCGCCACGAAAATGAGCACGGCATTGCGTTCCGGTGTTTTGTCCATGCCGAGCCGGTGAAATTTTTTCTGTGCAGTGATGAGCGGATCGACATCCAACGTGCCGCGCTGAATGTAAACGCGGATTTCGCCAGACGTGTTTGATTCCGCGTCACGAATCGCCTGCACGATCTGGTCGTGTTCGAGTTTGCTTAGAAATTCTTTGGTGCGCATCGCTTTACCAGCTGGAACCGGCGCCGCCCCCACCGAAACTGCCACCGCCGCCACTGAATCCGCTGAATCCCCCGCCGCCACCCGAAGACCATCCGCCTCCTCCACCGCCCATCGGCAGGAAGATGGGACCGCTTCGGCGCGAGGAGTAGCCGTAACCGCCGAGTCGTCGCATCATTCTCGAAATGATCATCAAGACCGCGACAAAGATGATGAAGAACAAAAAACTTGGTGCTGGGGCGTTGCGGTGTCGCTCCGCCACAGTTTTCCCCGATCCCTTGTATTCGCCGCGAATCGCTTTGAAGATCGAATCGATCCCTTCGGCCAAACCACCTTCGTAATCGTTGTTCCGAAAATGCGGTTTGATCCGGTATTCCGTGACGTCGAACGCAGTTAGGTCCGGAAGGGCGCCCTCCAATCCATAGCCGACTTGAATAAACATTTTCCGGTCTTGTGTGAAAACGAATAACACAACGCCGTTACGCTCTCCTTTTTGCCCAACACCCCACGCTTGGGCGACCCGCTGGGTGTAATCGGCAATCTCCGAGTCGCTTTGCATTTTGGGGAACACCGCGACCACGACTTGGTTTGAGGTCTCGCGCTCGAATTGGGCGAGCTGTTCGTTGAAACGATGCGCGGCTTCTTTTGGAACGACGCCGGCGTAATCGTTGAAGTAAGCCGCTGGTTTCGGCGGAATGACTTCCGCGGCATAGCTCGACATCGCCGCCAAAAAGAAAAGTAATACGGCGGCTACTCGGCGGATCGAGCAGTCCCTCGCTCGATGCCAGAAGTAATGCGCCTTCGGCGCCGTATCTAACATCGTCCGACGGAGCGGCCGATCCACCTTACGGAGTCGCGGCCGCAGTCGCCGCCGGTGCGGGCGAGCCGAAATTGAAATTGACGGTTGGCGCCTTTTCCGCGCCTGGTTGGGCGGCAAAGAATGGACGCGGAGAAAAGCCAAACATTCCGGCGATCATGTTGGTCGGAAAGCGGCGCACGGCGGTATTGAAGTCTTGCACCGCGCCGTTGAAATTATTTCTTTCGACCGAGATCCGGTTTTCCGTGCCTTCAAGTTGCGCTTGGAGTCCGAGAAAGTTCTGGTTCGACTTCAACTCAGGATAACGTTCAACCACTACGAGCAAGCGGGAGAGCGCGTTGCTTAACTGGCCTTGGGCCGCTTGAAATTGCTCGAGCTGCGCCGCATCGGTCGGCGCTTTGTTTGGGTCGAGTTGAACGCGCCCGACGCTCGCCCGCGCGTTGGTTACTTCGACAATTGTCGATTTCTCGAAGTTGGCCGCGCCTTGCACAGTGTTCACGAGATTCGGAATTAAGTCAGCGCGGCGTTGATAAACCGTCTGCACGTCCCCCCATTTTTTATTCACAGTCTGATCGAGTGTGACGAGCCGGTTATAGGTGCCCCAGAAAAACAGCCCAATGACGAAAACGATAAAGAGGATGATGACAACCAATCCACCGCAACCGATCGCGAATTTATTCATAAGAACGACAATGTAAGTGCCAGCAATCGTTCAGGAAAGCGGTGGCTAAGTCAAACCCGCTACCGCCCGAGGACGAGCCGCAGAAAATAGGCGTCGGAGAACTTCGCGCTCATTCCCTGCCGGACGATGAGCGCGTTCAACGATGGGATGATATATAAGCGCTCATAGTTTGAGCCAAGCCCGACGACTATGTCTGCCGGCGCCGCCCGGCAAAGGCAGACGCCAATCCAATGTGCCCGCTGCCATTTGAGGTCGAGTTCCTTCTCGATGTCGATTTCGCGCGCGTTCGGAGCTTGTCGATTCAACCAGAAGGTCAGGCCATACGAAGGGTTCACGTCGGATCCGACGAATGCCTGACCGAGCAAGTTCGCGGGAACAAGTTGTTTTCCATGATAATTGCCGTGTCCAAGCAGTAACTCTCCCAACCGAGCCCATTCGCGCGCGCTCAATTCAAACCCGCTCGCCGGCAACGGATTGCCGCGGCCGTCTTTTTTGAATTCGAGACTCGTCAGGCCAAGCGGCGACAGAACATTCGCTTCCAAATAGGAAATGGTCGACCGTCCGTTCAGTTTTCGCCGCAACAGCTCGGCGAAAATTTGAAGATGGCTCGGGCCGTAGGCGAACGCCGATCCCGGAGCAGCAACCAGCGGCAATTGAATTGCCGCGGCATTTCGGTCACGAATCGATTCACTATGAAGATGCGGTGCCGGTTCGATTCCATCGGTCTGATTTAACAACTGGCGAATCGTGATCTGCGATCTGCGCGGGTCGGCTTTCCATTCCGTGATGGTGTCGGCGACTCGGTCGTCCAGTTTGATCAAACCATCCCGCACAGCGCAAAGCG
>Ga0209056_10003659_pt1 | contig 16352 bp, 16 predicted proteins | sample GraSoiAngelo_114_FD_185876 | JGI IMG/M metagenome (GOLD analysis project Ga0209056, IMG submission 185876) | Grasslands soil microbial communities from the Angelo Coastal Reserve, California, USA - 14_0903_13_40cm (SPAdes) (version 2) | ecosystem: Environmental > Terrestrial > Soil > Grasslands... | reverse complement strand
GGGCTCTCCTCGAGGAGCATGAACGGTTCATCGGACGGCCACAACGTGAGCTGGAAGCCCGGCTGCGCGAGCCGCTGTGCCAGAGCCCCCCAAGGAAGCTCAGACTTGCCATCCAGGTGCTTTCTAGCCCCAATCCGAAAATAGATGAGGCATGAGATCGCAATCGGTATGAATCAAAAGGGCCTCCTGTGCGATCGAAAGGGACGACGTGCCCACGTCCATCCCTCTCGACAGGAGGCCCTTCTGATGCGTTTGAGCGTAGACAGTTTGCGACGGGTGGTCAAGCGTGATCTCGCCATCGAGTTCGTGCCGCAACAGCTCACGTCCTTCGGCGGTCTCGAACTGCTGCGCCGCTACGTGCAGCGACTCGCGCTCGCCGCGCGGCTGCGGCGAGCGTGTGCAGCGCTGGGTGGGGATTACAGCGGCGCGAGCCTCGGGCTGCTGATCCTCGCGCTCCTCTACGCGGGGGCCCGACGCCTGGAGCACCTGCAGTATCTCGCCGGCGACCCGCTCGTCACGCGGTTCTGTGGCTTGGCGCAGGTGCCGACGCCCCGGACCGTGAGCAACTGGCTTCAGCGCTTCACCCAGGCGCATCTGCGCCCCCTGGTGCAACTCAACCACGACCTGGTCACCGAGGCCATCGCTCGCCTGAAGCTGCCGCGGCTCACCATCGATGTCGACGGCACGGTCATCCGCACTGGCGCGACGGTCGCCTGGGCGTTCCGCGGATTCAATCCGCATCATCGGAAGGACCCGAGCTACTACCCGTTGGTCGCCCATCTCGCGCAGACCGGGCACATCCTGCGGCTCAAGAACCGGCCGGGTAACGTGCATGATTCCAAGCAGGCCGTCGCCTTCCTGCGGGAGCTCATCGAGAGCCTGCGGCAGCGGCTGGGCCGCGCGCTCCCCCTGGAGTTCCGGATGGACGCGGCCTTCTGCCAGCGCGACGTCTTCCGCCTGCTGGCCGCGCGCCGCTGCGCTTACGCCATCAAGGTCGGGTACTGGAGCTGGTTGCCCCTCAAGGCGCTCGCCGCGACCCGCCAGCGCTGGGAGCCCCTCGCGCCCGACGTCGCCGGGTTCATGACCGACCTGGCCATCCCGCAGTGGAACCTGCAACTGCGGGTCATGCTCTATCGCAAGCATGTGCAGCACGAGACGCCCAAGAATTTCCAGCTCGATCTGTTCACGCCGAACGACGGGCACTTCGAGTACTACGCGGTCGCGACCAACATGGCCCTGGGCCTGCCGGCCCTGTACGCCTTCGTCTGCGGGCGGGGGGTCCAGGAGAAGACCTTTGGCGAGCTCAAGGGCGAGTTCGCCCTCGACGTGGTGCCCACCCGCCACTACGGGGCCAACAGCGCCTGGCAGCAACTGAGCATCCTCGCCCATAACATCGCCCGCAGCTTCCAACTCGACACCCTCGCAACGCCCAAGCCGCGCTCGCGCAAGCGGACCTACGCCTACGTGCTCCGCAGCATGCGAACGCTGCGCTTCCTGCTCATCGCGCGGGCGGGCCGTCTCACGCGCATCGACGGACGCAACGTCCTGCGCCTGGCGGCCAATCCCGCCACCGAACAGCTTTATACGAAAGTGGCCCATGCTCTGGCGGTCTGATTTATTTTCGGATTGGGGCTAGATTCCGGCCCAGCCCTCGGAAGACGGCGGTGCCGCCCAGACGGGCACGGGCGCTCGTCTTCGGGGAGGCGGCGCGGACACTTGCCCCTCCGCACGACGTCTTGTCCACGGTGGCCGCCTCTCTCGAGGTGACCCACGAGGACCTACAAGATTCGCTGTTCGGCGACCTGCCCGGCGAACGGCTCGTCGGTGCGCCCGCGCAACCGTTCTCAACGATGGAGCTGGCGCTACGGAGCAACCTCGCGCTGGTTCAGGCGCTCCTCTTCCGCGCGACGGTTGTCAGGATCGAAGTCGAGGGACATACCCGGACTCTGGTCCGCCACGCGAAGTGGCGAGGACTGATCTGCACTGTCGCTGAACGATCCGGCGCCGCCGGCGCCACACTGGAACTCTCGGGACCATTCGCGTTGTTTCGTCACACCCGGCTCTATGGGCGAGCGCTCGGTGAGCTCGTTCCTCTGCTCGCGTGGTGTGCACATTTCCGCCTACGAGCGGAGTGCGTCTTCCAGGGGCGCCGCCTCAGTCTGCAATTGGGCACTGGCGACCCGATCTTTCCGGCCAGCGCGCCGCGCCGATACGACAGCCGGCTTGAGGAGCGCTTCGCTCGGGAGTTCCGACGGCTCGCGCCGGCGTGGGATGTGATTCGGGAGCCGGAGCCAATAATCGCGGGTGACACGCTGGTCTTCCCCGACTTCGCCCTCCGACATCGCTCCGACCCGGCGCGCAAGTGGCTCCTGGAGATCGTGGGCTTCTGGACGCCTGACTACGTGGCGCGGAAACTCGCCCTGTACCGGGGCGCTCATTTGTCAAACCTGATCCTCTGCATCGACGAGGACCGGAACTGTGCCGAAGCAGACCTTCCCCCTGAGGCGCTGGTCGTCTGGTTCCGGCGCCGGGTCGATGCGGCGGCCGTACTGCGCATGGTCGAGACCGCGCATTGTCCCGGCGGACACTGCTTCAGTGCGGCGCCGGCACCGAATTCTTCGTGACCCACAATCACGCGTTGCCTTCGCTCAGGAGCGCCATCACCAAGCTCAGAATTCCACTGACCTCCGCATCAGGAAGACGGTCGACGAACTCTGCGCGCCGGGCTCGCCAGTCCAGGCTCTTCACCTGGTCGGCCAGAACGACCCCGGCCACCGGTAGGCCCTTGGGGACCGTCACCTCGAAAGGGTATCCCTTGACGCGGCTCGTTATGGGGCAAAACAGGGCTAGACCGACCTTGCGGTTGTACGCCGACGGGGACAACACGAGCGCGGGTCGGCGGCCGGCCTGCTCATGGCCTGCCTGCGGGGTGAACGAGAGCCAGACAATATCACCACGCCGCGGTACATAGCGACGCGGCACTACCAGGCCTCACGGCCGAGCGCGGGTCCCGTTCCCACGTCGCCGTGCAGATTGCGCTTCGTAACGCGCCGAAGCAGATCCTCGAGACGAGCCCGCCGTGGCGCGACCGGTGCCGCGATCAACCGCCCCTTCGAGATGGACACATCGACCACCGTACCTTCGCTGACGCCAACATCTTCGGCGAACGGCTTCGGGATTCGCAGGGCAAGACTGTTGCCCCACTTCTGAACCGGGACGCGCATGCGCGTGGGCCTCCCCATTGGAGTTCGGTATCTACAATGAAGATACCCATCGGCGGTGGCAAATACAACTCGTCACCGCCCAGTCCGGGCGAGGAACATCACTTCAGTGCCGCGCCTGACGGCGGGCCTTCCGGCCGAGTGTCGGCGAAGGCTTGCGGCGGATGCCCGCGAGGCTCTTCCGCGAGGTAGCGTGCATCGATGTCCACGGCGCGCGATGGCCCCTCCGTGTTCGAGTCGTGCTGTGCTTCTGACCTCAGCGGGCGCGGTAGACGGCCATCAATCCTTGCGAAAACGTGGCCTCGAATCCCGTTGAGGCCACCACCGAGGTTGTCACGAACTCCCCGTAACTTCCGAACAGTCCCGTCAAGTTGCACGCCGAACGCCGTTCGTAGCCGTGTGGACCAAAACAGACCGAAAGGGGCACAAGGGGAGCTGACCTCAAACACCTTCTTCCGATTGTGGTAAAGCGCCGGCGACTTTGCGTTTTGAAGCTCCGTGTGACTTGTGTGTTACGCCTGACGTAACTCATACTGACGGCTCCTCTCGGGAATGATCGTCGGCTATCGAGACAAGCGGTCCAGGGAGTTCGGCGCCGGCCAGCGGGTCAAGGCGTTCTCTGGAATCGAACGGTCCGCGCGGATGAAGCTCGACCGGCTCGAGGCAGCCACATCGCTGAAGGATCTGGCCGCCTTGCCCGGCAACCGTTTTGAGGCACTGAGTGGGGATCGGAAGGGCCAGTACAGTATTCGAATCAACGACCAGTGGCGTATCTGTTTCGAGTGGCCGGAAGGTTCGGCCGGCCCGATCAGGGTGGAGATCGTCGACTAGCACTAAGGAGGGACACATGGCACGCCCCGCAATTCACCCCGGCGAGCATCTGGCCGAAGAGCTCGAGGCGCTCGACATGAGCGCCGCGGAGCTCGCGCGCCAGCTGGCGGTGCCGACCAACCGCGTCACCGGGATCCTGAATGGCCAGCGGGCCATTACTGGCGACACCGCGCTGCGCCTCGGTCACTTCTTCGGGACCAGCCCCGAATTCTGGCTCAACCTCCAGAGTCTCTATGAGCTGCGAATGGCCGAGCAGAGGGCAGGGAAGACCATCGGAGCGTTGCCCAGACTCAAGCGCCGGAAAGGCAGGCCTGAGCGCCAACCCGCCCATGCATGACTCTCGCGTTTCAGTCCGGTCTTATTCTGGGTGGGGCGCTGTTACCCCTTGGTGCCGACGGCACAGTGGAATGGTAGAGCGATGAAAAACGTTCCTTCTGCCTCGGCCTGGGTTACGGCCGTGTGCCATTCGGCCAGCTCTGCCGGGCTGAGCGCAGCCTCGATGCGCTCGTCGGCGGCATGCGCGCGGGCGCCGGCATAAGTGGCCAACTGCGGCAACATCTGCACATTCTGGAGACCGGCGTTACAGAAGCGTTGGTAGAGGCTGCCATCCGCGCACCCTTTGGCGCCTGCCACGCCGTTCGGGAGCGCGCCGATTTTCATCTTCAGCTCAGCACGCACGGGGACGTTGACGAACGATTGCATATCAACCGCCCGGACGACGACCCCGACACGCCCACCAGGCCTGGTGACGCGCACCATTTCACGGAGCATCCGGTCAGCGTCCAGGAGTTCCATAACGGTCGCCGACATCGTCACGTCGAAGCTCCTGTCCGGAAAGGATAGGGCTTCCGCGTTGCCTTCGCGAAACTCGATATGACCCGCCAGGCCTTCCTTCGTGGCCAAGGCAGCGGCCTCGCGCAGCAAGGTTCGGTGAATGTCGACCGCCACAATCCGATGCGCTCCACCGGTCTGCCGCGCCAGCCAGCGGTCGAGGACGCCTGAGCCACACCCCACATCCAGAATCGTCTCACCCGGCTGCAGGTGTATTTCGGTAACGAGATTCCGCACCACCCCCAGGTAGCCAGTGCTCCGACCGCGTGCCTCGAGACTGGCGACCGACCCCAAGATGGCACCGCCCAGCGTGAGGGTACAGTACTGCGCGCTGAGCCTGGGGAGTAAAGGCTCCCATTGTGAAGCGGCGAGGCCTAAGGGCAGCAAGACCAGCGGCGCGCCAGCACCCTGAATACGATAGGAGATACCGTCCAGCTCTCCCTCCTGCGCCGGAAGGCGCACGGGCTTGGCTGTGTGAAGCTGGTCCATGCGTGCCAGAAAAGCCAGCATCGCGGCGCCGATATCCTCTGTACGGTCCGTCAGGAGGTCGGCGCGCGGATGGCCGTAATAGTTCTTGAGGGTGACGATCGAAGCTTCCGGGTGAGCCGCCATGGCCTTCGATATCGCCTCGGCGGGCGTTCCTTGATCGCCTGTCAGCACCAGGACGCGGGAGGCCAGTGCCCTGAGCGGCGTGGCATCCAAGCCTGTTGGACATACGAGCGTCAGGGAAGCAATCGTCTCTGGACAGGTAGCGGCGAGACCACGCCAATCTGCTGTCACACGGGCTGCGATATGCATCCGATCGAGACCTACGTGTTGGAAGAGTTCCACCAGTCGCTTGTCGACAGGACTTTTCGCGTCGGTCGTCATGTGCTCACAAGTCATCTGCTCACACGAGGGCGCCCCACACCGACAACCCGCACCCGGTGGTTCATCCCGTCGGCGATATACAAATGACCCTCGGGGTCTATCCCGCAGCCGTGAGGACGCTCGAGGCCGGCTTGCGTGGCGGGTCCGCCGTCGCCATCGCTTCCCCGGTGCCCACCGGCGATGGTGGTCACGATGCCGGTCACCGCATCGATGCGGCGGATCGCATGGTTCTCCGTATCCACGACGATGACGTTGTCCTGATGGTCGCACCGGATGGCCTTGGGCGCACCCCAGGTGGCGGCGAGGGCGGGGCCGCCGTCGCCGCTGTACCCTCGCTCACCGGTACCGGCGAAGGTGGACATGAGACCGTTGGCATCCACTTTCCGGACGCCGTTGCCCTCGCGCTCGCAGACGTAGGTGTTCCCCTTGCTGTCCATGCAGACCGCCCGGGCGCCCATGATGGAGGCTTGCGAGGCGGGCTTCCCATCCCCGGTCCGTCGCTTCTCCCCATTACCGGCGAAGGTCGTAATGATGCCGCTTCTCAGATCCAGACGGCGTATCCGCTGGTCCTGAATATCCGCGATGAGCAAGCCGCCTTTCCCATCCAGGAAGCAATCGTTCGGCTCCCGCAGCTGGGCCAAGACGCCGGGCCCGCCGTCGCCACCGTAGCCCGGTTCGCCGGTCCCAGCCGCCGTGGTGATGATGCCCGTGGCGGCATCGACTTTGCGGATGGCGGCGTTCAGCCGGTCTACGATGTAGATATCGCCGTTGGTATCGACCTGGAGCGAGTACAGATTGTTCAGGGTCGCCTCGGTTGCCGGGCCGCCATCTCCGGAGTAGCCCTGACGCCCGCTGCCCGCGACGGTCATGATGATGCCGGAATCCTTGTCGATGCGGCGGATGGTGTGGTTGCGCCCGTCGCAAATGTAGAGGTTACCCTCCGTGTCGAAGTCACACCCGTATGCTTCGCCGATCAACGCCTGCGTAGCAGGGCCACCGTCGCCTGCGTAGCCTTCCTCTCCCGTCCCGACCACCGTCTGGATCTTGCCAATCTCAAAAGCCATGCGCGATTCCGCCCTCGAGCTCCCCGGCCGCGCGCTCGGTGTTCCACAACGAGATCAGACCAGGCGCGAGCGGCGTCGAGGAGCCGGTTTAGACGCGGCAAGCGGCCGGTCAGACTACCCGTCAGCCATGCGGGCGGGATTGTATCAGGGGCGAACCGGCTTCAGCAGTGCCTCTGTATGTTTTAGTCGCGTCGCTTTTCTCGGTACTAAACGACCCGCAAGTGGCCCTGGTCGACGAGGGCGAGCTTGTCGCGGAGATGGCCGAGCAACCGGTCGCGGCTGTCCGGCCGGCACGCACGCGGGCCACCTCCTCGGCGACGGCGGGCGGGAGAGCGGACGCAGTGAGCGTGAGGCTGTAGCGGACCGTGTTGCCGCTCACCACGATCGACGCGTAGCCGGTGCTGCCGCCGACGTGCGCAAGCGGCGCCGGTGGCACGACACTCAGGCAGGTCACGACAAGGCCGACCGCTGCGGTCCAGACCAGCAGAGTCGGCGGGCGCGCGTCCGCCGCCAGCGCGCCGCGTGACCTCAGGGCGGCACTCCCTCTGCCACCAGCTCCCACTCCCGGCCGACGAAGACGGGCAGGAGATAGAGCTCGTCGCGGCCGGCCACGCGGACGTACTGGAGGACGTTCTGAGGGGTCGGGGCGCCGAAGCTTGCCGCGAGCACCGTCTGACCGCGGCGCTGCAGGGAGAGGGCATAGCGCGGGGGATCGAGGCCGTACTCGGCGAGCGCTCCGGGCTGGTACTCGTCGCGCGACATGACGCGCGCGGGCGCCGCCACGTGCATGAACTTGAGCGACGTCTCGAGGTGCGACGCCGTCCCGGCCATGAGCTTCTCGGGTGATGTCGTGAGGCGCCACCCGTCCTCCCGCCTAGCGAAGGTCCATCGCTGGCCCGACGCCTCGAGGTCGACGCGGTCGATCTGATCCGGCGCCTCCCGCATGAGCCCGGCCGCCTCGAAGGCGACGAGGCTCTGCATGGGGCGCGGCCGCCCCGAGCCGATCATGACGAGGAGAAACGCCAGCGCGGCCATCCCGGCGCCCACCAGCAACAGGCTAGGGCGCGGACGCCTCACCGCCGGCGCCACCAGACCACGGCGCCCACCGCGATCACGCCGAGCGGCAGCAGCACCTCGAGGACCAGGAAGATGCGCTTCATCTGCTGCCCGGTGAGCAGGATGAACGGGGTCATCGGCGCACCGGCGCGGACCGTGGGCGCGCGCTCCTCCCGCGCGAGCCACCGGACCATCGAGAGCACGAGGTCGCTGTTCGACATATACGGAAAGAAGGAGTTGCTGGCGAAGTCGCCATCTCCGACTACGACGACGCGGAACGGGCTCGGCGACGCTTGCCCGCCGGACGCTTCCGGCCAGGCGCCCTCCACCGCCACCGCCAGGACTCGGCGCCTCGGAGGCAGCGCTGCCGCGGAGCTCGCTGATCCTCGACCGGCCGGCTCCGCGACAGGCTGACGCGCCTCGACCGGCGGCACCGGGCGCGCATAGCTCTCCTTGCTGCTCGCGAAGAGCGGCGTCACCGTCACGCCCGGCGGCGTGGGCAGGAGCGTGATCGGCCGAACGCCGGGGTAGAAGGTGAGGGCCATGCGGTTCGTGATCGGATGAGAATTGTAGATGGGGACCGCGACCGATTCGAGGTCGGTGGAGTAGTGATCCAGCGGGTCGACCACGACCTGTTGCTCGAGGCGCACGCCGAGGCGGGCGAGCAGCCCGGCCAGACGCGGCTCGACGACGAAGCCGAGGTCACACATGAGAAGGGCGGCCCCGCCGCGGGCCAGGTAGTCCGTGAGGAGATCGCTCTCGGCGGGCAGGTAGGTCGTGCGCGGGTTCGCCGCGATCACGACGGCGCAGTCGGAGGGAATGCGCGTGAGGGTAGCCGGGATGATCCGACGGGCTTCGAAGCCGAGCCCCTCCAGGGCCCGTCGCATGCGGCCGACCCCGTGTCCTGGCATCTGGGTGACCGCCGAGCTCTTGTCGCCGTGGGTGTGGGCCTGCAGGGTCTCGACGTGGGTATGGAACTCGAAGTTGTCGAACGGGTATTCGCCGTGCCCCTCCAGGAAGCAGACGGTGGTGGTGCGCTGGCGAAGGAGCCGGAGAATGCCGAGCGCGATGTCGTTCTCGTCGGTGCCCATCACCTGGACGCGGCGGCCGTCGGCCTCCAGGATGGCGGCATTGTACAGGCGAATGCCGTACGTCTCGGCCAGCTTCGGCTGCTTGTCGGGATCGACGGTGCGCACGTGAAGGAGCGGGTGGCGGCGGCCGAGAATCTCAACGAGCGACTTGGCCCGGCGGCCGTTCTGGTCGGCGGCGTGATAGAAGTACGTGAGTTGGACGTCCCGCGTGAGCGAGCCCGCGACGGCGTCCGCCTCCAGGGACGGGGTGAACGTCCGCTCACGGGTCAGGTCGAGATGAGCCTCGTGGCGCGCGAGGGCAATATTGGCCAGCACCGCCACCGCCAGCGCACCCAGCACGATCGCTCCGTTGTAAACGAGCGCGCCGAAGCGTCGGAAGCGGGTCTGCAGCGGCAGCCGGAGTCCGACGAGCAGAAGCACCACGAGGGCTGCCACCCAGCCGACGAACCACAGCAGCTCCCGCCACGGGAACGCGCCCTCGCCGTGCATCGGCTCACCGGCGCGCGAGCGCGCGGACGGAGAGGAACAGCCCGACCAGCATGACGGAGAGGAAGAACCCCACGTCGGACAGGAACACCGACCCGAGGGCGAACGGGCTCAGGTGGGCGAGGAGAGAGAGGCTGACGGACGCGGTGTCGAACGGATCGGGAAGGAGATAGCCGACCGAGTCGATCATCCACGAGAGGAAGAAGAGGCCGAGGGAGATCACCGCGGCCACGATCTGGTTCGAGGTCAAGCTCGAGATCAAGAGGCCGATCGCGAGGAGGGCGCCCGCGAACAGGATCAGGCCGAGGTAGCCGCTGTACACGGGACCCCAGTCCGGATTGCCGTAGAGGGCGAGGACCACCGGGTAGCTGGCCGAGAGCGCCAGCATCGCCGCGATGAGGGTCATGCTCGCCACGAACTTGGCGAGCACTACCTCGATCTCGCGCACGGGTGCGGTCAGGAGCACCTCGAGGGTGCCCGACTTCCGCTCCTCGGCGACGAGGCGCATGGTGATGATGGGCACCATGAGGAGGAAGAGGGCGGACATCTGAAAGAAGATGTGCGAGAGGCTGGCCAGCTTGTTGAGGAAAAGGACGCTCGTGAACGTGTAGCCCATGAGCAGGAGGAAGACGGCAATCAGCGCGTAGGCGATCGGAGAGAAGAAGACGGCGCGCTCCTCCTTGCCGAGAAGGGCGGCGAAGTGCTTCACGCGGCGGTCGGGCGCGCGGAGGCAGCGCCGGTCAGATCGAGGAAGAGCGTCTCGAGGTCGACGGACTCGTCGCGAAGCTCGGCCAAGCCGAAGCCGCCATCGACCAGGGCGGCGGCGACGCGCTCAGCAAGGTCGGGGCCTCGCATCGAGAGGAAGTAGGCGGAGACTCCTTGCCGGGACGGCGTGGCAGGGACGATTGCGCCGACCCCGGCGACCTGGCCGAGGCAGCCGCGCACGCGGTCGGGGTCGCCGCGGACCTCCACCCGGAGTCGGCGGCCGGCATCGCTCCCGCGCAGCGGATGAATCGCGAGCAGGCGGCCGGCGAGGAGGATGGCGGCGCGGTCGGCGACCCGCTCGATCTCGCCGAGGATGTGGGAAGTCACGAGCACGGTGAAGGGCCCGGCCAGCGACCGGATGAGCTCGCGGAGCTCGATGATCTGGCGCGGGTCCAGCCCGTTTCCGGGCTCGTCGAGGATCAGAATGTCGGGGGTGCCCAGGAGCGCCTGGGCGATGGCCACGCGTTGGCGAAACCCCTTGGACAACGTGCCGATCTGCCGGCGGGCGACCTCGCCGAGATCGAGCCGTCCGCACACGCCGTCGACCGCGGCGGGCACCGACGCCCGCTCTTCTCCCTTGATGCGCGCCATGAGCCCGAGGAACTCCCGCACTCGCATTCCGTCATAGAGGGGCGCGTTCTCGGGCACGTAGCCGACCCGCCGCTTGACGGCGAGGGCGTCGTCGATGATGTCGAGCCCGGCGACGCTGACCGTGCCCGACGAGGGACGCAGGTAGCCGGTCAAGATGCGGAGGATGGTCGTCTTGCCGGAGCCGTTCGGCCCGAGAAGGCCCAGCACCTCACCCGCCCGGACCTCGAGGGACACCCGGTCGACGGCGAGCCGAGGTCCGTACCACTTGGTGAGCTGATCGGCGACGATGACAGACGACATGACCGGCGGTGCTCATGAAGAACGAAGCCAGGGCCGCGTGCGATCCCGCCCTGGCTTCGTCGCACGACCGCGCGGAGCGGCCGCGCCTACTCGAGAAAGTCCGGCGCCTTCTTCATGGCCTTCCAGGCGTCGGGATCGTGGGCGGTGAAGAACTTCGCTCCCTCCCGCGCCTGCATCTCCCGGATGTACTGATAGGCGGCAAAAATCCCACCAGGATCATACGCGAGCGACACGTCGGGCAAGAGATTCTTGGTCACGTTCTCCGCGAAGTACACGCTGTCGCTGGTGAGGATCACGGTGCCCGTTTTGGGAAGACGGACGATCATCATCTGGCTTCCAGGCGTGTGGCCCACCCAGCGCTTCACGACGACGCTGTTGTCCGCGAAGAGATCCAAATCACCGTTGAGCTGGATCATGGGGTACTTGTTCGGCATCAGCTGACCCGGGTCGTTGCGCAGCATCATGAAGTCACCGGGGATGTAGTTCTGGGGCGTGCCGGGCTCCCCCCAGAAGGCGTTCTTGATCTCGTCCTTCTGAAGGACGATGGTCGACTTCGTGAACTTGCCCACGTTTCCGCCGTGGTCCAGGTGCATGTGGCCGATGACCACGTACTTGAAGTCGTCGGGCTTGAGCCCGATCTTCCCGAGCTGCACGTCGATGGCCACATCCGGCGTCCGAACCGGATTGAGCCCCTGGATGAAGGCACCCCAGTAGCTCGGATCGGTGATGATGCGGTCGTTGTTTCCCGTGTCGAACAGAACGTTGCCCTTCCGGTGCCGGACGACGTAGAAACCGACCGGGACCTGGATCGCCGTCGCCGGGGCGCCAGCTTGCAGGAAGTTCTTGGGAACGGTGAGGCCCCCCGAGCTGAACGCGTAGAGTTTCATGCCCGCGGGCGCCTGCGCGTGGGCGAGGGGAATGACTCCGGCGAGCAGGAGCGCCAAGCCGGCCCCCACCATGACTCGAAGGGCGGTGCGCTTCATTGGACATCCTCCTGAGTTTTGCGGCGATGCAGGGAACCGACCCGAACCGTCTGGACGAGGCTCGCCTCCCTCGTGTCGCCCTTCGGTCAGCCGCGCGACAGCCATCACCGAAGGACAGCCGATAGGTACGCCCCGCAGATACGGATTGTCAAGGGCGATGTCCCGGTCACCGACGCCACCGGTATTCCAGGGTGCTGATCTTCACCGCCGACAACGAAGCAGCGTATGCGATTGCGCGGGAGCACCTCGTCATGCCTCTGACCTGCGACATTGGCAAGAGCGCGATGAGGTGCTCGAGCGCTTCCGTCGGGGCGACATCCGGACCCTCGTGTCAGCACGGGTGCTCAACGAAGGGCTCGACGTTCCGGACGCCGACATTCTGGCCATTGGAGCGGTGCTCTTCGCGCAGCGGCAGCGTCGTGCCGGCCTTTCGCTCTCGGAAGTCTTGCCTCCGGCGAGCAACTCGGGGCTATGGGATACGATGCCGGCGGTGCCTTCAGAGCGGTCGAGGCGGCGCAGGGGTAGGATACGTGTGCTGACATGTTGCAGCATCGCGGAGGACGATATGCCGAGCGTCGGCGCCGAGGATTTGACCGCGTTCGTCATCGCCTTGTACGAGGCGGCTGGCACGCCGCCTGACCACGCGCAGATCGTCGCCACACACCAGGTCGGGGCCAATCTGGTCGGGCACGACTCGCACGGCGTGGTGCTACTCCCCACCTATATAGATCGCATCGGTCGCGGCCACATCGTGCCCGTGGCGCGGCCGGAGATCTTGAACGAGTCGCCGACAACCCTCGCGGTGAATGGAAGGTGGGGATTCGGCCCGGTCATCTCGGAGTGGACGATGGAGCGCCTCGTTGCCAAGGCGCGGGAGACGCGGATCGCGGCGGGAACGATTCGCGAGCAGAGCCACGTCGGGCGGCTCGCCGACTATCCGCTGATGGCTACGCGAGCCGGCTTCATCGGCCTGATGATGGCTGACTCCGGCCAGAGCGCTAAGGCCGTCGCGCCGTTCGGCGGCCGCGAGGCGCGACTGGGTACGAACCCGCTCTGCATCGCCTTTCCGAGCGATCTTCCCGGCCCGGTCTTCATCGACATGGCGACGAGTGCCGTCGCGGCGGGCAAGCTGAACCTGGCGCGTGCCCAAGCGAAGGCCATCCCGCTCGGCTGGCTGCTGGACAAGGACGGCAAACCCACCACGAATCCGAACGCTCAGCTCGAGGGTGGAGTAATGCTGCCGCTCGGCGGCCCCGAAGGGCACAAAGGCTATGGGCTGTCCTTTGCCGTGGAGACCCTGGCCGCGGTGCTTCCGGGGCTGGGCTTCGGCGTCGATCCGAAGGGGCGCCACAACGACGGCACATTCATGCTGGTCGTCGATCCGCGGGCGTTCTCGCCGACCGACTTCAAAGCCCAGGTCGAGGCGTTTGTGCGATACCTCAAGGCCACCCCTCCCGCCGAGGGCTTCGATGAAGTCCTCTATCCTGGCGAGATCGAGTACCGCACGGAGCAACGCCGCCGCCGCACGGGCATCCCGATCGAAGACACGACATGGCGCCGGCTCGGCGAGACCGCCGCGCGCTACGGAATATCCCTGCCTGGAACCATGCCGCCGGAGTGAGCGGGAGAAGAATACTCAGGGCCTCATTCATGCCGCCAATCTCAGCACGCCGCGGATGGGGACGGTCAGCCTAAAGCGATCAGTGACGGCCTCGCTCGGTTTCATGCCCGCTTTTCCGTGTTTGATGCTCGTCTCCTCGCGCCGCGTCGCGCGTCAACATCCCCCGGTGCCGGAAGTCGAGCCAGCATCTGTGACCTGATCATTCGGACGAAGAAGTAACCTGAGCTAATGATAGATGCGTAACTGAGGTTCGATCCCGCTGTGGATAACACCCCTTTCGATTACCCTTTTCGCTCCATGTATGCTGTTGTAAGCAGATAGATTACATAGTAAGATCGTTGCTATGAATCGCCCGGGTCGCGGCCGTAGGACGGGCTCCCGAAGTCGAAGTGCCGTGAAGCGCAAGGCGGTCAGCGGCCAGGAGCCGAGGATCTTAACGACTATGCGGCTGCGTCGATCGTTACGCAAGGATCTCGAGACGACGGCTGTACGCACGCGTCGATCGGTCGCGGACGTGGCTCAGGAACTACTCGACGAGGCACTACGAATGCGGCAATGCCCAGGCATCTACTTCGCTGATGAAGCGAGCGGTCGGACGGCGAAGATTGGTGGGACTGGCTTAGGTGTATGGGAAGTCGTGCGTGACTTCAGCAGAGACCAGAATTCCGGCAGGATTCGAAAAGCCTTCCCGCAACTATCGCAAGCTCAAGTGACGGCGGCGCTGATGTACTACTCGCGCTATCGTGATGAAGTCCAGGCCAAGATCGATGCGAACGCTGCGCTGACGCCTGAGAGTATCGAAAGACAGTACCCGGGGCTGATGCATTTCACTCGGTGAAGGTCTACCTCGATGAGGATCTGTCTCCCGTCATTGCTGGACTGCTTCGAAACCACGGCATCGACGCGACCACGGCCCAAGACGTCGGTAACGTCCAGTTAGAGGACCGAGCGCAACTAGCCTACGCAGCGCGAGAAGGACGGGCGATCGTCACCGCGAACGTCATCGATTTCATCGCGCTTGCTCATGGAGCCATTGCGACAAATACGGAGCACGCGGGGATCGTCCTGGTTCCTTCGAGCTTTCGTGGAGACGAGTTCCAGGCGATTGCGGATGCGATATTCCAAGCCTTGAAGCCATATCGCGGCGGCCTCCACGGCCTCGTCCTCTACCTTCGCCGCGAATGAACGCCTGCGTGTTTCAGGTTCGTCGATCTTCTCTGAACTAAACAGCGCTTAACGTGCGATGAGTCCTAGCGAATAACGTGATCGCGACTGAAACACGAGTTCGAATCCCGTTGGGGCCACCATTACTTCCGCGCTCTGCGCTCCAGCTCGGTGCCGAAATAGCGCCACTTCACGTGTCTGCACCCGCCCGATGTGTCTCTCTCGTGCGCCGTCGGCCGAGCGCCCGCACGGCATCCCGCAGATGCTCCGGCGACAGGTGTTGGTAGCGGAGCGTCATCCTCGGATCTCGGTGACCGAGGTCCTCTTAACGCACCCGCGTGTCCTCTCGCCTCGAAAATTGTGCCCTCGCGGGCCGACCGCGGAAATCAGATCATCAACGCTGTGGCCCTTGCCGAGGTCGGCACCTGCGACCAAGGTAAGAGGCAATGTCTTGCGCGTGAGAGCGGCGGGACGCGGTAGGATTGGCCAGTTGCCGCCAAGCGCGCAACACGTCCATCGACCGGAGGATCATATGACTGACCGGCTCATCTCCTGCGACGATCACATGGATCTTAGCCAACTGCCCGCGGATCTGTGGACGACACGGCTGCCCGCGTCGCTGCTCGACCGCGCGCCGCATGTGGAGGAGCGCGACGGACAGGCGGTCTGGGTGTGCGACGGGAAGGTCTGGGGCCGCTGGGACGGCAGGCCGCCGGCGACGGGCCCGGCGCGGCCGATCAAGCCGCTTTATAACGCCTTCGACCGCGCCGGCATCCACGACGCGAGCGCCCGCCGCCCGGCCATCGCCGAGCTGCGTCTCACCGACATGGACCGCGACGGCGTCGCGACGCAGGTGATCTTCGGGCCGATCTTCCAGATCTCGACCGACGATCCCGTGCTACGCGCCGCCTGCTATCGCGTCTACAACGACTGGCTGCTCGACTTCTGCAAGGCGGCGCCCGACCGGCTTATTGGCCTGCCGATGCTGCCGGAGACGCCCGAGGGCGCGCTCGCCGAGGTCGAGCGGGTGCGGACGAAGGGCGGCGTGCGCCAGGTGAATCTCATGATCGCCAACGTCGACCCCAGGCTCGACGACCCGGCCTGGGAGCCGCTCTGGCAGGCGCTCGAGGAGAGCGGCATCATCCTCTCCTGGCACATCACGGTGTTCGTCGGCAAGCCGGGCGATCGCGTCGCCGGCAAGGCGGCGAGCGTGTTCGAGAACACCAAGTTCTTTCTTGCGAACTTCCTCGAGCCGTTCGTCGACCTCTTCGCCTGGGGCATCCTCGAGCGCCACCCGAGATTGCGTATGGTGATGGCCGAGGCCGGCACCGGATGGCTTCCCTGGCTCGTCCAGGAGCTCGACTACCGCCACTGGCGACTCTGGGAGGCGAAGGAGTTCTGGGCCGACAAGGGCGGCAGCGCCCTCGAAACGAAGCCGAGCGAGCTCTTCAAGCGGCAGATCTACGCGACCTTCCAGG
>Ga0209056_10003654_pt1 | contig 16360 bp, 14 predicted proteins | sample GraSoiAngelo_114_FD_185876 | JGI IMG/M metagenome (GOLD analysis project Ga0209056, IMG submission 185876) | Grasslands soil microbial communities from the Angelo Coastal Reserve, California, USA - 14_0903_13_40cm (SPAdes) (version 2) | ecosystem: Environmental > Terrestrial > Soil > Grasslands... | reverse complement strand
CAGGATCCCGGCGGCATCTCTCAGCATCTCCTCCACGGCCCAGTACGTGATGCCGTCGCCGTACGAGAGACAGCGTCCCCAATACGCCGCCGCCGCGTCGGCCTCGGCCGTGAATTCCCTGAGCAGCCGGCTCTTCCCGATTCCAGGAGGTCCGAGCAGCGTCAGAAGCACCGGCCGGCGCGAGGAGCGCACCTTCCCCCAGCGTTCGCGCAGGACGGCAATCTCGTGCTCTCGGCCGACGAGCGGCGCGCGCGAGGTCTCCCGCCGCGATCTCACGTATCGCGTCGCGACCGCCTTCCATGCGGCGACGGGCAGCGCCTTGCCCTTCACCTGCTGCGGATCGAGCGCCTCGTAGTCGATCACGTGCGCGGTCGCGCGGTACGTCGCCTCGCCCACCACGATGCCGCCGGGCGGCGCGGCGGTCTGTAGGCGCGCGGCGGTGTTGATGACGTCACCGGCGACCATGGCCTCGCCCTCGCTCGGCCGCGCGCCGAGTACGACGAGCGCCTCGCCCGTATTGACACCCATGCGGACGCGCAAGCCGAGATCGGGATCCGCCGCGTTCATGGCCGCCACGGCTGTCTGGATCGCGAAGGCCGCTCTCACCGCGCGCTCGGCATCATCCTCATGCGCAACGGGTGCGCCGAAGATGGCCATGACCGCGTCGCCGATGAACTTCTCTACGGTGCCACCGAAGCGCTCAAGCTCCCCTCGAAGCTGCGCGTAGTACGGATCGAGCATCCCGCGCACGGCCTCGGGATCGAGCTGCTCCGCCTTCGACGTGAAGCCGACCAGGTCGGCGAAGAAGATCGTGATGACCTTGCGCTCCTCGCCGCGAGGAGCGGCGGAGGCGAGCGCCGTTCCACAGGAATGGCAGAAGCGGGCCTGCTCGGGATTCGTCTGACCGCATGCCGTGCAGGTTTTCACGGGTCTGAGTCTAGAAGCGGTCACGAACGCAACCTCTCAGTACGCCGACCAGGCGAGCGGCCGCCTGCGATCAGTGGGCGATAAATCGGCCATGTTTAGGGCAGTCTTCCGCGAACGATCGAATCTTCGGCACCCAGTAACACATTAGTAGCGTGCGCACGCTCAGCGGTCTGTGACCGTCCGGGACCGTACGCAGGCGGAACGGACACTTAGTTATGTGGCGGCGTGGACTCGCGTGAAGAGCGGCAGTTACTTGAAGTCGCAATTTGCGACCTCAAATATCAACCGGCGCCACCGCTTTTGGAAGCGGCGAGGAGCGCAGGCGCGCGTGGATGTCTGCGCAAGCGAAACGGCCCAATTACGATGCAGGCACACTCAAGGGGAGGCGCACTCGCTGACGCACACCATCACGCTCATTCCGGGTGACGGCACGGGCCCGGAGATCGTCGAGGCCACGCGCCGAGCGATCGAAGCCACCGGGGTCAAGATCGAATGGGATGTCCACGAGATCGGCATGTCCGCGATGGCCAAGTACGGCACGCCCTTCCCCAATGACGCGCTCGAGTCGGTGCGCCGGAACCGCGTCGCGCTGAAGGGCCCGCTGACGACCGAGCTCGGCACGGGGTTTCGCTCGGTGAACGTCGCCCTGCGCAAGGAGTTCGACCTTTACGCGAACCTTCGCCCGGCGAAGACCTACCCGGGCGTGCCGTCACCGCGCGGGGACATCGACCTCGTGGTCGTGCGCGAGAACATCGAGGACCTCTACGCCGGGATCGAGTTCGACGTCGACTCGCCTGAGGAACGCGAGGTCCAGGAGACGATCGAGCGGCTCGCGAAGACCAAGATCCGCGAGCACTCCGCGCTCGCGATCAAAGCGATCAGCGTGTTCGGCTCGCGGCGGATCGTGAAGTTCGCGTTCGACTACGCGCGGGCGAACCGCCGCAAGAAGGTCACCGCCGTGCACAAGGCGAACATCATGAAATTCGCCGACGGTCTCTTCCTGCGGGTCGCCGGCGAGGTCGCGAAGGATTACCCCGAGATCGCGTTCGAAGACCGGATCGTTGACAACATGTGCATGCAGCTCGTCATAAAGCCCGACCTGTACGACGTGCTGGTGCTCCCCAACCTCTACGGCGACATCGTGAGCGACCTCGTCGCGGGCCTGGCGGGCGGGCTCGGCGTCGCCCCTGGCGCGAACATCGGCGAGAACGGCGTCGCCATATTCGAGGCGATTCACGGGAGCGCGCCGAAGTACGCCGGGCAGAACAAGGTGAACCCCATGGCGCTCATGCTCGCCGGAGTCCTCATGCTGCGGCACATCGGCGAGCGCGAGGCCGGCGATCGCCTCGAGCGCGCGATCGCGTCGGTAGTGGCCGAGGGAAAGGAGGTCACGTATGACCTCAAGGCGAACCGCGACGATCCGACGGCGGTGGGGACGAGGGAGTTCGCGGACGCGGTGATCAGGAGGATGCGGAACTGATGCCAATAGTCGATCCGAACAACCCCAAGCGATTCCTTTTCTCGACGAGCACGCGATACGAATTCCAGTTCGGCTACTCGCGTGCGGTGCGGCACGGGAACGTCGTGCGCGTTGCCGGCACCGCGGGGCTCGGCCCGGACGATGAGGTCGTCTCGGACGACGTCGTCGATCAGATGCGGGCCGCGATCGAGCGGATGCAGGAAGCCCTCAAGGATCTGGGCTGCTCTCTTAACGACGTGATCATGACCCGCGTCTATGTGAAGAACGTGCACGATCTCGATCATGTCGCCGTGGTGCACGGCGAATTCTTCCGGGATATCCGTCCGGCGACGACCATCGTGAGGATCGTCGACTTCCTCGATCCGAAGATCCTCGTGGAAATCGAGGCTGAGGCGGTGTACGGCGGAGCCGACGTCAAGCGATGAAACAGGTCAGGGTCGTCGTCACCGGTGCGACCGGGCAGGTCGCCTACGCGCTGCTCCCGCGGATCGCCGCCGGCGAGATGTTCGGACCCGAGACGGAGATCGATCTGCGGCTCTCCGACATCCCGCAGGTGATCGACAAGGCCAAGGGTGTGCTCATGGAGCTCGAGGACTGTGCGTTCCCGCTGCTCTCAAGCCTGAGCGCGAGCGCGGACCGGGCGGAGACACACAACCGCGCGGACTGGGTGCTGCTCGTCGGTTCCGTGCCCCGCGGCCCCGGGATGGAACGGGGAGACCTCATCCGGAAGAACGGTCCGATCTTCGTCGAAGAAGGAAGGGCGCTACAGCGATATGCGTCCTCGTCCGTGCACATCGTCGTGGTCGGAAATCCATGCAACACCAACTGCCTGATCGCGCGCGCGAACGCGCAGACAGTCCCAGACGACCGCTGGAGCGCGATGACCCGTCTCGACCACAACCGCGCGCGCTCGCTGCTGGCTGCGAAGGCCGGCACGCGCGTTACCGAGGTAAAGAAGCTCGCGATCTGGGGCAACCACTCGGCGACGCTCTATCCCGACTTCACGAACGCCGAGGTGAACGGCAGACCCGCGGACCAGGCCGTCGACCGCAAGTGGCTCGAAACAGAGTTCATCCCGCAGGTGCAACAGCGCGGCGCGGCGGTGATCGCGGCGCGCGGCGCGTCAAGCGCGTTCTCGGCGGCGCAGGCACTGATCGATCACGTGCGCTCGCTCATCACCCCGACGCCGAAGGGCGACTGCTTCAGCGCCGCGGTCGTGAGCGACGGCAGCTACGGCGTCCCGAAGGGTCTCGTCAGCTCGTTTCCGCTCCACTCCAGGGGCGACGGAGGCTGGCAGATCGTCCCGAACGTGCCGCTCGACGACTTCGCGAAGGCCAAGATCGCGGCGACCATCGCCGAGCTCGAGAAGGAACGCGATCTCGTAAAGGATTTGCTTACCTAGCGAAGGGCGTGTCTCGTCCTGACCGACGAACCTCGGTCAATCTTCGGGAGCCTGGGTAAGGCTACCCGCGCGCGTTGCTATCGCGCGAACCTGCCTCAATGGTGATCGCCAGTGGATCCGCTCGCATCCCTCGTCGTCGCATCGCTGCGCCAGGGCGATGCGCCGATCGACGTGCGCGAGAGGCTGGTCAACACACTGAGAGACGCAGCGCCTCTGCCCGCGTTCGTCTTTGCGACCTGCCATCGCGTCGAGATCTACGCCGTTGTGGAACCGAAGCTCGATGATGAGGCGATCCTGGCGCGCCTCCGTGTGGCCAAAGGGACGGCCGGCCTGCGGCTGTTTCGGGGAGAGGCAGCGGCGCGACACCTCTTCCGCGTCGCCACCGGACTCGACTCGCTGATCCAGGGCGAAAGCCAGGTGGTCGGTCAGCTTCGCCGCACGATCGATGCCGCGAGCGCCGAACCGCTCCTCGACGCCACCGTCCGGCGTGCACTCAACGTGTCGCGGGAGGTCCGCGCGAGGACCGTCCTCGGAAAGGTCACGCGCTCGCTCGGCTCGCTCGCCGTCGACGAGGCGCTGCGGCACCTCGAGCGGCCCCGAGAAGCGACCGTGCTCGTGGTCGGCGCGGGCGAGATGGGCAAGCTCGCGTCGCGGGCGCTCCAGCGTCGGATCAAGTCGTTGCTCATCGCCAATCGTGGCGCGGCGCGCGCGGTCGATCTCGCGCGCGACCTAGCCGCCGAGACCGTGAGCCTCGACGAGATCGAGACCGCTCTCGCCCGCGCGGACGCGGTGATCTCGGCGGCGGACACACGCGGCGCGGTGCTCGATGTCCCTCGCCTGGAGCGGCGGCTCGCCGCGGGGCCGCTCGTACTCATCGATCTTGCGATGCCCCGAAGCGTGGCGCCGGACGCGCGGAGCCTCGATGGCCTGGTCTATCGGAGCGCCGACGATCTCCGCGACACGACCGCCCTCCCACCGGACGCGATCGCTCACGCGGAACAGTTCTGCGCGGCCGCCGCGCGGCAGTTCGCCACCGAGTGGCTGGCTCGCATGGCGACGCCCGTCATCCAGGAGATGCACGCCCGGGCCGACGAACATCGGCGCCACCAGCTCGCCCGCGCCATGTCCAAGCTGGGGCACCTCGGCGCGCGGGATCGAGAGGTGGTGCAGGCACTGGCGTGGTCCCTCACCAACGCGCTGCTGCACGAGCCGACGATCGCGCTGCGCGCGGTGCCCGGGCGCGCCGCAGCGGCGCGGGAGCTCTTCGGACTCGAGGAGCGGTCCCGATGATCCGCGTGGGAACGCGCGGCAGCGCCCTCGCGCTTGCGCAGGCTCGCCTCGTCGCGTCGCGCATCGGTGATAATGCGGAGCTCGTCGTCATATCCACCGCGGGCGACAAGAGCGCGCGACCGATCCGCGAGCTCGGCGATGGTGCGTTCGTGGCGGCCCTCGAGGATGCGCTGCGCCGTGGCGAGGTCGACGTCGCCGTCCACTCGCTGAAGGATGTCCCGACGGCGGAGACCGGCGACCTCGTCATCGCGGCCATTCCGGTCCGCGAAGATCCGCGCGACGTGCTTGTCACCTCCACCCGGGCAGGGCTCGCCTCGCTGCCGCACGGCGCGCTCGTAGGGACGTCGAGTCCGCGGCGAGCCGCTTTTTTACGGTCGGCCCGCCCAGATGTAGTCGTCGCTGAGATCCGCGGGAACGTCGAAACGCGGCTGCGAAAGGTCCAGGCCGGCGAATTCGATGCGACGATCCTCGCGCTCGCCGGCCTGCGTCGCCTCGGGCTTCCGTTCGCCGATGACGAAGTGCTTCCGACCAGCGTAATGCTTCCCGCGCCCGGCCAGGGCGCGCTGGCGATCCAGTGCCGGACAGACGCACATACCCTTCGCGGGCGGCTCGCCGCGCTCGACGATCGCGCGACGCGCGTCGGCGTGACCGCCGAGCGCGCCCTCCTGCGATCACTCGGCGCGAGCTGCGAGCTCGCGCTCGGGGCGCTCGCCAGCATCGAGGGCGATCTCATCACGCTCGACGCCGCGCTCGCCGCCGACGGAGGCATCGCTCGCTTCCGCGGAGCGGACCGCGATCCGTTGGAGCTCGCGCATCGCGCGGCGGACGAACTCGGGTTGGTGACGCGTGCGCGCTGACCACGAGGCGCGCTCGGTCGTGCTCACGCGCGACGACCCCGATCTTGCCGCTCTTCTGATGGCGCGCGGGTTCAGCGTCGTCACGCTGCCCTGCGTGCGTCTCGAGCCGGTGGATCGCGCTGCGTTGCGCGCCGTCCTCGTGACGCTCGCAGCGCGCGACGTGCTCGTACTCACGAGCCCGGCCGGAGTGGACGCGGTCGCGGACGCGATCGACCTTCGCGCGGTGCCGTGCCCGATCGCGGTCGTCGGCCGCGCCACAGCGAAGCGCCTTCACGCGCACGGTCGCGCCGCCGACCACATCGCGAGCGCCCCCAACGGCGCGACGCTGGCGCGCGAGCTTCCGCTGCCAGGCGGTGAGGTCGTCCTCGCGCGCTCCGACCGTGCGCTCGGCGATCTTCCCAAGACGCTTCGCGCGCGTGGCGCTCGAGTGCGCGAGGTGATCGCCTATCACACGCGGCCCGAGCCGCAGGGAGACGTGTCCGCCGCGCGGCAGGTTCTCGAAGCCCTTGGCACGGCGGTCGTCGTGACCTCGCCCAGCGCGCTCGAAGGTTTGGTCGCAGCGGTCGGCGCCGATCACCTGCGGCGCGGAGCGCTCGTCGCGATCGGCCCGACCACCGCGCGAGCGGTCGAGGCTTTGCTCCACGTAGCGCCGCGCGTCGCGGACGAGCCGACCGCGGAGGCCATCGTCGAAGCGCTTGCCGAGGAGGACCGTGTTGCTCACCGCTGAACGAGCGACGACTCGCTTCCGTCGTTTTCACCGCTTGCGGCGGACCGCCGCGCTCCGCGGCCTCTTCCGCGAGACGCGCCTCGATCCCGCGAGACTCGTACTGCCGGTCTTCATCGACGCGAACGCCGATGTGCCTGTGCCGATCGCATCGCTCCCCGGCCACATGCGGTGGCCGGTCGCACATGTGGACGAGATCGCCGAACGTGCCGCGGGCGCGGGGCTGGGTGGGCTGCTGCTCTTCGGGCTTCCCGAAACCAAAGACGACCGCGGCACGACCGCCGCCGATCCCTTCGGCCCGGTCCCCGCGGCGATTCGTGCGATCCGGAAGATGTCGGCGGAGCTCGCCCTCATCGCGGACGTGTGCCTCTGCGAGTACACCTCGCACGGCCACTGCGGCGTTGTCCGCGCCGACGGCACCATCGACAACGACGCGACCCTTCCGCTCCTCGCTGACGCGGCTCGCGCGTACGCCGACGCGGGCGCCGATCTGATCGCGCCGTCGGACATGATGGACGGCCGCGTCGCGGCCATCCGCGCGGCGCTCGACGCGTCGGGCCACGAGGACACCGCGATCCTCTCCTACGCGGCGAAGTTTGCGTCGTCGTTCTACGGCCCGTTCCGCGAGGCCGCCGATTGCGCGCCGGCGTTCGGCGATCGAAACGCGTACCAGATGGACCCGGCGAACCGCCGGGAAGCGCTCGCGGAGCTGGCGGCCGACGCGGCCGAGGGCGCGGACGCGCTCATGGTGAAGCCCGCAGGTCTCTACCTCGACGTGATCGCGGCTGCGCACCAGCGATTCGATCTTCCGATCGCCGCGTACCAGGTGAGCGGCGAGTACGCGGCGATCCATGCCGCCGCGGAACAGGGATGGCTCGATCGACGTCGCGCGGTCCTCGAGTCGCTCGTGGCGATCGCCCGCGCGGGCGCGGACGTGATCGTGACCTACTTCGCCCTGGAGGTGGCGCCGTGGCTACAGGAACGTTGAACGCGGTCGCGGCGCTGCACGCGCGGGCCGCTGCGGTGATGCCGGGCGGGGTGTCCAGCCCGGTCCGGGCGTTCCGAGCGGTCGGTGGAGAGGCCCCTTTCATCGTGGCGGGCGAGGGACCGCGCGTGATCGACGCCGACGGCCGCCGCTACGTGGATCTGGTCTGCTCGTGGGGTCCGCTCATCGCCGGTCATGCGCATCCCGCGGTGGTGGCGGCGATCGCGCGGCAGCTCCAGCGCGGCACGTCGTACGGCATGCCATCGCCGCTCGAGACGGAGCTGGCCGAGGAGATCGTCGACGCGTTCCCGAGCGTCGAGATGGTCCGCTTCGTCTCGTCGGGGACCGAGGCCACGATGAGCGCGCTCCGCGTCGCGCGCGCCGTGACCGGCCGCGACGCGATCCTCAAGTTCGCCGGCTGCTACCACGGCCATGCGGATCCGCTCCTCGCGAAAGCGGGCTCGGGCGTCGCGACGCTCGGTCTTCCGGATTCCGCCGGCGTGCCTGCGGCCGTCGCCCGCGACACGGTCACGGTCGCGTACAACGATCTCGAGGCGGCCGCGCGCGTCGCTCGCGAGCGGCCGCTCGCGGCGATCATCGTCGAGCCGGTCGCGGGGAACATGGGCTGCGTCCCGCCCGACCGGGGCTTCCTCGAAGGGTTGCGCGCGCTCGCCGACGAGACGGGCGCGATCCTCGTGCTCGATGAGGTCATCACCGGCTTTCGGCTCGCGCGCGGCGGCGCGCAGGAGCGATTCGCTGTGCGCGCCGACCTCACCTGTCTCGGGAAGGTCATCGGCGGCGGTCTGCCGGTGGGCGCCTACGGCGGCGCGCGCCGGCTCATGAAGCTCGTCGCCCCGCTCGGGCCCGTCTATCAGGCGGGAACGCTCTCCGGCAACCCGCTCGCCATGGCGGCCGGTCTCGCGACGCTCGCGCTGCTCGACCGAGCCGCGTATGAGCGGCTCGACTTCCTCGGCGCGCGGCTGGAGGACGGGCTCGCGCGCGCCGCGGCGGACGCGCGCGTTCCGGCGCGCGTGCAGCGCGCCGGCTCGCTGCTCACGCTCTTCTTCACCGATCGTCCGGTGCGGAACGAGGACCACGCGCGGTCGAGCGATCTCGCGCGGTTCGCGACGTTCCATCGCGGAATGCTCGTGCGCGGCGTGCTCCTCCCGCCGTCCCAGTTCGAGTGCCTCTTCCTTTCGCTCGCGCACGACGAGGCGGTGATCGACGAGGTCGTCTCCGCCGCACGCGGCGCGCTCGCCGAGATCGCCGCGTGAACGAGCTCTACCGCTACCTCACGCTCGCCGTCTCCCCGGAGTGGCGCCGTCTCGATGAGACGCAGCGTGCGGCCGATAAGCGCGAGCTCGCCGCCGTCGCGGACGGAATGGGCGTGCGTGTGCACGCGTACTCGCTCGCCGGCACGCGCGCCGATGCCGACCTCTTGCTCTGGGCCGTCGCCGACGACCTCGAGGCGCTGCGCGCGTTCGAGGTGCGCCTGGCCGGCACGCGCCTCTGGGCCTGGTCGACCCGGCCCTATGCGTACCTCGCCGCGCGACGGCGATCGCAGTATCTCGGCGAGCATCGCCACGACGGTGGCGAGCATGCCGCGCCGGCCGGGCCGGTCGGGGACAAGAGCTACGTCGTCGTCTACCCGATGACGAAGAAGCGGACCTGGTACGCGCTGCCGGCCGAGGAGCGCACGCGGATCATGGCCGCGCATTTCGCGGTCGGTCACCGCTACCCGGACGTTCGTATCCATACCGGATACAGCTTCGGCATCGACGACAACGAGTTCGTCGTCGCGTTCGAATGCGACGACGTGCGCAAGTTCCTCGCGCTCGTCGCGGATCTGCGCGAGACGGAATCGTCCGCGTACACCGAGCGCGAGACTCCCATCTTCGTCGGGCGTGCGATGACCCTCGCGGGAGCGCTCGACGAGATCGACGGCACTGCCGCCCGGGTCGCCGCCCGGTGACGGCGCCTCTTCTCGTCCGCGCCTGCCGGCGCGAGCGGGTCGAGCGCACGCCGGTCTGGTTCATGCGACAGGCCGGCCGCTGCCTGGCGGACTACCGGGAGCTGCGCGAACGCTTCGGCATCCTCGACATCGCCCGGAACCCCGAGCTCAGCGCGCGCGTCACGGCGATGCCGGTCGACCAGCTCGGCGTCGACGCGGCGGTGCTGTACGCCGACATCATGCTGCCGCTCGACGGCATGGGGGTGCCGTTCCGCATCGAGCCTGAGATCGGCCCCATCATCGAACGGCCGGTCCGAACCGCGCGGGACGTCGACGCGCTGCGGGTGGTCGCCGCCGAGGAAGCGACGCCGTATCTCTTCGAGTCGATCCGAGCGCTGCGCGCGTCGCTGCCGCCGGACGTAGCGCTCATCGGTTTCGCGGGAGCACCGTTCACCATCGCCTCGTATCTGGTGGAGGGAAGACCGAGCCGCGACCACGCGCGCGCGAAGGGCATGCTCGCCGGTGAGCCCGCGCTCTGGGACCGCCTCTTGGGGACGCTCGCGGAGGTCATCTCGCGGTATCTCGTCGCGCAGGTGAAAGCAGGCGTCGACGTGATCCAGCTCTTCGACTCCTGGGCCGGCGTGCTCTCGCCCGTGGACTACGAGCGGGCCGTGCTCCCCCACTCCCGGCGCATTTTCGACGCGGTCGCGAGCACGGGCGTGCCGCGGATCCATTTCTTCACGGGGAATCCCGAACTCCTCCGGCTCGCCGCGCGGAACTGCGAGGCTGTGAGCGTCGATTGGCGTATCGGCCTGGCTGAGGCTTGGCGGCGCATCGGCGACGCTCGCGCCATCCAGGGCAATCTCGATCCCGCGATCTGTCTCGCGCCGTTCCCGGTCGTGGCGGAACGGACGCGCGCCGTGCTCCGCGAGGCGGGTCGTAGGCGCGGGCACATCTTCAACCTCGGGCACGGCGTCCTGCCGGAGACCGATGCGGACACGCTGCGCCGGATCACCGCGCTCGTGCGCGAAGAGACCGCGGCGTGACCACAGGCGTCCTCCTCATGACATACGGCGCGCCACGCGATGAGCGCGACGTGCCCGCATACCTCGCTCGCGTGCGCGGCGGGCGCACGCCGAGCGATGAGGTTGTCGCCGAGATCGCTCGGCGCTATCGCGTCATCGGCGGCTCGCCGCTCGTACGCGTCACGCGCGCCCAGGCCACCGCGCTTGGGCACGAGCTCGGTCAGGGCTATCGCGTGCGCGCCGCGATGCGCTTCTCCGCTCCGACGGTGCGCGATGCCGTCCAGGATCTGGCCGGCGAGGTGGACGCCCTGGTCGGAGTCGTCTTGTCCCCGCAGTGGTCGGACCAGTTGATGAGCGGCTACCGCCGCGCGCTCGAGGAGGCCGCGGCCGAGAGCGGGCTTCCCTGGCATCTGACGGAAGCGTGGTACGAGGAGCCGCTCTTCATCGGGCTCATCGCGGCGCTCATCCGCGAAGCGCGAGCGCCGCTCGAACGTCCCGCGATCCTCCTTACGGCGCACAGCATCCCGCGCCGCGTGCACGACACGGAGCCAGGCTACGTGGAGCAGCTGCGCCGGACCGCGGATCTCGTCGCGCGCGCCGCGGGCCTCGCCGCGGACGACTGGCACTTCGCATTCCAGAGCGCGGGGCACACGCAGGAGGAATGGCTGCGGCCCGATCTCGTGGAGCTCTTCCCCGGGATCGCGGCAGGAGGTGCGCGGAACATCCTCATCGTACCGATCCAGTTCCTCGCCGATCACCTCGAGGTCCTCTACGACCTCGACGTCGCCGCGCGGGCGCAGGCCGAAGCCGCGGGGCTCGAGTACCACCGGATCGCGATGCCCAACGACCGGCCGGAGCTTGCCCGCGCGCTCGCGAGCGTCGTGCGCCGGGGTGTTTCATTTGCAAGCGCGCCGATACTCCGTGCATGGCCGCGCTCCCCTCAGGCACCGTAACGCTCCTATTCACCGACATCGAGGGATCGACGCGGCTCGTTCACGACCTGGGTGAGCGCTATCCCGAGATCCTCGCCGCCCACCGCCGCGCCTTGCGCGGCGCCGTGACCGAGCACGGCGGGGTCGAGGTTGACACCCAAGGCGACGCGTTCTTCATCGCATTTGCGCGGGCGCGCGACGCGGTGTCCGCGGCGCACGCCGCGCAACGGGCGCTCGCCGCAAGCCCCGTGAAGGTGCGCATGGGCATCCACACCGGCGAGCCCACCGTCACTCCCGAGGGTTACGTCGGCATCGACGTCCATCGCGGCGCCCGCATCTGCGCGGCCGGCCATGGCGGCCAGATCTTGATCTCGAAGACGACCCGCGACCTCCTGGGTCGCGACACCGAGCTCCGCGACCTCGGCGAGCACCGCCTCAAGGATCTGCCGACACCTGAGTGGCTGTACCAGGTTCTCGCGCCGGATCTCGAGCCGCGATTTCCGCCGCTACGAAGCCTCAGCAACACCAACCTGCCCGCCGAGGCGTCCACGTTCGTTGGCCGACAGCGTGAGATCGAGGATCTCGGTGCGCTCCTGAGTCGCGCCGACGTGCGCCTCCTCACCCTCACCGGGGCAGGCGGCACCGGGAAGACGCGACTTGCGTTGCGCCTCGCCGCGGAGTTCGTGGAGCAGTTCAGGAACGGAGTGTTCTTCATATCGCTCGCCCCGGTGCGCGACCCGGCCCTTGTCCTCGGAACGATCGAGCAAACGCTGGGCGTGAAAGAAGGAGCCTCCGAGACGCCGATCGATCCGTTGCGTCGTCATCTCGAGGGCAAACAGACACTCCTCGTCGTCGACAACTTCGAGCAGGTCCTCGCCGCAGCGGCGGACGTGAGCCTGTTGCTCGCGTCGGCCCCGCAGCTCAAGGTGGTGGTGACGAGCCGAGAGCGCCTGCGGCTCGCCGGAGAACACGAGTACCCGGTGCCACCTCTGCCGGAGGACGACGCGGTCACCCTGTTTGAAATCCGCGCTCGGGCCGCCGAACCGACCTTCCGCATCGACGGCGATCGCGCGCCGGTCGCCGCGATCTGCCGACGCCTGGACGGGCTTCCGCTCGCCGTCGAACTCGCTGCGGCGCGCGTCAAGGTGTTGCACCCGCAAGCCCTGCTCGCACGCCTCGAGCAAGGTCTGCCCGTGCTGACCGGCGGACCTCGCGACATGCCCGATCGGCAGCGGACGTTACGCGCGACGATCGAGTGGAGCTACCTGTTGCTCGACGCGCACGAGCAAGAGGTTCTCGCGCGTCTGGGCGTTTTCGTCGGCGGCTGGGACGTCTCCGCCGCGGAGCAAGTCTGTGACGCAACGCTCGATGACCTCGCGTCGCTGCTGGACAAGAGCCTCCTTCACAAGGACGAGGCGCGCGGCGACGAACCGCGGTTCTCGATGCTCGAGACGATCCGTGACTACGCGCGCGAGCGGCTCGAGACGTCCGGCGAAGCCGAGACCGTCGGTGGGCGCCATGCCCATTTCTTCGCCACGCTCGCCGATCGGAAGGCCCAGGGCCGGGGTCACGGTATGTCACTGCGTGCGGACATCTACCGAACGAACCCGGAATGGCTGGAGTGGCTCGCCCTCGAACGGGCCAATCTGACCACCGCCCTCGCGTGGCTCATCAAACACCGCGAGACCGAAGACGCCGTTCAGCTGATCCAGAGCATCTGGCGTGTCTGGCTCGTACGCGGACCGCTACGCGACGGCCGGACCTGGACCGAGCAGGTCCTCGCGCTGGACGGCGTGGAGCGCACTCCCGATTTCGGCTGGCTCCTGGGTCTCGCGGCCGACTTTCCCCGCTTTTCCGGAGACCATGCGCGCGCACGAGCGCTGCTCGAGCGGTCCATCGACGAGCTCGCCCGCAGGGGCGAGAAGTTCCGCCTTGCCAGCTCTATCCATTCACTCGCCGCGGTCACCGAGCATTTAGGCGAATCCGAGCGTGCGCAAGCCCTCCACGAGCGATGCCTCTCGATCGGGCGCGAGACCAATGAACCGAGCACGATCGCTCATGCGCTGAACGGGCTTGCGGTGCACGCCTTCCGCAAAGGCGACTACGCCCGGATGGCGGCGTTCGCCGAGGAAGAGCTCGCCGTGAATCGCACGGTCGGTGCCGGCATCTGGGAGTCGCTCCACAACGTGGCCGAGGCCCGTCGGCATCTGGGGCAGTTGGGCGACGCGGCGCACCTGTACGTGGAGGGCCTGGGGCTTTCTGTGGAGCTCGGCGACTCGAACGGGATCGCAGAGTTCTTCGACGGGCTTGCGGATGTCGCCGCCGCGCGAGGCAACCTGGAGAACGCGACGCGGCTGTGGGCCGCGTCGCGGCGGCACTTCGATGAGAGCGGCGAGCTCTCATGGAATGCCGCGGAAAGGGAACGCGGGCTGGCGCACGCGCGAGCGAGCCTCGGGGAGGCGAAGTTCGAAGAGGCGTGGCGATCGGGTCAGGCATTGACCCGCGACGACGCGGTGGCCCTAGCGACCAGGGTCGCCGCGGACGCGCAGGCAGCCGTTTCTGCTTACTAGCGCGATTGTGTCGCGAGGGCCATGCGCGTGATCGCGCCGTAGGTTCCCGTCGCGTCGATACCGCTGTCCTGCTGGAACTGGAGGACCGCCTCTTGCGTGATCCGGCCGTAATACCCGGTGACGAGATCCATGTAGCCGAGCTTCCGCAGGCTGACCTGCAGCTTCGAGACGTCCGTCGACATTGTCCCGGGCTGGAGCGGAGCGGTCGGTGCGGTGACCGGGTTCTGCGCGAGCGCCTCCGATAACGCGGCGGCGGTCAGCTCGCCGTAGTAGCCGGTCGCCGGCACATCCTTCGCTTGCTGAAACGCGACGACGGCATCGAGCGTCAGCGGCCCGAAGCTTCCCGACCCGTTCGCGAGGGTGTCATCGGTTATGAAGCCGAGGTACGCGAGGTCCCACTGCAGGAGCGCCACGTCCGCGCCCTCGTCGCCGAACTCGAGGCCGGCGGGGGGAGTGCATCCGGGTTCGGCACAGGTCTCTATCGAGCTTGCGGTGGCGCGTCCCTCGCCGCCGGCGCAGCTGCGCACGAGCGACATGTAGTACGTCCAGTCCCAGAGCGGGCCCGGGTCGCCGTGAAACTGGTTCGGCAGCTCGCGATGGCCGACGATGTGGTTGCGGTCGAGTGGGATGTCGTAGCGGCGCGCGATCGCGCATACGAGCAGCGCGGAGCTGCGGTACTGCGCGTCGGTGTGGAGGATGCCCTGCCGCAGATAGAACTCGTGCTCGATGCCGATCGTCCACGGATTCGCGTCGCGGGCGTGGTATGCGGTGTCGGACTCGGCGACGAGCTGTGTGATCTCACCGTCCCAGGCACGAACGAGGTAGTGCGCGCTCGCGTTCGAGCCGGGCCGGCGGAACCAGTTGATCGCCGACGAATACGAGCCATCGGTCTCGTGGATCACGATCGTGGTGATCTGCGCGCCGCCGCGCCCGACCGAGAAGTTCCCGGCCGCCGCCGGAATCCAGTCAACCGGCGGGTAATAAGGCGGCGGCGCGGCCTCCGCGGGCGCAGACGTGAACGCGGCGAAGGCAAGGGCAATGGCGAAGCCGAGGACGAAGCGATGCATGGTGGGTGCCGGGCAAGCTAGTTAGCGGAGACATGCCGGGTCAAGGTCTCAGTACTGATGTCCTACGCGGGTTGCAAAGCGGTTCCGCGTTTCAGCGACCGCGACGCGATGAACAAGACCAAGTTGGTGACAAGAGAGCCCGCGTTCGGCTACGGCCGGCCGGGAACTCCGCTCGGCGGGCCGCCGCGGCCCGAAGGCGTCGCGGGACCGGTGGATGGACGTGCCGGTGCGATCGTCGGCGCGAGAGGCGAGCCGCGACGACCCGGCGCATCAGCGGACTTGCCGTGCACGGCCTGCTGCACCTCGATCGCGCGCTGGATCCCGTGTTGCGCGGCGTCGGGAAGCCGTGTCGCGAGTGCCTGAAGCCGCGCGAGGTGATCAGCGCTCGCGGCTTCGGCGCGCGCCAGCGCGGCGTCGCGGGCTGCGGAGGCCGCCAGCGCGGCGACGCGCGTGACCGCAGTCTCGAAGCGCGAAGCCGCGGCGAGGTACTCGTCCGTCGCGACGGCGACCGCGCTCGAGCGCCGCGCGGCGAGCGTCTCGAGGTCGACGAGCCGGCGACCCGACTGCATCACGACCGTGTCAAGGCGTGAGATGTCATCCCACGCGAGCGCGACCTCGACGTCCTCGGCCGCGCGCTTGAGCGCGAACGCGGGATCGCCCGGCAGGCTCGACGCTGCCGCCACGCCACCCCCGGCCATGGCGAGCAGCGCGAGCACGAGGACGGAAGCAACGATTGGACGCAGCGCGAAGGAGCGCGACCACCTGAACAGCGAGGGGCGACGGGAGTCGAGGACGACCGGCGCGGCGATCAGCGAGGCGCGCAGGCGAGAGCGAAACTCGGGCGGCACACGGACCGCGCGGTAGCGAGCGAGCCGGCTCGCGAACTCGGAGAGCTCGCGCTCCTCCGGCGTGCTCATGACGAGACCTCGCCGAGGAGCTCGCGCAGCGCCACGAGGGCGCGCATCTGGAGACCGCGGATGGTGCTCTCCGGCTTGGCGGTGATCTCGGCGATCTCTTTGATCGAGCGGTCTTCGAGGAAGCGCAGGATGACGACCTCCTGCTGGAGCGGCGTGAGCCGCGCGATCGCCGCGCGCAGGTGACGCGCGTCGTCCATCGCTGCGGCACGCTCCTCGGGCCCGGCGGCATCGCT
>Ga0209056_10003652_pt1 | contig 16364 bp, 10 predicted proteins | sample GraSoiAngelo_114_FD_185876 | JGI IMG/M metagenome (GOLD analysis project Ga0209056, IMG submission 185876) | Grasslands soil microbial communities from the Angelo Coastal Reserve, California, USA - 14_0903_13_40cm (SPAdes) (version 2) | ecosystem: Environmental > Terrestrial > Soil > Grasslands... | reverse complement strand
CCCGGTGCTCGGTTTTGCGCTCGATGAAGCGCAGTTGCGCAAAGCGACTCTTTGCGTGCTCTACGTCAAAGAAGTCGCCGTTTATTATTCGGGCGGCCCAGCCTCACTCGGCCGCGCCAAATGGCAGAACGATCCGGAAGCGAACGCCATCATGTCTTTGATGATGAAACTCGGATCAGAGCGCGATGTTTGCGTCATTCCAGTTTATGCCGTCAGCCAGGATGCCGCCGCCACGATTGTCGATCTTTCCGCAACGATGGGCGTGGATTATCTCGTCATCGGCGCGACGCAACGGACTGCGCTGGCTAATCTTCTTCGCGGCAGTGTGGTCACGAACGTCGCCCAACTTTTGCCGGACACGATCCAGCTTCTGATTTTCGGCTAAACGTGACCGCGCCCTTGGTTCGCATCGCGATGTGGTCGGGTCCGCGGAATATTTCCACCGCTATGATGCGCGCATGGGGCAATCGGGCGGATACGGCCGTGATTGACGAGCCGTTTTACGCGTACTATTTAGAGACGACCGGCAAGAAGCATCCCGGCGCCGCCGAAATCATTGCTGGAGGCGAGACCGGTTGGCAAAAAATTGTCGCCGATCTGACAACAGGGCCCATCCCCTCCGGCAAACGTATTCTCTTCCAAAAACAGATGACCCACCACCTGCTGCCGAAAGTCGATCGGGAATGGATTGTCGATCTTACGAATTGCTTTCTCATCCGCGACCCGCGCGAAGTAATTCTCTCCTACATCAAAAAGAATCCCGAGCCGGAGTTGGAGGATCTCGGATTCGTTCAGCAGTCTAAGATTTTCGAATTTATGCGCGCGCGAACCAATTCAATCCCGCCAATAGTTGATGCGCGCGATGTCCTTGAGCATCCGGAGCAAACCTTACGACTTCTTTGTGATGCGGTTGGGGTTGAATTCGACAAAGCGATGCTCTCCTGGCCTCCGGGTTTACGCGACAGCGATGGCATCTGGGCAAAATATTGGTACCACGAGGTCGCAAGATCGATATCGTTCCAGCCCTACCAACCGCGAGAAGGAAATGTTCCAGACCATCTCCGCGAGATTTATGAGCAATGCCGCGAATGTTACGAACAGCTTTACCAACATCGGCTACACTGAGACCCAGAAGATTGTAGAGGCGCTTGTGCCAAGCGCCTGTTTATTAGTTCGGCGTTTGAGACAAACGCCGCTACAACGTTTTAGTGCTTTTCCTGCGTTCCCGTTGTCCTAATTCGATTTTCCTACTTTCATGCTGCAGAAATTTAATCCCAAGAACCACGACCTGATCGTTAATATCAATGGTGAGCTCGTGCATCGGGACAAGGCCGGGGTCAGTCCGTTCGATTCGGCGGTGCAAGGCGGCGACGCGGTTTGGGAAGGGTTGCGTCTTTACAACGGTCCGATCGACTCGAACGTTCTGCGCGCGCCCTTTCCATTGTCGATCTTCCACCGCGCGAAAAAATCATCGAGGAACTCAAACGTACGCTGGAGGCAAACAAGATGCGTGATGGTGTCCACATCCGGCTCACGCTCACACGCGGTGTGAAAATTACTTCCGGAATGGATCCACGGCTGAACCAGAGCGGTGCGACCTTGATCGTTCTGGCTGAGCACAAGGAGCCGGTTTACACAAAAGATGGTTTGAAATTGATCACCGCATCAATTCGCCGGCCGCCATCAGAAGTTCTCGATGCCCGAATCCATCACGCCAACCTGCTCAATTCGATTCTGGCCAAAATTGAGGCGAACAACGCAAACGCGGATGACGCGCTGATGCTCGACATCAGCGGATTCGTTGCCGAAACCAACGCGACCAACGTTTTCATCGTGCGTAAAGGCGACCTGGCCACGAGTAAAGTCGTTGCGTGTCCGGAAGGAATTACTCGCGCAACTGTGATCGAGATCGCCGCCGCCGAAAAAATCCGCTGCGTCGAAGCCGATCTGTCTCTGGTCGACGTTTATAGTGCTGACGAAATGTTTTGCACCGGCACAATGGGCGAACTTGCCGGCGTGGTTAAGATCGACAATCGCGACATCGGCGACGGTAACGTCGGCCCGATGACAAAACGCCTGAGTGAGCTCTACGCAATGCGTACAGCGACCGACGGCGTGCCAGTTGTCGACGCTGATCCCCCGTCAGCAATCCCTGACCAGGCGCGTCACGGCAACGAGGGCCGAGATAATCGGCCAGGCTGAAATTCCACTGATAAGGGCGAAGAGCAGGAGCTCTGTTGCATGATGGCGCCTGTTTTCTGCGCTGAAGAATTCGCTGCTTAGTTTCCAAAACGTACGCAACTTTTCCTGAGAAATTGTAGAGACGCTGCCACACGCTTCGGTGGTCGATTGAAAGTTGTAATCGGTTGACGGGAAATTCCGGGAATCGTCCGGGGTGCGGTTGTCGCAGCGCGAATTCCGCTGATCGGGACTAATTTGAGGTGTTGGTTTCACAAAGTTTCTAAATTTGTTGAAAGTTATTGCCGAATCTGATTTGGAAGATGCGCGCAAGGCTAACTCGCTGATTCGACCACTGGGGTGCCCGCGAAAAGCGGGCTCCAACTTGGCATGATGGACGCGCCCGTATCCGGCCTGCCCGCCATGGCGGGCGGCGCGGTTCGGCGCGCTAGTCATTTTCATCTGTATCTAACTACAGTCGTTTGCATGCCTGTCCAGGATGGGGGGCGGATTCTAGTTGTAAGTGCCTCTTACAGAGTGAGAAACAGCTGATGAAATGTGTTGTCACTGAGCTCGAGCACCTCCTGAGTCTCTGCTCACGGGCCCAGCAATGAGGGCGAGCAATAGATTCACGTAATGCCAACGAAGGCGTACCGGTCATTGAGTAGTTATGAATGCAAGATTTATGAGGATTGACGCGGAGGTGGCTGCTGGGGCAAAATTGAACTCGCCTGATGAAAGTCTGTCTATTTGTAGCCGTTGCTCTGTTGACATTGGCCAGCTCTGAAGCGGTCCGAGGGATAACTATTCCAATAAACTTAGGACCTCCGGGTACTCTCGCGACTGATACGACAATTTCATTCAGCGACCTAAACGGCACCGGTTTGGTTGGTCAGAATCTGTCAGTGGATTTTGTATTCACCAGCTCGGAGTTCGTGCGTCTTTTCACTGTGACGACCGATTTTTCGGTATTGATGACGCTGCAGACTAGTAGCTCCATCCCCCTTGGGGTTTTTCTTCACGGAACAGGTTATTTAACCGCCCTAGAGCCGTCGGAAACTTTGGGAAGCGCATCTTCGTCGAACTCGCTGTCGGTCGGCTTATCCCCGACAGTGGGCAGGCCACTTGACTTCTACGACGTGCATTTCGACCTGACCTTCCCGACAAATCCCGGGGTTGTAACTGAAGGTCAGTTCCGATTACTCAGCAACACCGGACCGTTTGGTATCGGCCCCGGTCTGCCCGCAGACATTGTTCCGGACACCGGAAGCACCGCTATTTTGCTCGGGTTGGGTTTTTTCGGAATTATCCTGGTGACACACTGCTTGGATCGAAACGTACGACGCCACTATTGAAAAGTCGTCGCGTCGACAAGCCCGGCGAATCGATTTCTTCGGTCGGGGAGCGTTCTGGCAAAGCTGTAGCGGCGGTCTGTGACCGTCGCAATAATTTAAAAGCTACTCGTAACGCAACGCGACCATCGGATCGACCGCCATCGCGCGGCGGGCTGGAAAGTAGGTGGCAATCAGGGCCGCACCGCTGAGTACGATCGTGACGATGGCGTAGGTCGACAGATCGCTTGCGCTCACGCCATAAAGCAAGCTGGACATCAAGCGAGTCACAGCGAGAGCGCCGAAAATTCCCGCGACCAAACCAATTCCAATAACCGTAAAGCTCTGGCGCAAAATCATTGTTAGCATGTCGATCCGTTGCGCGCCGAGGGCCATCCGAATTCCAATTTCCCTCGTCCGCTGAGCGACGGTGTAAGCGATCACACCGTAAATTCCGATCGCAGCAAGAATCAGGGCGACGCCGGCGAACGCGCCCAGCAGCATCATGTTGAACCGCGGCTGCGACAGAGTAAGGCCAATGCGTTTCTGTAATGGCTCGAGCGTTGGCACAAATAAATCCTTGTCGAACTCGTGAACAATGTTGCGCAACGATGTTTGAAGCCCGGCTGGATCGCGTACCGAAGCGCGAATGACAACGTCCATCCGTCGCGACGGATCTTGTGAAGCCGGAATGTAAAGTTCGGCCAAGGGCGCGATGGCGAGCGACTCGTGACGTGAACCCCCAACGATCCCGACAATTTCTTTCGGTGGCGAAGGCTGATTGGAAGGCTGGCTATTGTCGCCGTGACTCAAAACGATTTGCTGGCCGATCGCACTGCCGCCAGGAAAGAAACGCTGAGCAAAAACATCGTTTACCATTACAACCGGTGGCGAATCCTTCGTATCTCTGGAGTTGAACACGCGACCACGGAGTAACGGCGTGCCCATCGCGCGAAAATAATCGGGCGTGACGGTAAGATGCGAAGCCTCCAATTCCTGCCCGGGAAGCCGCAATGGTTGACCGACAATTGAAAATGTCGATCCCCAGTCGTTATTAGAAAACGGCATCGGAAACGCCGCGCCGGCCGCGTCTACTCCGGGCAGCGCGGCTAGTTTCGGCAAAATTTGTTCGAAAAATTGTCGATGCTTTTCCGGCTCGGGATATTTCGCCTTTGGCAAAATGAGCTCACCGACGATCGCGTGCTGCGGGTCGAAGCCCGGTTTGGTCGCGCGGAGATTAGCGAAGCTCTTGATCAACAAACCAGCGCCCGCGAGAAGCAGCAACGACAATGCGACCTGCGCAATGACGAGCAAACGGCGCAAATGATGCGACCCGGGTCCGACCGCGCCACGGTTTCCCTCCTGCAATGATTCGTTCACATTTGGCCGCGTCATTTGCAGCGCGGGGACTAACGCGAAGAGAAGCGTGCTAAAAATTGCGGCAACAAACGTGAACGCAAAAACCGGCGCGTTGATCACTACTTCGCCGAGCCGCGGAACATCGTGCGGACCGAAAACGCGAAGAAGATCGATTCCCCACCAGGCAATGAGCAAGCCGCCGGCGGCGCCGAAGATCGACAATAATAAACCTTCACCGAGAAGTTGCCCGACGATTCGGGTGCGACTTGCGCCGAGCGCAGTGCGAATCGCGATCTCGCGTTGTCGCGCGGTTGCGCGCGCGAGCAAAAGATTGGTGACATTTGCGCACGCGATGAGCAATACAAACGCAACTGCGGCCAGAATCGTGATCAATGCCGGACGCACATCGCCGACGATATCGTCATGCAACGAATACACGCGCTCCGAGCGATCCGTGTTCGATTTTGGATATTGCTTCTCCAATCGCGCCCCGATCGTCTTCATCTCCGCGTCGCATTGCTGGACCGTCACACCCGGTTTCATTCGGCCGACCATGCGAATGAAATGGCTGTCACGATTGTTGACGTATTCCGGCACAAGCGGATGCAGCGGTTGCAAATACTCCGCGCGCTCGCCTTCGACCGGAAACTGAAAACCGGCCGGCATGACTCCGAGCACGGTGTAGAGACGCCACGACAAGCTGACCTGCTTTCCAACAATCTCGGGGTCGCTGTTGAAATAAGTTTTCCAGGCGTAATCGGTCAGCACGACAACCCGCGCGTCGACGTTGTCGTCTTCGCGTGTGTAAACGCGACCGCGCGCCGGTGGAACGCCAAGCACGGAAAAAATGTCTGAGGTAATGGCGACACCGTAAAGCTGGCGCACTTCCTCCGTTCCATTTAGCACGGCACCGGCGCGTGTGAATGCCGCTAGCGCCGAGAGAGTCTGCGATTGATCGCGAAGATCGACATAATCAGGAACCGATTCCGTTTCTTTCTCCAGCTTGTCGTGTGCGACCCGCGACCAGACCGCGACCAGCTGATTTGGTCTTGGAAATGGAAGCGGATGAAGCAGAACGGCGTCAATCACGCTGAAGATCGCGCTATTGGCGCCGATGCCGAGAGCGAGAGTCAAAATGGCGATGGCGGTGAAGCCGGGCGCTTTCGCCAACATTCGCAACGCGTATTTCAAATCGGTAAACATAAATTTTATCGGCTTATTCCGTGCGCAACGCCTGGACCGGATCGACCAGCGTCGCTCGCCGGGCCGGCAACAAACACGCGACCAACGCGGTCACGGCAAGTAAGAGCGTTGCACCGGCAAGAAGCGCGGGATTGTGTGCCGAAACTTGATAGAGCTGGGTTGAAATCAATCGACCGAGCGCGAACGCGGCTGCGACTCCAATTGCGAGCCCGATGATGACAGGCCTCATTCCCTGATTCACGACCAGGCGCAGAACATCGAACGTCTGCGCGCCGAGCGCCATCCGAACTCCGATTTCGCCCGTGCGTTGCTCCACGGTGTAGGCGACCGCGCCGTAAATTCCGATGCTGGCGAGCAGCAGCGCCACGCCGGCGAAAATTCCGAGCAACCACATCATCAGCCGCGTTTGTCCGACTGCCTGGGCGACAATTGCGTCCATCGATTGCGGAATAGCGATTGCCAATCCGGGATCGACGGTCGCAAGCGCCGACTGCGCCAATTTCGTCACTGCATCCGGTTTGAGCTGGCTGCGCACCAGAATGCATGGGAAAGGAAAGTTTTGTTGGGCCCAAGGCCGGTAAATTTCCACAGCGTCCGGCTCAGAGACTTTGCGCGAGCGCACATCGCCAGCGATACCGATGATTTCGCAGGGCACGCTGGCGCTGCCCACGAGTAATGTCTTGCCGATCGGATTCTCATCACCAAAAACCTTCTCCGCGCCGGCCTTACTAATGATGATCACGTTTTGCCGATCAGCCGTGTCGTGCTCGTCGAAATCGCGTCCGGCCAAAATTGGAATGCCCCAAGTTTTGAAGTAATCTGCCGCGGTATTGTGAAGCACCGCTGCAGCACGTCTGTCGATGGGTAAGACTTCACGATCCGGGCGCGCGTATAGCACGTTAGAGACGGCCGCGGCTAGAAGCGGAATGTCGGCACTAATCGTCGCGCTTTCGAAAGCCGGGACGGTGTGGAGCGCAGCCAGCGTTTTTTCGACGAAACGCTGACGGGCGGGGAGATCAGGATATTGCCCCTCAGGCAACGTGATGAAACCAATCCAACGATTTTCGGCATGGAATCCAATATTTTGTTGACTTAGTCGGACGAAACTGGTGATCAACAACGCCGCGCCTGCGAGCAACGTAACGGACAGCGCAACTTGCGCGCCGATTAGAATCTTGCGGAATCGTTGCTGATGTACGCTGCCGCTGGTCCCGCGGCCGCCTTCCTTCAAGGCGTCGACCAGATCAGCCCGCGAACTTTGCAGCGCTGGATAAATTCCCATGACGATGCCGGTCAGAATCGACAAGCCAATCGTGAAGAGAAGCACCGGCACGGAAAGATCGAGTCGCGCCGCGGGATCGAAAGGCAGAAAATTGGCTGCCATTTTTGGAACGATCGGAACCAACTGCCAGGCTAGCAACGCGCCGGCGGCTCCGGCGATTGCGCTGACCAGCAGGCTTTCGAAAACAAACAGCCAGACGATGCTTGCGCGGGAAGCACCAATCGCCATCCGCAATGCGATTTCGCGGCGTCGTCCAGCGAATCGCACAAGCAAAAGATTGGCGACGTTGCTGCACGCGATCAGTAAAACAAAGGCGACGGCCGCGAGCAGGGTCGCAAAGGCCGGCCGCAGATTTCCGGTAGTATCTTCGGGAAGCGTTTTTAAGGTCATAACCGACGAGCTGTCGATCTTGTCCGGATGCTGCGCTCGATAACTTTGCTCGAGCGAGGGAAATGCCGCCCTCGCCTGCCCCAAGGTCATTCCCGGTTTTAAGCGACCCACGACACGCAAAATTCCGCTGCCGCGCATCACCTGTTCATAGGTGAATCCCGGAATGACGTACGGTTTTGTCGTCCAGACTTCCGCGTTCGGACCAACCCAAGAAAATGGAAGGTTCGGAAGGATACCGACGATCGTATGGGCGATGCCATTGAGTGTAATGCTGCGCCCAATCACGTTTGGATCGCCACCCATTCGTTTTTGCCAGAAATTTTCAGTGACCATTGCGACATCCGCGCCCTCTTCTTCCTCCGGCAAAAAATTGCGGCCGCGAATCGGTCGCACGCCGAGGACATCGAAATAATTGGAGGTCACCCTGCCTCCGAATAGGTGGACCGCATCGCCTAGGCCGGTCAGGGTAAAGGCAGAAACATTTTCGCCGGAGAAGCCGTCGAACATTGTTTGACCATCGCGATAATGCTGAAAACGCGGCGCCGAAATCGGCAGCTCGAGCAGGTTACGCTCGCGCGCATTCGAATACATGTGCACCAAGCGCTCGGGATCCTTGAACGGCAACGGGCGCAGGAAGAGATCGTTGATCAAACTGAAGATGGCGGTGTTGAGTCCGATGCCGAGAGCAAGCGTGACGATCGCAATGAAAGTGAACGCGGGAGACTGCCGAAGTTTGCGAAAGGCAAATCGAACGTCGTTCATTTGAGGTTCGGCAAAATTTATTCGCTGCGCAAAATTTGGACGGGATCGACGCGGGCCGCTCGGCGAGCCGGAAGCCAGCAAGCGATGACGGTCGAGGCTGCCAGAACGATTGCTGCAACCAGGCCGGCGAGAAAATTTGGAGTCGGCATCGCCGTCCATTGATTTTGCAGGATCTTAGCGACGGCCCACGTGGCGATGCCTCCGGCAGCAAAGCCCAAAACGAGCAGGTTCGCGCCCTGGCGGGAGACAAGTCGAATTAATTGCGCCGCAGTTGCTCCGAGCGCGCTGCGAATACCGAACTCGCGTTCGCGACGTGCGACTTGCAACGAAAGCAATCCATAAAGTCCGACCGCGGCAAGAAGCAATCCTAGCAATCCGAACGATGAGACGAGCACGAAGATAAAACGCTCAGTCGTGTGAGCACGCGCGGCGGCTTCGTCCAGCGAGATGAAATTGTAGGCTGCCAAATTTTGATTCGCGCGTTTCAAGGCCTCGCGGATCACCGCCTCGTTCACAGCGCGACTGGACGTGTGCAAGACGAAGGTGATGTCATCGAGCGGAAATGTTGTGCGCGCGAGCATCTGCGCCATCGGACGCGCGATCGTCCCGAGCACTTCGCCATCCCGCGGATCGGCAATCACTTTCATATCGCCGGCGACGCCCACAATCGTGAACCATGGTCGATCGCTATCAAGCCGCCCCCATTTGATTCGCTTTCCAATGGGCGATTCGTTAGGCCAGAAGCGTTTCGCGATGCTTTCACTTATGATGCAGACGAGCGGTGCGTTGGCGTTGTCGCTTGCGTTAAAATCGCGGCCTTGCAGCAACGACTGGCCCACGGTCGTAAAATATCCGGGCGTGGGGACACGCGAGTAGGACATGTAGAATCCGCGCGGCTCAGGTGCGGGCGAGCCCTCCGCGTTGAACGGCATCATTGTCCAAGGCGCGTCCATTGGCGATGGGGACACAACGGTCGCAGACTCAACACCGGGCAAGGATCGCAATTCGCGGAGGGCAACTTCGAGCGCATTCTGCTTCGCCAGGGGCGCGGGGAAGAAGCGATCCGGAACTGTGACGCTGCACATGAGGCGGTCTTTCGTCTCGAAGCCCCATGGCTCCTCAATCAGTTTTCGAAAATATTGAGTGGCGGTCACGCTGGCGCTCAAAAGCGCAACAGCAATTGCGAGCTCGGCGACGACGAACGAGCCAAGCAAACGACGCGCATTCCGGTCGAGTGTCGCAGTGCGTGACGTGGCGTTTATCGCACCGCGCAAATCGGTGCGAGATGCACGCGCCGCCGGAATTAAACCGAAACCCAGAGCCACGAGCGCCATGACGCCGGCCGCAAAAGCAAAGACCGGCAAATTCAGACGCGGCACGTAATCGAACTCACGCATTGCGCTACCAGTTGCGTCCGCGCCTTCCGGGCTCATCGCCATCAGCGCCGGCGCTGTCCAGCAAGCGATGAGCAGAGCGAGGGCGATGCCGAAAACCGCAAGTACGAGAGCCTGCGCCAGTTGTTGCCTAACGAGCCGGCCCCGGCCCGCGCCCAGCGCTGCGCGCAAGGCGAACTCCCCTTCCCGCTCGATGACTCGCGCGAGCAACAAGCCTGCGAAATTCGCTGCCGCAATCAAGAGCGCGCAGGCCGCCGCGCCAATAATGACAAGGAGCTTCGGCCGCAGATCCATAACGAAGCTTTCGCGCAGAGGCGGGATATAGGCCGCGCGAACATTTGCCGGATTTGGATCATCGCGGTTAATTCCCGCACACATCCGGCGCACCGCCTCTTCCGCTTTTTCAGGCGTGATATTCGGGCGCAACCGCCCAACGCCATACAGATAATGATTGTTGATCGTCGCCGGATCATCCGGACGCAACACGAGCGGTAACCAAAGGCTCGCGCGATATGGATGGCGAAAAGCTTTTGGCATCACGCCGATGATCGTGCGCGGTGTGCCATCGACCACTACCGTGCTGCCGAGCACGTCAGGCCGTGCGTTCAAGGTATCGCGCCAGAAATCGTCGCTAACGATTGCGACCGCAGCCGCGCCCGCGCGACCTTCTTCGTCGGTGAAGGTGCGGCCACGCGCCGGCGCCAAACCGAGCACATTGAAGAAATTCCAAGTAATTTGCGGCGCCGCGACCGTTTTCGCCGGCGAGCCGTCATTTACTCCAACTACTGCGGCGCTGCCCGTGCCACCCGCGACATCTTCGAAAATGTTGCGCCCGAACTCACGGAAGCGCGCGACAGTGCGGTCGGTCAGATTCATCGACGCAGCGCGCGCACCCACTTCATCCGGCGATTCGTAAATCCTAACAAGTTGCTCCGCGTGCGGAAATGGAAGGGGACGCAGCAAGATTCCCTCGACTACCGAAAAAATCGCCGTGTTCGCACCGACGCCAAGGGCCAGCGTCAGGACCGCGACGGCGGTAAAGCCCGGCGATTTCAGCAGAAGCCGCAGAGCATATTTGAAATCGCCGAGCATAAATCGCTACTCGGTGCGAAGTGCTTGAACAGGATCCACCATTGCCGCGCGGCGCGCCGGCAAGAGACAGGCGAACAACGCGGTGGCCGCGAGCAGAATCGTTGCGCCGCCGAGCAAGGCCGGATTATGCGCTGAGACTTCGAACAGTTGAGACGCGATCAATCGCCCGAGCGCAATCGCGCAAAGCATACCGATCGCGAGACCGATTACGACCGGCCTCATCCCTTGATTGATGATCAACTTGAGCACGTCGCGGGTTTGCGCGCCGAGCGCCATTCGAACACCGATTTCGCCGGTGCGTTGTTCAACCGTGTAAGCAACGGCGCCGTAAATGCCGATGCTGGCTAGCAGCAACGCGACGCCCGCGAAAATTCCGAGTAGCCACGTCATCAAACGCGCCTGGCCGAGTGCTTGCGCGACAACTGCGTCCATCGCCTGCGGGACGGCAATCGCAAGTCCCGGATTAACTTTCGAAAGCGCGGACTGCACGAGCCGCGTGACGACGTCGACTTTCAGATTGCTCCGCACCGTGACGTTCGCGAACGGAAAATTTTCCTGCGCCCACGGGATGTAGTATTCCATCCCCGGCGCTTCCCTCACGCGGATCGAGCGAACATCGTCCACGATGCCGACGATCTCGTAGGGCACGCTCAAACTCGAAACGAGCAACGTTTTGCCAATTGGATTTTCGTTCGGATAAAGCTTTTTCGCGCCGGCCTGGCTGATCAAACAAACCTTCTGCCCATTGGCCGTGTCGTGTTCGTCGAACTCACGTCCAGCAAGCAGCGGAATGCCCCACGTTTTAAAATAATCAGGAGCGATGTCGTGACTCGGCGCGTTTGCGCGTTGCTCGATCGGTGGAACATCACGGTCGGCGCGGGCGTAGAGTGTCCGGTTGCCACCGGCCAATGGAATATCGCCGCTGATCGTTACGCTTTCCAAACCGGGAACGTCGTGCAACGCATTCAGCGTTTGTTCGACAAAACGCTGCCGCGACGGCGTGTCCGGATATTGGGACGTCGGCAAAGTGATCGCGCCGGTCCAAAGATTGAACGAACGAAAACCGATGTTTTGTTGGCTCAAGCGAACGAAACTCGTGATGAGCAACGCCGCGCCGGCAAGAAGCGTGACCGAAAGAGCGACCTGCGCACCAACAAGAATTTTTCGGAAACGTTGCTGGCGCACGCTCCCGCTGGTTCCACGGCCGCCTTCTTTCAGACCGTCGACCAAGTCAGCATGCGATCCTTGCAGCGCCGGATAAATTCCCATCAGAAGACCAGTCAACAACGAAAGGCCGATGGTGAAGAAAAGGACGGCCCACGAGACACTCGTGGCCGCATTTTCTTCCAACGGCAGAAAATTCGACGCCATTCCTGGCACAAGCGGAACCAATCGCCACGCGACGAACGCGCCCACCGCCCCGGCAATTAAGCTGACGAGCAAGCTTTCGAACACGAAGAGCCGCACCACGCTCGCGCGTGAGGCGCCAATCGCCATTCGCAAAGCAATCTCGCGGCGGCGTCCACTGAAGCGAACGAGCAACAGGTTCGCAACATTGCTGCACGCGATCAGCAAAACAAAACTGACTGCAGCGAAGAGTGTTGCAAAACCGGCGCGAAAATTTCGCGTCACATCTTCGGGCAATGTCCGGATTGTGGTCGCGAATCCGCTGTCGATCTTCGTCTGATATTGCGCGCGATAGCTCTGGTCGAGCGATGGTAGCGCGGCCCGGGCCTGGTCCAGTGTTACGGTCGGTTTCAGCCGGCCAATTACTCGAAGAAAACTCGTTCCGCGCATCAGTCGCTCGTAACTGAATCCGGGAAGTTGAATCGGCTTCGTCGTCCAAACTTCAGCGACTGGGTTTGCGCCAAACCAGGTCGCCGGCATGTTCGGCAATACGCCAACGATCGTGTGGGCCGTACCATCCAGCGTAATGCTGCGGCCAATCACGTTCGGATCGCCGCCCATTCGTTTTTGCCAAAAATTCCTGGTGACGAGCGCAACGTCGGCGCCCTCTTGTTCCTCGGGAAGAAAATTGCGTCCGAGAATTGGGCGCACGCCGAGAACATCAAAATAATTCGAAGTGAGCCGGCCGCCGAAGATCTGGACCGCATCGCCCAGGCCGGTAAGAGTGAACGCGAAAAAGTTCTCGCCCGCTAAACTCTCGCAGATTGTTTGCCCATCGCGGAAATGGTCGAATCGCGGAGCCCCAATGCCGATGTCTTCGAGGCCGCGCGACTTGTCACCGCCGTAAAAGTGGACAACGCGCGACGGCTCTTTGAATGGCAGGCCGCGCAGAAACAGGTCATTGATCAGACTGAAAATGGTTGTGTTCAATCCGATGCCGAGCGCGAGAGTGATCACGGCAATCGCAGTGAACGCCGGCGATTTTCGAAGTTTACGGTATGCGAAACGGATGTCGTTCATGGCAGTGGTGGATTGAGTTTCAGGTTTAAAAAATCATTCGGCGCGCAATGCCTTGATCGGGTCGACCAGCGTGGCGCGACGCGCCGGCACAAGACAGGCAACGAAGGCAACTCCGGTCAGGACGAGAGTGACGGTGAGCATCGTTCGCAAATCGGTTGCGCCGATGCCAAAGAGGAAAGTTTGAAGCAGACGCGACGAAACAAGCACGCCGATGATACCAAGAACCAAACCGATCCCGACGAAGCGCATGCCTTGGACGACGATCAGCCGCAGAACATCGTAACGTTGCGCGCCGAGGGCGATGCGAATTCCGATCTCGTGCGTCCGCTGCGTGACGGAGTAACTCATCACCCCAAAAATTCCTGCGGCGGCGAGAAGAAGCGCGATCAGGGCAAAGAAACCGACAAGCATCGCGTTCAAGCGCGGCTGTGCGACCGATTGCGCCATATAATCGGTCAATGTTCGCGTCCGATAAATCGGCACGTCCTTGTCGATCTCGGCCATAGTTCGACGCAGCGCGTTCGTGAGCGATTCCGGATCGACTTGCGTTCGAACAAAGATCGACATCGAACCGATTCCGAACTGCTGATGCGGAATATAAATCTGCGGCCTTGGCGCGAGCCGCAGGCTGATCAAATGCATGTCGGCGACGACACCGACGATTTCGCGCACGGGCGGCTTGTCCACCGAATCAGATCCGTTCGGCGTGATGCGTTTGCCGATCGGATTTTCGCCCGGGAAATACTGCTTGGCGAAACTCTCGGAGACAATCGCGACCGGCGGCGAATTTTTATCATCGCGCTCGGTGAAGACGCGGCCAAGCGCGATCGGAGTGCGCAGGGTCTGAAAATATTCAGGAGTGACGACGTTGACTTCCGCGACAGGTTGTTGGCCTTCGGGCAGCGGCCGCTCTTGAACGTCGAAGTTGAAACTGATTTCGCTCCCGCTGAGCGGTATCCACCAGGCCGCGGCCGCGGATTGCACACCGGGAAGGAGAGAAACTCGTTCAAGCAATTTCTTGTAAAAGTCCTTCGAGTCTTGTGACTTCGGATAAGTTGCGTTCGGCAGCGCGATACGCGCGGTCATTACCTTCGTGTGGTCGAATCCGGCTGGAACTTTTTGCAAACGCAGAAAACTTTCGACAAGCAATCCGGCGCTAGCGAGAAGAACGAGCGCAAGCACAATCTCGATTACAACGAGGCCCGCGCGCGTCCGGCCGCCCGCAGCGCCTTCACTGGAACCGCGAGTAGCCTCATTCATTGACGTCGCAAGATTCGGCTGCGACGCCCGCCATGCCGGCAGCAAACCGGCAAAAATTCCGACGCCAAGACTGAGCAATGCGGTAAAGGCAAGTACGCGCGGATCGGGTGAGATTTCGTCGATGCGCGGAATGCCCGGTAGAAACGCCTTCATAGAATCGACGCCCCAGACCGCGAGCAGCAATCCAGAGAAGCCGCCGAGAGTTCCGAGCAACGTACTCTCGACAAGGAGTTGCTTAATGATCTGCCAACGTCCGGCGCCCAGCGCCGCGCGAATACTGATTTCCCGATTGCGCGAAAGCGAACGCGCCAGCAAGAGGTTCGCCACATTCACGCACGCGACGAGCAGAACGCAGCCCGCCATCGCGCACAACATGAGCAAAGCCGAACGCGTGTTGCCGACCATCGCGCTGAGCTCCGGCACTACTTTCGCGCCAGTGTTTATCTTTTGCGGATACTGTTGATGCCAACTGGCAGTGATCGTGTCGATGTTCGCCTGCGCTTGTTGAATCGAAACGCTTGGCTTCAAGCGCGCAATGCATTGAAAGAAATCGTTGTCCCGCTGCTCGGTCATCGGCAGGGAGCCGTCATCTGTCGCGCGCAAGATCGACATCGAGACCCAAAGTTCTGGCGGATTCGTAAATCGGAGGGGATAAGTGAAGCGCGGCGGCATCACCCCGATCACCTGAAATTGCTTACCGTCCAGAGTGACGTTCCGCCCAATAATCCCGCGGTCGCCGCCAAATTGTCTCTGCCACAACTCGTTGCTCAAAATGACGACATGGTTTCCCGGTTCGTCCTCTTTAGGCAAAAACATGCGACCGAGCATCGGTTGAACTCCAAGGAGCGGGAACAAATCGGCCGAGACCGATTCGCCTTGAACGTGCGTCGCCTGGTTTCCGTCGGTCAGGGTGCTAACGCTCTGATTGGTGTAGACGGCAACGCGTTCGAAAACTTTGGTTTGATCGCGCCAATCTACGTAGTCGAGATACGAGATCGATTCGATCTCCGTTCCGGGATCGGCCTTCTCGCGCATGTCGAATTCACCGAGCGCGACGAGATTCTGCGGTTCCTTGAAAGGGAGCGGCCGCAACAAAACAGCGTTGAGGACGCTGAACACTGCGGTGTTGGCCCCAATCCCGAGCGCGAACGTCAAAATGACAATCGAAGTGAACAACGGTTGTTTGGCAAGAACCCGCAGAGCGTAAGAAAGATTTTGCATAACGAGTTACTCAGTGCGCAGAGCAATGATTGGATCGACCCGTGATGCGCGACGCGCCGGAATCCAGGAAGCAAGGAGGGTCGCTCCAAAAAGTAACAGTCCGACTCCGAGATAGATTTTCGGATCCATCCCCTTCACTTCGAAGAGGACGCTTTGTAATGCGCGCGAAAGGGCGAACGCGCTCAGCAGACCAATCCCCGATCCGATCAAAAGCAATTGCATTCCGTGCGAGAGCACGAGCGTCCGAATCTGGGCTGGCCGGGCACCTAAGGCGAGACGGATCCCGATTTCGCGGACGCGCTTCAGCGTCGTGTAAGCGAGTAATCCGTATAGTCCGACCGTCGCGAGCAGAAGCGCAAGGCCGGAGAAGATCGAGAACAGAAAACTGAGGAGACGCTGGCTGCCCCACGTTTCCTGGACACGATCGATCATTGGCCGCGTGTCGAACACCGGCTGCGATGGATC
>Ga0209056_10003650_pt1 | contig 16367 bp, 20 predicted proteins | sample GraSoiAngelo_114_FD_185876 | JGI IMG/M metagenome (GOLD analysis project Ga0209056, IMG submission 185876) | Grasslands soil microbial communities from the Angelo Coastal Reserve, California, USA - 14_0903_13_40cm (SPAdes) (version 2) | ecosystem: Environmental > Terrestrial > Soil > Grasslands... | reverse complement strand
GGCGCGTCGCGCTCGCGCCGGGACGCGCTACGCTGGCGTCTGGCCTCGCTCGCGGTGTTCCTCGCCCTGTGGAGCGTCGCCGGCGGCCTCGTCGAGCTGACGAAGCCCTTCAATCCCTTGTTCCTGCCGGCCCCGTGGGTGGTGATCGGCGCCCTGCTCGAGCTGGCGCGCAAGGGCCAGCTCTGGGTGCACGTCGCCGCCACGCTCGAGCGCGTGGCCGTCGGCTTCTCGGCGGGCGCCGTGCTCGCGCTGGCGCTCGGGCTGCTCGCCGGCCAGGTGCGCGCGGTGCGCAACGTCGTCGAGCCGGTCGTCGAGCTGCTGCGGCCGATCCCGCCGCTCGCGATGCTGCCGCTGTTCATCGTCTGGGTCGGCATCGGCGAGGGCTCGAAGGTCGGCTTCATCACCTACGCGACGTTCTTTCCGATGTTCGTGACCACCGTGCACGGCGTCGCCCAGATCGACGGCCGGCTGCTGCGCGCGGCACAGAGCCTGGGCGCGCGGCCGCGCCACCTGTTCTTCCGCGTGATCCTGCCCGCCGCGCTGCCCGACGTGCTGACCGGCCTGCGCCTGGGCGTGGCGCTCTCGTTCTTCGTCATCGTCATCTCGGAGTTCGTCGGCGCCGAGAACGGGCTCGGGTATCTCATCAACGACGGGCGCAACTTCTTCCTGGTGCCGCAGATGCTCGGCGCCGCGCTGCTGCTCGGCCTCCTCGGCTACGCCGGCAACGGGCTGGTGCGCGTGCTGGAGCGGCGCGTGCTGCGCTGGCAGCACCCGCGCTAGCATGAAGATCCGCGTGCGCGGCCTGTCGCGGACGTTCGTCGCCCAGGGCCGCGAGACGCCCGCGCTCCTCGACGTCGACCTGGAGGTCGCCGCGCACGAGTTCGTCTGTCTCCTCGGCCCGTCGGGCTGCGGCAAGTCGACGCTGCTGAACATCGTCGCCGGCTTCCTGCGTCCGACGGCGGGCGAGGTGCGGGTCGACGAGCGCCCGGTGTCCGGCCCCGGCGCCGACCGCGGCGTGGTGTTCCAGGAGTACGTGCTCTTCCCGTGGCTGACGGTGGTCGGCAACGTGGAGTTCGGCCTCAGGCTGAAAGGCGCGCCGGCCGCGGAGCGGCGCGGCATCGTGGCGCGCTACCTCGAGCTGGTGGGCCTGGCCGCGCACGCCGAGAAGTACCCGGTGCAGCTCTCGGGCGGCATGAAGCAGCGCGTGGCCATCGCGCGCGCGCTGGCCAACAGCCCCGAGATCATCCTGATGGACGAGCCGTTCGGTGCGCTCGACGCGCAGACGCGCGAGGTGCTCCAGGACGAGCTGGGGCGCATCCAGCGCGTGGAGCACAAGACGGTGCTGTTCGTCACGCACTCCATCCGCGAGGCCGTCTACCTCGCCGATCGCGTGATCGTGATGACCTCCGCGCCCGGCCGGATCAAGCAGGTGTTCACGATCAAGCTGCCGGAGGTGCGCGATCGTTTCGCGCCCGAGTTCACCCACTACGAGAGCGAGATCACGCGCGTGGTGAAGGAAGAAGTCGCCAAGGTGCACGAGTGAGCCGCACCCGGATCCTCGCGCTCGTCGGCGTGCTGGTCGTGTGGGCCGCCGTCTCGTACGGCAACCGGATGCTCGGCGTGATGGCCCCCGCGCTCCTGCCGACTCCGGGCGAGGTCGCGACGGTCTTCGCCGAGACGGTGCGCGATGGCAGCCTGCCCCGGCACGTCGCCACGTCCCTCGCACGCGTCGCCGTCGGCTTCGGCCTCGCCGCGGTGGCCGCGCTCGCCCTCGGGCTGCTGGCCGCGATGTGCGTTCCGGTGCGGCTGATGGTGGAGCCGATCATCGAGTTCGTGCGTCCGATCCCGCCCCTGGCCTTCCTGCCGATGTTCCTCGTCTGGTTCGGGCTGGGCGAGGGCTCCAAGGTCGCTTTCATCGGCTACACCACGTTCTTTCCGATGTTCGTCGCCATCGCCGCCGCCGTCCTCCGCGTCGACGTGACGCTGCTGCGCGCCGCCGCCAGCCTCGGCGCCGGCCACCTCGACCTCATCCGGCGCGTCATCCTGCCCGCCGCGCTGCCCGGCATCATCGTGGCGCTGCGGCTGGGCTTCGCCCTCGCGCTGTTCGTGATCGTCGGCGCCGAGTTCATGGGCGCCGACGCCGGGCTCGGCCACCTGATCATGGAGGGCCGCACCTTCTTCGTCCCGGCGCAGATCGTCATGGGAGCCCTCGTGCTCGGGCTCCTCGGATCCATCGTCAACGCGCTCCTGCTCGCGACCGAGCGGCGGCTGTTCCGCTGGCGCGAGGCTGGCGCGACCTCGTGAATTCCGGAAAACCGGAAAGGAGTCGCTCATGCGTGTCCTGATCGCCGTCCTGACTCTCGTCGTCGCGCTCGGCGCCACCGCCGACGCCCTTGCGCAGAAGCCCGAGCTGGCGGAGGTCGACGCCTGGCTCGTGCGCGATCCGCAGATGTCGGCGCAGTTCGCCGTCGCCGACCAGCTCGGCTACTTCAAGCAGGAAGGCCTCAAGGTCAACATCCGCTGGTACATCGCGGGCACCGACCTGCCGAGCATGTGGGGCGCCGGCAACATCCACCTCGGGACGGCGACGGCCACCATGGTCGTGCCCATCGCCGCCTCCGGCCAGACGATCTACAACATCGCGCCGCAGAGCGACATCGCCGGCGTGCAGCAGGTGGTCCTCGGCAAGAAGGCGCAGGAGATCGTCAAGAGCCCGAAGGACCTCGAGAAGCTGAAGATCGGCATGCCGAAGGGCGCCTCGGTCACCATGGCCATCCAGCACATGGCCCAGGCGAACGGCGTGGACTTCAACAGGATCCAGTTCGTGAACCTCTCGCCGCCGGACGCCATCACCGCCCTCGCGAAGGGCGACATCGACGCGATGGCCGCGTGGGCGCCGTGGACGTTCCGCGCCGTCAAGGAGGCGGGTGGCAAGCTCTACTTCACCGGCAGCCGCAGCTACATTCCAGGGAAGGAAGGCCCGGTGGACTGGGTCCAGGTGCACGCCGGCGTCGTGGCGAGCGGCAAGATGCTCAAGGAGAATCCGAACACGCTCAAGGCCGTCCTGCGGGCCACGCGCAAGGCCACCGACGCCATCAACAACGACCGCAACGCCGCCATCGAGATCGTCGCGCGTGAGATGAAGCTGGACAAGGACCTCGCGCGCGAGATCATGACCTACAACGTCTACTCGATGGAGATGAACCCCAACATCGTCAAGGGGATGAACGACTTCGTCGACTTCCTCTACTCGCTCGATCGGATCAAGCAGAAGTTCCCGGCCGAGCAGGTCTTCTACACGAAGATCCTCGAGGAGGTCGATCCGGCGCTCGTGAAGTGGAAGTCGAAGACCGACGTGAAGTAGCCGCGTGATCGTCCGCGTGGCCGTCGTCGGCGACGCCAGCGCCCTCGCGGCGCTGAACCGGTTCGTCCACGAGACGCACCTGGCGCGGCGCCCGGACTACTTCCGGCCGACGCGCCTCGACGAGGTGACCGCCTGGTTCGGGACGCTCCTGGGGAAGCCGACGACGGCCGCGTGGATCGCGGAGGAGGGCGCCGTCCCGATCGGATTCGTGCTCGCCTTCTTCGAGGAGCGCCCCGAGAACCCGTTCCGCCGCGCGCGCCGATGGTGCGAGATCGATCAGATCGCCGTTGATCCGGCGCGGCGCCGCCGTGGCGTCGGCCGCGCGCTCATGGCCGCCGCGCTCGACGAGGCGCGCGCTCGCGGGATCGCCGACGTCGAGCTGTTCTCGTGGGCCTTCAACACCGACGCCCACGCGATGTTTCGAGGCCTCGGCTTCGAGCCGCGCATCATCCGCTTCGAGCTGAAGCGCTCGACGTCGCTCCGCTACCCCGGGCGCTTCGGCCGCTCCGGCAGCACGCAGTAGGCGCCCTCCGAGAACCCTTGCGCCTCGATCGCCAGCGCGTGGTCGAAGCGCGCGCGGTAGTTTTCCCAGGCGATGGTCGCCGTCAGCTCGATCATCTGCTCGTCGTTGAAGTGCCGGCGCAGCGCCGTGAACATCGCCTCCGGCACGTCCACGGGCATCGCCGTCATCGCCACCGCGTAGTCCAGGACGAGCCGCTCGAGCTCGGAGAACCGCGAGCTCGTGCGGTAATCGGCCAGCGCGCGCAGCTGCGCCTCGGTCACCCCGGCCGCTCTGCCGGCGGCAGAGCCGATGTCCATTCAGAACGGACAGCCGACGAGCGAGGCGACCTTGACCGCCGCCAGCGTGGTCAGCCGCGCGTCCATCTTCGAGGCCGGCCGAATGCGCGCTCGAATCCCATGTACGCGGCGAACACCTCGGGATGGTGCGCGGTGACGGCGATGGGGAGGGGCAGCCGTCCGAACTTCTTCAGCGCGCTCGTAGGCGGCGCGGACGTCGGGCGGGGCGAGCTGCGGAGGCACGGGGGCGATCCGGCTCATGAAGCACTCCTCTCCGTATGGTCTAGCACGACGCGGCGCCGCAGCAGCAACGCAAACGTCACGAAGGCGGCGATGCCCGCCGTCGCCACCGCCGTCGTCATCGGGCGCAGCGTGCCGTCGTAGGTGCGGCTGACGGCGATGGCGTAGAGCGCCGAGCCGGTCAGCTGCACGAAGCCGGCGCCCGCCGCCGCCAGCCCCGCCATCCGCGGGAAGGGACCGATGGCGCCCGCCATCGCGTTGGGCAGGACCCAGCCGAGGCCGAAGGCGTAGCAGAACATCGGCGCGATCACCGTCGCGACCGACGCCAGGCCCGCCCACGCGAGCGCGGCCATCACGACGCCCGCGGCGGCGCCGATGACCGTCCCGCCGCGGATCATGGTGTCGATGCCCAGGCGCGGCCCGACGCGCACCGAGACGACGTTGCCGGCCATGAGCCCGACGGCCACGGCGCCGAAGCAGAGGCCGTACTCGGTGGGCGACACGCCGAGGATCGTGATGAGCGCGAACGACGAGCCCGTGATGAACGCGAACTGACCGCTGAACATCAGCGCGGCGGCCGCCACGTATGCGGCGTAGCGCGGATGGCGCAGCAGCGCGGCCACGCGGCCACCCGGCTCGGCGGCGCGCGCGCCGGCGTAGACGTTGGTCTCGGGCACGATGCGCCACGCCGTGAGCAGGAACGCGGAGCCGAAGGCGCCGAGCACGACGAAGACGGCGCGCCAGCCCGCGAGCACGTGCACCCAGCCGCCGATGATCGGCGCCAGGATCGGCGTGAGCGCTTGAGCGGTGCCCATCGCCGCCAGCACTCGCGCCGCGCGCTCGGGCTCGTAGAGGTCGCGCACGACCGCGCGCGCGATCACCGGGCCGCTGCCCGCGCCGAGCGCCTGCACGACCCGCGCGGCGATCAGCAGGCTCATGCTCGGTGCGAATGCACACGCCGTGCCCGCGGTCGCGTACACGGCCAGGCCCGCCAGCAGCACGCGGCGACGGCCGAGGCGGTCGGAGAGCGGGCCCCAGACGAGCTGCGCCGCCGCGAGGCCGGCGAGGAAGAGGGTGACCGTCAGCTGCGCGGTGGCCGCGTCGGAGCCGAAGGCGAGCGTCATGGCCGGCAGCGACGGCAGGAACATGTCGATCGACAGCGCGCCGAGACCGACGATCGCCGTCAGCAGCACCGGCAGGACCAGCGAGCGCTCTCGGGCCACGCCGGCCCATTGTATAGTCGGAGCACCCGAAGGAGGCGCGTGTGAAGGTCTTCGACGAGCAGCACGACATGTTTTCGTCGGAGGGGGCGCCTCACAGGCGCGCCTTCGGCGCGACGGCCCCCTCCGATGCCTCCCCCAAATCTCGATTGCGCCGGCAAAGCCGGCGCTCGAAGCGCGACGCTGCTTAGTAGGAGACGGTGAGATGACAACAGTCTTTCCACTTCGAGACGCTGTCAGCCTGAAACGGGTATAGCGAGTGAAGGTCTTCGACGAGCAGCACGACATGTTCCGCGCGACGGTGCGGTCCTTCGTCGAGAAGGAAGTGATGCCGCATGTGGAGGCGTGGGAGACGGCCGGTCGCATGCCAAAGGCGATCTTCCGCCGCATGGGCGAGCTGGGCTTCTTCGGCCTCGAATACGACGAGCGGTACGGCGGCGCCGGCGCCGACGTCATGATGACGGCCGTCCTGCACGAGGAATGCGCGCGCTCGCGCTCCGGCTCCTTCGCGATGGCCGTCGGCGTCCACTGCGACATGGCCTCGCCCCACCTCTACTGGACGGGCAGCGAGGCGCTCAAGGAGACGTACCTGCCCGCCATCTGCCGCGGTGAGAAGCTGACGGCCATCGCGGTCACCGAGCCCGGCGGCGGCAGCGACGTGGCGGCCATCCGCACGCGGGCCGTGAGGGACGGCAACCACTACGTCATCAACGGCGCCAAGATGTTCATCACCAACGGCGCGATGGCCGACCTCTACTTCCTCGCCGCGCGCGTCGAGTCGGGCAGCGACGACCGGCGCCACCGCGGCATCTCGATGTTCCTGGTCGAGCGCGAGACGCCGGGCTTCGGCGTCAGCCGCACGCTGGACAAGATGGGCATGCGCGCCTCGGACACCGCCGAGCTGTCGTTTCAGGACATGCGCGTGCCGGCGGAGAACCTGCTCGGCCGCGAGGGCGTCGGGTTCTACGAGGTCATGCGCGTGTTCCAGCGCGAGCGGCTGGTGGCGGGGCTGCACGCGTTCGCCATGGCCGACCGCGCCCTCGAGGACACCATCGCCTACGTGCGCGAGCGCCAGGCCTTCGGCGGGCCGCTGTCGGACAAGCAGGCCGTCCGCCACAAGCTCGCGGAGATGGCGACCGACATCGAGGCGGGGCGCTGGCTCACCTACGCCGCGTGGCAGAAGTACGCGGCGGGGGAGGACGCCGTGCGCGAGGTCTCGATGGTCAAGCTCTTCACCGCCGAGATGGTCAACCGCGTCGCCTACGGCTGCGTGCAGCTGCACGGCGGCTACGGCTACATGCGCGAGTACCCGGTGGAGCGGTTCGCGCGCGACGCACGGCTGATGACCATCGGCGGCGGCACCAGCGAGATCATGAAGGACATCATCGCCAAGGCGATCGTGCGGTGAAGCTGAAGGACCGCGCGGCGTTCGTCACGGGAGGCGCGAGCGGCATCGGCCGCGCCATCGCGCTGGCGCTCGCGCGCGAGGGCGCGCGGGTGGCGGTGGCCGACGTCAACGCCCACGGCGCGCGACGGGTGGCGGCGGACATCCAGGCCGCCGGCGGCGTCGCCGTGGCCCAGCCCCTCGACGTCACCGACACCACCGCCGTCGACTCGTCGATCGACGGCGTCGTCGCCCACTGGGGCGGGCTGCACGTGCTCGTGAACTGCGCGGGCTGGGACAAGCCGATGCCGTTCGTGGAGACCACGCCGGAGTTCTGGGACACGATCCTCGCGATCAACCTGCGTGGCCCGCTCGCGTGCACGCGCGCGGCGCTGCGCCACATGATCAAGGCCGAGTACGGCAAGATCGTCACCATCGCCTCCGACGCCGGCCGCGTCGGCTCGACGGGCGAGGCCGTCTACTCCGCGGCCAAGGGCGGGCTCATCGCGTTCACCAAGACCGTCGCGCGCGAGGTCGCCCGCCACCACATCAACGTCAACTGCGTGTGCCCCGGCCCCTCGGACACGCCGCTGTTCCAGAAGGAGTTCGCCGAGAAGAGCCCCAGGCTCGCCGAGAGCCTCAAGCGGGTGATCCCGTGGGGCCGGCTCGGCGTGCCGGACGACGTCGCCCCGGCCGTGGTCTTCCTCGCCTCCGACGACGCCGGCTTCATCACCGGGCAGACGCTGTCCGTCTCCGGCGGCCTCACGATGGTGTGAGGCCGGCCGCGCGCCTCGCCCCGCCCTCCGGCGTCACGCCACCGCCGAAACCGTACCCTCCTCCCGCCCGCACGCGGACGCGCCGGAGAGCACGCGCTCCGCGACGAAGGCCGTCACCCCGCGCACCACGCACGGATCACGCAGGATCCGGCGATGGCCGAGCCCGCCCGTGGTGGAGAACACCGCGCCCGGCCAGATCCGCGCGATGATCGCGCCGTCCTGCCACGGCACCTCGGCGTCGTCGCGGTCGTGCACGACCAGCAGCGGCGCCCGCATGGCCGGCGCGTAGCCGCGCACGTCCAGCGCCGACCACGCGAGGCCGAGCCGCCGCTCGATCCGCTCCTGCATCAGCTCGCGCGCGCGCCGTCCGAAGCCGAGCGCTTCCAGAATCGTGTGCGCCTGGAGCACCAGGTCCGCCGGCGGCGCGATGAAGACCGCGGCGTCAGCGCCGAGGCCTTCGTAGAGCGCGCGGGCCGCCGCGACCGTCCCGATCGAGTGCGCCACGACGCCGCGCACGGGCCCGAGCGTGCGATCGATCGCCTGGATCGCCGTGAGGAACGCGACGATCGAGGAGCGCGGCTCCGGCGAGGCGCCATGCCCGGGCGCATCGAACGTGACCACCGAGCAGCCGCTCGCCACCAGCGGCTCGACGAAGCGCGCCAGCTGCGCCCCGCGGCCGCCCCAGCCGTGGACGAGCAGGACGACGGGACCGTGGCCCCACGTCCACACGCTGACGGGAGAGCCGCCCACCTGCACGATCGTCCGCCGCGCGCCGGCCAGCGCCGCTGTCTCGTGCTCCGGCGCGCGATGACGCGGCGCCGTCAGGAAGACGCGCTCGGCCACGCTCGCCGCGAGCGCCGGCGCCAGCACGCTCAGCGCCGCAAAGGCCGGGCGCACGAGCCGCGCGGCGAGCGGCAGGCCCGGTGACCGAACGGACGTGCTATTTTGCATCGCCACGAATTCCAGATCCGTCATGACGGGAGCCCTCCAGGTCTAGCGGCGCCGGGCGCCGGCTGTGGTGCGGGTCGAGCGCGCCGACTGCACGAGCGCCTCGAACGCGCGGTCGGCGCGCGCGCGCGCCTTGGGATCCTTGAGCAGACGCGAGGCCTGGCTGTACGAGAGCGCGATGCCGTTCAGGTCGTGGGCGAACTGCTCGCAGTCGAGGTCCGGATCGAAGTCGCCTTCCTGGATCGCGGTGCGCGCGGTGTTCGCCAGCGTCTCGAGCCAGTCGCGCTGGCTCTTGACGACGAAGTCGCGGGCCGGGCCGGGCCGGTCGTCGAGCTCGGTCGAGGCGGCCATGAAGGGACAGCCCCCGGGCAGGCTGGGCGAGGCCTCCCACTGCATCCAGCGCTCGAAGAGCGCGCGGACGCGCCGCTCGCCCCGCGGGGCCCCGAGCGCCGGCTTGATGACCTCGTCGATGAAGCGTCGCGAGGCCATCTCCAGCACCTGAACCTGAAGATTCTCCTTCGACTTGAAGTGCGCGAAGAGCCCGCTCTTCGACAGCTCGAGGTCGTCGGCGAGCCGGCCGATCGTCAGCCCCTCGAAGCCGACTTTCGTGGCCAGGCGGAGCGCGTGCACCAGGATGGCCTCGCGGGTCTGCTCGCCCTTTCGCATGGCCAAAAAATAGTACGATCGTTCGATCCCGTCAAGCCCTATTTCGGCGTCACGGCTCCGCCGGGACGCTCCGAAGGCTGGGAGGTTTGGGGGGCCGTCTCGGGCCCCCCCGGCGCAAACGGGACGTAGAGGAGCGTCACGGCTCCGCCGGGACGCTCCGAAGGCTGGGAGGTTTGGGGGGCCGTCTCGGGCCCCCCCGGCGCAAACGGGACGTAGAGGAGCGTCACGGCTCCGCCGGGACGCTCCGAAGGCTGGGGGGTTTGGGGGGCCATCTCGGGGCCCCCCATTTAAAATGACCCCCATGTCCGCGCTCGACTTCGTCGCCATCGGCCACGTCACGCTGGACCGCTTCGGCGACGAGGTGCGTCCGGGCGGCGCCGCGCTCTACGCGGCGGTCACCGCCGATCGCCTCGGGCTCTCGGCCGGCATCCTGACGAGCCACGCCGACGACTTCCCCCTCGACCTCGTGCCGCCGGGCATCGAGGTCGTCTCCGTGCCCGCGCCTGCGACGACCGTGTTCGAGCACGCGTGGACCCACGGCGATCGGGCGCTCCGCGTCCTGAGCGCGGCGGCGCCGCTCGGCGAGGCCGACGTGCCGGAGGACTGGCGTGACGCGGGGCTGGTGCTGCTGGCGCCGGTGATGAACGAGGTGGACGCGCGGCTGGCCGCGGCGTTCGCCGACGCGTCGGTGGCCGCCGAGGCCCAGGGCTGGCTCCGCGGGCTGGCGCGCGACGGCGCCGTGCGCACGGTGCGCTGGGAGGCCGCGACGCGGGCGCTGCGCACGCTGCAGACGCTGTTCTTGAGCGCTTCGGACGTGCGCGGGCAGGAGTCCGCGATGACGGAGTGGGTGCAGCGCGTGCCGATCGCCGTCGTCACCGCGGGGTCGCTCGGCGCGCTGCTCTACGTCAACGGCGACCGCTACGAGGTGCGTCCGCGTCGCGCGCTCGAGGTGGACCCGACGGGCGCCGGCGACGTCTTCGCGGCGACGTTCCTGGCGCGCTATCTCTATGACGCCGATCCGTGGGCCGCGGCGGAGGCCGCGACGTGCGCCGCCTCGCTGTCGGTGGAGGGCGTGGGCTGGAGCGCGGTGCCGGACGCCGCGGGCCTGGAGGCGGCGCTGAAGGCTTACCGGCGCGCCGCCTGAAGGCGCGCGATGGGCGCGCGATGGACGCCGGACGGTGCTACTCTGACCGGCGTCATGACCCGGGACACCCTCATCCTGAGATTCCACCGCGAATGCTTCACCGCGTGGGAGAGCGTGAAGCGCGCGACGCGAACCCGACGGTGAGCGGGCGCGATGTCTGCTGAGGCCGCACGGCGCGACGTCGCCCCGCAGTTCGACGTGGTGGCCATCGGCGCGTCGGCGGGGGGCGTCGAGGCGCTGCATGTCGTGGCCGCCGCGCTGCCCGCGGACTTTCCCGTCCCCGTGCTGATCGTCCAGCACATGGACCCGCGTCACAAGAGCATGCTGGCAGGCCTGCTCGGACGGCGCTGCAAGCTCCGCGTCAAGCAGGCCGTCGACGGCGAGGAGATGGAGGGCGGGACGGTGTACATCGCGCAGCCGGCCATGCACCTGGTGGTGCGGGCGGGGCGCCTCGTGCTGACCGACACGAAGCTCGTGCACTTCAGTCGGCCGTCGATCGACCTGCTCTTCGAGTCGGTCGCCGACGCCTACGGCGACCGCGCGATCGCGGTGGTGCTCTCCGGCTCCGGCGTGGACGGCGCCGACGGGATCCGCGACATCAAAGCCAAGGGCGGCACCACGCTCGTGCAGGATCCCTCGAGCGCGGCGCACGCGGGCATGCCGCAGGCGGCCCGCGCGACCCGGTGCGTGGACTTCACGCTGCCGCTCGAGGAGATCGGTCCTGCGCTGGCGAGCCTGGTGGCGCCGCCGGCGGGAGATGAGACATGAGCGACGGCGACGACGCGATCGGTCAGAGCGCGCCCGAGCTCGGCGAAGACCTCCGCGAGTTGCTCGAGAAGCTGAGCGCGCAGTACAACTTCGACCTCCGCGAGTACAAGGAAGTCTCGCTCGTCCGGCGAATCCGTGCGCGCATGACGCAGGTGCGCGCGGAGTCGGTCTCGGCCTATTCCCGCCTGCTCGACGAGAACGCCGGCGAGCACGTCGCGCTCATCAACACGATCCTCATCAACGTGACCGGCTTCTTCCGCGACTCGGAGGCCTGGAAGGTGCTGGCGGAGCACGTGGTCCCACGGCTCGTGGAGGACGCGGCAGACTCGCGGAGCCTCCGGATCTGGAGCACGGGCTGCTCGTCCGGCGAGGAGGCGTACTCCATCGCCATCCTCCTGGCCGAGCGCCTGGGGGCCCCGGCCGAAAACTACACGATCAAGATCTACGGCACCGACGTCGACGAGGAGGCCCTGACCGCCGCGCGCCAGGCCGTCTACCGGACGGAGCAGCTCAAGGATGTCCCCGACCGCCTGGTCGACCGTTACTTCACCCGCGAGGGCCAGCTCTATCGATTTCGGCGCGAGTTCCGCCGCTGGTGCATCTTCGGCTCCCACAACTTGACGCAGGCGCCGCCGCTGTCGCACATCGACCTGCTCGTCTGCCGGAACGCCCTCATCTACTTCACCGGCGAGCTGCAGGACCGCATTCTCACGCGCTTCCATTACTCGATCCGCGAGGATGGGTTCCTCTTCCTCGGCCGCTCGGAGTCACTCCTGGCGCGCTCGCGGCTGTTCACGCCGGTGCACCAGAAATGGCGCATCTTCAGGCGGACCTCCACCGCCTCGCGCCCCGCGGCCGCCGGGCTGTCCGAGACGGGGTCGGCGCCGCACGCCCTCGCGGAGGCGGCGGCGCCGTCGGCACGCGTCCAGCGCGCGCTCGACGCGCTGCCGGCGGCCGTCGTGGTGATCGACGTGAACGACACCATCCTCAGCTGGAACCCCGGCGCGGAAGCGCTCCTCGACATTCCGACGGCCGATGCCCTCGCCCGGAAATTCCGGGACCTCGACATCAGTTACCGGGTGGAGGGGCTCCGCGCGCGCATCGAGGACGTGAAGGCGCGGCACGCGGCCAGCCGCATGGACGACGTGATGTTCACGAGGCGCAACGGCGAGGCCGTCCACACGGACATCACCATCGCGCCGCTCTTCGAGGCCTCGCGCTTCGTCGGCGTCCTCGTCTACGCGCTGGAGGCCACCGAGCACGCGCGGCTGAAAGAGCAGATGTCCCGCATCGCCGAGCAGCACGCCACCGCCATCGAGGAGCTGCAATCGACCAACGAGGAGCTGGAGACGACGAACGAGGAGCTGCAGTCCACCAACGAGGAGCTGGAGACGACGAACGAGGAGCTGCAGTCCACCAACGAAGAGCTGGAGACGACGGTGGAGGAGCTGGAGGTGGCGAACGCGGAGCTGGGAACGCTCAACGCCCAGCTGGAGGCGCGATCGTCCGAGCTCAAGCGTCTCGATGCCTACCACCTGGGGCTGCTCAACAGCATGGAGCAGAGCGTCTTCGTCACCGACCGCGCGCTCGTCGTGACCAGCTGGAACCAGGCGGCCGAGCGAATGTGGGGGCTGCGCGCCGGGGAGGCCACGGGCCGCGACGTCATGGCGTTGCCGCTCGGCGATGCGACGCGCATCCTACGGACGCCGCTGGAGACCGTGTCGAAGCGCGGCGTACCTGTCGAGGTCCGTGACGTGCCCTACACGCTGCCGGGGGGAGAGGTGCGGACGGCCGTCGTCAAGCTCGCGCCGCTGCACGAGGGCGGCGGCGAGCTGATCGGCGTGATCGGCATCGCGGCTCCGAGCGAGACGCCGGGCGCCGGCGGCGCCAGGCGCCGCTGATCATGCCGCGCCGATGAGGCGTGCGAGCACGTTCGGGTCGACGGGCTTCACGAGGTGCTGGTCGAACCCCGCCTCGACGGCGAGGCGGTGGGCTTCGGCGTCGCCGTAGCCCGTGAGCGCGAAGAGGCGGACCGAGGCGCCGAGCCGCCGGCGGATCCGGCGCGCCACCTCGTAGCCGTCGATCTCGGGCAGGCCGATGTCGATCAACGCGATGTCGGGCACCCACTCCACCGCGAGCTTCACTGCCTGGACCCCGTCGATCGCCTCCTGGACTCGGTGGCCGTGGAGCTCGAGGACGACGCGGAGGAGCTCGCGGACGTCGCGGTTGTCGTCAACGACGAGGATCCGCCGAGCGGCGCGCGCGGGCTCGGGTTCCGCCACGGGTGGAGCCGACGCCGGCGCCTGGCGCCGAGGCAGCCGGACCTCGAACGTCGCGCCGCGGTCGCGTCCTGCGCTGCGCGCTGTGATCGTCCCGCCGTGCAGCTCCACGAGCGCGCGTGCGATGGTGAGCCCGATGCCGAGGCCGCCGGCGGCGCGCGCGCGCGTCACGTCGCCCTGCGTGAACAGCTCGAAGATCTTGTCGAGCAATTCCGGCTCGATGCCCATGCCCGAGTCGCTGACCTTCAGGACCGCGGTCTCGTCGGCGGTCGAGAGCCTCAGGTCGATCCGACCGGCGGCCGGCGTGTACTTCACGGCGTTGCCGAGCAGGTTGGTGACGATCTGCTCCAGCCGGATCGCATCGCCCGTGACGACGACCGGCTCGTCGGGCAGCTCCACGCGCAGCGCCTGGGCGCGCGAGTGGATGCCGAAGCTGGCGGCCTCGATCGCCTGACGCACGATGACGACCAGGTCCACCGACTCGAGACGCAACGCGATCTTGCCGAGCACCATACGTGAGACGTCGAGCAGATCGTCGAGCAACCGGGCCTGGTGCTTCACCTGCCGATCGACCACGCGCAGCGCCTGCTCGACGGTCCGGTCGCCGCCGGTCTCGAGGCGCTGGCGCAGCACGTAGCTCGCGCTCGCGATACCGGCGAGCGGGTTGCGCAGCTCGTGCGCGAGCATCGCGAGGAACTGGTTGCGCTCGTCGTCCGCCCGGCGCGCGGCGTGCACCTCCTGCAGCTGCGTCTGCAGGGTCTCGTTGGCGAGCTGGAGCTGCTCGTTCAGCGTCTGCAGCTCGTCCGCCCAGAGTCGATCCGACTCGCGTGTGTCGAGAGCGGCGACCAGCATGCCGGCGAGCCGGCGGTCGTCGGCCAGCATCGGCAGGACCCAGACGTTCCCGCGCCTCGCGTCCGGCTCACTCTCGTCGAGTCCGGCCGAGACGCGCTCCGATCGGCCCGTGCCCTTCGCCTCGGCCAGGGCCCGCGCGAGCGACGAACGCCAGGTGTCCGTCACGACGTCTTTGAAGTTGCTGCCAATCACCAGGGCACCGTCACGCACGAACATGGCCAATCCCGGGTGGTTGGCGGCGACCACGGTGTCGTCCAGGCCGAGCAAGAGCGCCGGCATCGGGACGGCGCCGATGATCATTCGCGGGTCGAACGGGGTCGCCATGTCGGGACCCATCTCCGGACCCACCTCGGGGAGTTGGGTCGCAGTGTCGTCCCGGGTCGAGAGGAAGTCAAGCCAAAGCGCGAGCACGTAATTTTGCAATGACTCGACGCGTGTACGCGCTGCCGCCGCGCCTCGGAGACTCGTCTGAGCCCAGCGTCGCGGGCGTATCGTGCCCGGGCTGTTGCGGGGTGCTGGCCGTCCACACGCAGGGCAAGCGGTCCGATCTCGTCTTCGAGTGCCGCGTCGGCCATACGTTCACCGTCCAGGAGCTGCTCGTCGCGAAGGAAGAACGTTACGAAGACGGGACCGTAGACGGCGTGTCGGGGCTGATCGCCATCAAGAAGGCCGGCGGGATGTCCCTCGTGCCGAGTCCGGCCGAGGCGCGATTCCACAACATGCCCGTCGCGGCGATCTGCGAGGACCACGTCGATGCCGCCCTCACCGTCGAAGAGCTCGCGCCCGTGCTGGCCCAACTCGCCCGCGGCGACGCGGTCGACGTGCGATGATCGGCCGTCTCGCCTTGACTTCGATCCGAGCCGGAGCCTAGGCTCGGTTCGATGGCCCGCGCGATCCGGATCACTGCTGGAGACGTGTCCGCCTCGGCCGAGCTGAACGACTCCAAGACCGCCAGCGCGATCTGGGACACGCTGCCGATCGAAGCGAAGGCCGAGACGTGGGGCGACGAGATCTACTTCGGCATCCCGGTGCGCGCCGAGGCGGACCGGGCGAAGGAGGTCGTGGCGCTCGGTGACCTCGGCTACTGGCCGCCGGGTCACGCCTTCTGCGTCTTCTTCGGGCCGACGCCGGCCAGCCGGGGCGACGAGATCCGGCCGGCGAGCCCGGTGAACGTGGTGGGGCGCGTGAGCGGCGACGCGACGGTGTTCAAGAACGTCCGCGCGGGGACGCGCGTGACGATCGAAAGGGGGGCCTCGTGAAGATCTTTCTCGACACGGCCAACGTGAACGAGATCAAGGAGGGCGTGGCGCTCGGCGTCGTCGACGGCGTCACCACGAACCCGTCGCTGGCGGCCAAGGAGAAGAAGCCCTTCCGCCCGCTCGTCGAGGAGATCTGCTCGATCGTGCCCGGAGACGTGAGCCTCGAGGTGGTCGCCACCGACTTCGAGGGAATGATCAAGGAAGGCCAGGAGCTGGCCCAGATCGCGCCCAACGTCGTGGTGAAGTGCCCGCTCACGGCCGACGGGCTCAAGGCCGTGAAGTACCTCACGGGCAAGGGCCTCCGCGTGAACCAGACGCTCTGCTTCTCGGCCACGCAGGCGCTGCTCTCGGCCAAGGCCGGCGCCTACTACATCAGCCCCTTCCTCGGCCGGCTCGACGACATCGGCGCCGTCGGCATGGACCTCATCCGCGATATCTGCGAGATCTACCGCGTGCAGGGCTTCAAGACGCAGGTGCTCGCCGCGTCCATCCGCAATCCGCTGCACGTGATCGACGCCGCCAAGGCCGGCGCCCACGTGGCCACCATGCCGTTCAGCGTGCTCCAGCAGCTGATCAAGCACCCGCTCACCGACATCGGGCTCAAGAAGTTCCTGGAGGACTGGCAGAAGAGCGGCGGCAAGCTGTAGTGCCTCGGAGGGGGGCTTTGCC
>Ga0209056_10003649_pt1 | contig 16369 bp, 13 predicted proteins | sample GraSoiAngelo_114_FD_185876 | JGI IMG/M metagenome (GOLD analysis project Ga0209056, IMG submission 185876) | Grasslands soil microbial communities from the Angelo Coastal Reserve, California, USA - 14_0903_13_40cm (SPAdes) (version 2) | ecosystem: Environmental > Terrestrial > Soil > Grasslands... | reverse complement strand
CCTGGGGCGACGCCGAAGTTTATCTGCCGCTCAAGCTCACGGCCGATCCCGTGCGCACTCTTTTCATCATGACCCGGATCAAACCGGGAGTTTCGCGTGCGACTGCAAATGCAGAGCTTCAGTCACTGTTTGAACAATTCGCGCAGCAAACGCCGAGCCACTTCCCTGAGCACTTCCGCGTGACTCTCGAAGGTTTGAACGATCAGTTTGTTACTCGAATTGGCGGAACATTGTTCCTGCTGCTCGCTGCAGTGACTTTGTTGCTGCTGATCGGCTGCGGAAATGTTTCGATTCTCCTGTTGGCCCGAGCGACGGGACGGCAGCACGAGATGGCGGTGCGCTCAGCGATTGGCGCCGAGCGCTCTCGCATCCTGCGGCAGTTGCTCACGGAAGCGCTGATGCTGTCGTTCACCGGGGCGGTCATTGGCGTGGCGTTGGCAAATAGCTTGGTGAAGCTCATCGTCAATTGGCTTCCGGAATTCTCATTCCCCCATGAAGCCGCCATCAGCATCAATCTGCCGGTTCTGTATTTCAGCGTAGGTCTTGCGCTTCTGACCGGCATCGTCTTCGGCATCTCTCCGGCTCTTCAATCCGCGCGTCCGGATATAGCCCAGGTGATGCAATCGACTACACGTAAAATGAGTGCCGGGCTTCATGGCCGCCGGACTCACAGCGTCCTGATCTCAGGCCAGATTGCCCTGACGCTTCTGTTGCTGGCGGGAGCCGGCGTTGCGATGCAAGGCTTCGTGCGCATGATGCGCGTGGACCTCGGCTATGACCCGCACAACACGATGTCAGTGGGAATCCCGGTGCACGACAACACCTACACAACGTGGGAGGCCAGGAGAACATATTTCAATCAGCTCCTGCAGAAGGTCGCTGCTATGCCGGAGGTCGTCTCCGCCGGGCTTTCGACCAATGCAACTCCGCCAAGCAGCGGCTGGGAGCAGCGCTTCGAGATTTCCGGAAAGCCAGTGGCGGAACAACAGCGGGCGCGCATCAACTTCATCAGCCCTGAGTATTTCTCCGTGCTTCACATCCCGCTGCTGCAAGGAAGATTCTGGGATGAAACGGAGACGATGCACGGCTCCAAGCTCGCCCTGATTAATCAGACCTTGGCTCGCCAATATTTTTCGAACGGCGATGCCATTGGCAGCGAGATCCGCGTGCCCCAAATGAAAGGCGAGCCTCCGTTTGCGCTCGCAGTTCCCGAGAGCGACAGCTGGTTTCAGGTGATTGGCATCGTCGGCGATTCTCGCAATGACGGCTTGCGCGATCCCACCAAGCCCGCCGTGTATGTACCGTACACGATCCGGATGCCGGTCTGGACCCAGATCCTCGTTCGAACCAGGGTCCCGCCGCTTACCGTGCTCCGCGCTGTCCGCGAACAGATTCATACGGTTGATCCGGACCAGCAATCCATAAGAGACGTTCGCGATCTCAATGGCTGGATCACCACGCAGCAGGAGTGGCAGCAGGGACATCTGGTGGCCACCTTATTTGCGGGGTTTGCCTTGCTTGCGCTGGCGCTGGCCGCAACTGGACTGTACAGCGTGATTTCCTACACTGTTGCTCAACGAACAGGTGAATTCGGCATCCGCATGGCGCTCGGAGCTGGGCGAAAAGATGTTCTGCTGATGGTGTTTCGTTCAGCGGTGATGAGCGTGGCTGGCGGCGTTCTAACGGGAGTAGTGCTGACGATTACTCTCAATCGTGTGCTCGCGCGCTGGATTCAGGGCAGCTCACTCGACGCGCTGGTCCTTGCGGGTGTGATCCTGCTGCTGGTCGCGACTTCCGGCTTGTCATGCCTCATCCCTGCGCGAAGAGCGTCGTCGGTAGATCCAATCGTGGCGCTGCGGTACGAATAGAAATCGAAATGGAAGCCAGAAGTTGGAAATCAGAAGAAGAGGGGCCGGCGATGAACTGGTTGAGTGGACTCTTTGGCAAACAGAAGCGGGAGAAAGAACTCGAGGACGAAGTGCGCACCCACCTCGAGATGGCAGCAAAGGACCGCGTGGAACGAGGCCAGCCTTCGAAAGAAGCGCAGCTCGCGGCAAAGCGCGAATTTGGAAACGTGGGACTCGTGAAGGAAGTCACCCGCGACGTTTGGGGATGGGGCTCATTTGAACGCTTGATACAAGACTTTCGTTTTGGCGTACGCATGCTTGCGAAATCGCCCGGTTTTGCCGCCGTGGCGATTCTGACCTTGGCGCTGGGAATCGGCGCAAACACCGCGCTGTTTTCCGTCGTGAATGGAGTGCTCCTGAACCCTCTGCCCTATCCCAACCCGGAGCAACTCGTGACACTCGCCGAGAGCAAACCAAACTTTGATTCCGGCTCCATCTCCTTCCCAAACTTTCGCGACTGGCGCAAGAACAACCGCACGTTTTCCACGATGGGCATTTCTCGAAGCTACTCCTATAGTTTGACGGGCAGGGGCGAAGCGGAGCAAGTAACCGCGGAATTCATTTCTTCTGATTACCTTGCGGTGGTTGGCGTCAAGCCGGTGATAGGACGCCTTTTTGCCGAGGGCGAAGACGAGATCGGCGCCAGCCCCATCGTGCTGATCGGCGAAGGATTCTGGAATCGCAAGTTTGGCGCCGCTCCGGACATTGTGGGACAAGGACTCACTCTGGACGGGAAAACCTTCACCATCGTTGGTGTGGTCCCCGCAAGTTTCAAACTCCAAGTCTGGAGCTTCCGCGCCAGAGACGTGTACGCCCCCATTGGCCAGTGGACCAATCCCATTCTTAACTTCAGAACGGCGGGGCTCGGCTTTCACGGCGTTGGCCGGCTGAAACCGGGCGTGACCATCCAGCAGGCGCGGGCCGACATGAAGCGCGTGACGGGAGATCTAACTGCCGCGTATCCGGACGCCGACACAGGAATCGGCGCAACCCTTATGCCTCTCAAAGAACAGATGGTTGGCTACTTGCGCCCGCTTCTGCTCGTTCTGCTCGCGGCGGTTGGGTTTGTGCTCCTGATCGCCTGCGTGAACGTGGCCAACCTGCTTATGGCCCGCGCAACGGGACGAACACGCGAATTCGCGGTACGTGCCGCGCTCGGCGCAGCCCGGGGAAGAATCGTGCGCCAGTTGCTGACGGAAGGCATGTTGTTGGCCCTGGCTGGAGGCGGCCTGGGGCACTAAGCTGGCGCTGCGGAATTTGCCTTCCGCGTTGCCGCGCGCAAACGAGATCGGCCTGGACGTCCGCGTATTGCTGTTCACCATGGGTGCCTCGTTGCTCTGCGGGATTCTTTTCGGACTGGTCCCGGCACTTAGGACTTCGAAGCCCAACCTGCACGATACGCTGAAAGAAGGTGGCCGAGGAGCGAGCGGCGGGAAACACCGGGCGCAGGGAGTCTTTGTTGTCTCGGAAATGGCTATGGCGCTGGTGCTCCTGATCGCGGCGGGATTGATGATCCGCAGCTTGAGCGCCCTGTGGAACGTGAACCCCGGCTTCGACTCCCACAACGTTTTGTCGTTTGGCGTGGCTCTGGCCCCTTCCACGAAAGCCACTAGCCCGGATGCTGTTCGGGCGCAGCTCCGGGAACTGCAAAGCAGGCTGGCATCGACTCCGGGTGTAAAGGCCGCTTCGCTCTCCTGGGGAGCGCTGCCGCTGGGGGGCGACGATGAAGATCTCTTCTACCTCGAAGGCCAACCCAAGCCCGCGAGCGAGAACGACATGAGCTGGGCGATCAGTTATGTCGTACAGGAAGATTATTTGAAGGTCATGCGGATTCCGCTCCAGCGCGGACGTTTCCTTACGGCCCAGGACAATGAACGCTCGTCGCATGTCATCGTGATTGATGACTTCTTCGCACGGAAATTCTTTGGGGACCAGGACCCGGTTGGAAAGCGCGTGATTCTGAATAGTAAGGGAGGCGTGGCGGAGATCGTCGGCGTCGTCGGCCACGTAAAGCAGTGGGGACTCGATTCCGACGACAAACAATCGCTTCGCGCACAACTCTATTTCCCCTTCATGCAGCTCCCTGACGGCGCCATGCAGCCTTCCTCCTGGAGCGGCACGGGAGTCGTGGTGCGCTTCGAAGGAGATGCGCACGCCGTTACGACGGCCATCCGCTCTGGGCTGCGCGGGATGAGCGGCGAGCAAGTGATGTACAGCGTGCAGACCATGGAAGAGGTCATCGCGGAAACGCTCGCGGAACGCCGCGTCTCCATGATCGTCTTGGGCGCCTTCGCAGCGCTGGCCTTGGGGCTGGCAAGCATCGGAACCTACGGCGTGATTTCCTACCTGGTCGGCCAGCGCACGCACGAGATCGGTATTCGCATGGCGCTTGGTGCAAAGCAAAGCGATGTGATGGGGCTGGTCTTGCGCGAGGGCCTGAAGATGACCGCGCTCGGCGTAGTCCTCGGGCTAATCGCGGCCGCTGGACTCACCCGCTTGATGGCCAATTTGCTCTTCGGAGTAAGCGCAACCGACCCGCTGACCTTTGCGGGTGTGGCTGTGGTTTTGACCTTCGTCGCACTCGTCGCCTGCTACGTACCCGCGCGGCGTGCCATGAAGGTCGATCCCATCGTAGCCTTGCGCTACGAGTAGGGGCACGATGCATAGTGCCCTCTCTCCTTTGACCTTCCCGTAGGGCCCTCACCACACCTCGTCGTTCCTCCTTATCTAATCCGCTGTCTGCGCTATGTTGTTGGCCCATAAGGCGCTACAAGCGACCTAACCGCAAACGCCAAATTCTGTCTAATGAATCGGATGCAACAAAGCATCGAGAGCGCCCAGGCCATCGCAGCTAGCGACGCCCTCGCCGTCGAGCGCACGCTCGCCGGCGAGCGTGATGCCTTTCGCGTTCTCGTCGAGCGGCACAGCCACAACGTGTTCCGGCTGGCCTTTCGCATGACCAGGAATCAGCACGACGCCGAAGAAATCGTCCAGGAGGCTTTTTTGCGCGCGTATCAAAAACTCGGGCAATTCGCGGCACGCGCAAATTTCGGAACGTGGGTTTACCGCATCGCCGCAAATTACGCGATTGACCGCATGCGCCAGAAGCAAAAAGAAGATGCGCGCCGGCAAGCGCCCGGCCCGCAAGACGCGGACGGAATCGAAGACGATCCCGTGAGCCGCGTTCCCGATGCGGCGCCGACGCCGGAGCGCCTGACGCAAAGCCTCGAGCTGCGCAAGCAAATGGAACACGCGCTGGCGGCTCTCTCCCATGCCGAACGCACTGCCTTCGTGATGCGCCACTGGGAAGGATGCGGCATTGAGGAAATCGCGGCCGTCCTGAAATTGAATTCGAGCGCGGCGAAGAACACCGTTTTTCGCGCGGTGCAGAAACTGCGGCTTGCGCTGCAACCCTTGGTGGGAAGAAGCACGCAAGCGCGGGCGATGGGAACGGAATCATGAAACACATGACCGAACAAGAACTGATTGCCTATCGCGAGGGCGTCGTCGAGCTGCGCGCCACGATCTCGGAACATCTCGCCGCCTGCCACGAATGTCGCGAGGAGCTCGAGCGCATCGAAGCGGTCCTCGCCGCTCTCGATACCCTGCCGGTCCCGGATCCCGGCGCGGACTACGGCCGCCACGTTTGGCAGCAGATTGCTCCTCGGTTGCCGGAGAGACCGGAAGCATGGTGGCAGGCGTGGTTCCAGCCTAGGCGGCTCGCCGTGATCGGAGCGCTCGCCGCGCTCATCGTCGCGGCCTTCGTTGCCGGGAGAATCACGAAACCAGGCTCTGGGAAAGACAACATCGCGAGCACGGAGCAGGTGCGGGAGCGCATTCTGATCGTCGCTGTCGGCGAACACCTAGGCCATTCCGAGCGAATGCTCGTCGAGCTTTCCAATGCGGCGCCCAGCGATCCGCGACAGAAAGAAGTGAACATCTCCGCCGAACGGGGCCGCGCGGAAGATTTGCTCCAGGAAAACCGCCTGTATCGCCAGACCGCGCTGCAAGAGGGTGATACCGGCCTTGCCAGCACCCTTGACGAACTGGAGCGCGTCCTCCTGGACGTCGCGCATAGTCCAGAGGAAGTTACCCCGAAGCAACTCGAAGCCATCCGCCAAAAGATTGAAACGCGAGGAATTTTGTTCAAAGTCCGGGTGGTCGGCAAGGAACTGCAGCAACGGCAGGAGGCCGCAAGGCCCGCGCCGGTGCAAAACGACTCTACGAAGAAGGAAAGGAACAAAGTATGACCATCGGAAACTCATCGAGACCCAGCGGCATCGTCTGGCTCGCCATCGCGGTGCTGCTGCTGGCGCCAGTCGGTGCACGCGCACATCGGCTCACGATAACCAGCGTGCAATCCGCGGACTCTCTCCAGGACCCGGAAGAGCTCCAGGATAAGGAACAGGAGCGGCGCGACCGCGAGCAGGAGAGACGGGATCGCGAAGAGGAAAGGCTGGACCGGCTGCAGGAATTGTACGACGACGGCAGCGAGGACCTGGACGAGGACCGCTACGACCAGGCGGAATCGAAATTCAAGCAACTCGCGGACATGAACGGCCCACAAACTGATGCGGCGCTCTATTGGAAAGCCTATGCGCAGAACAAACAGGGCAAGCGAGAAGCCGCTGTGACCACCATCGCGGACTTCAAGCGACGTTTCCCACAAAGCCGCTGGCTCAAAGATGTCAACGCCCTTGAAATCGAAGTGCGCCAGTCGACGGGACAGCCCGTAAGGGACACGGATCATAGTGACTGCGATCTGAAGATGCTGGCGATCCAAGGTCTGATGAACAGCGAGCCGGAACGCGCTGTGCCTCTGCTGGAAAAGGTGCTGAATGGCGCTACCTGTCCAAAGGAAAAATCAAAGGCGCTCTTCGTCATGGCGCAAAACGGCTCGCCGCAATCCCGCGAGATTCTTGGAAGAATCGCACGCGGGCAGAGCAATCCCGAGCTGCAGCGCAAAGCGGTCGAATATCTGGGAATCTTCGGTGGCGCTGAATCGCGCAAGACACTTGCCGAAGTGTATGCCTCGAGCGGCGACGCTTCCGTGAAGCACGCCATTCTTCGCAGCTACATGATCGGCGGCGATCACGAGCGTCTTTTCGCCGCGGCCAAGGGTGAGAAAGATGAGTCGCTGCGCCGCGAGGCCATCCGTCAGCTCGGCCTGGTCCACGGCACGAGCGAACTGGAGCAGTTGTACCAGACGGAAACTTCCTCGGACGTCCGCCGGGAAATCCTGCAGGCATTCTTTCTCGCGGGCGACTCGACTAAGCTCCTGCAGGCCGCGCAATCGGAGAAGGATCCGGAGCTGCGCCGCGCCGCCATCCGCAACCTGGGACTCGTCCATTCGAACGATTCCGCCAAGGCCCTGCAAGCCATTTATGCCAAAGAAACAGACCGCGAAGTCCGCGAAGAAGTGCTGAATGCTTTCTTCCTGCAAGGCAATGCATCCGCTCTCGTGGCCATTGCGAGAAGTGAAAAAGATCCCGAACTGAAAAAGACCGCGGTGCAGAAACTCTCCCTCATGCATTCGAAAGAAGGCACCGACTACCTGATGGAACTTCTCCAAAAGTGAGGCCTCTCATGCGAACTCTGCGAACCATTCGAATCGGGCAATTCCTGCTTGGAGCGATGCTCCTCGCACCCGCGGCGCACGGCGCGCAGCGCACCGCCGAAATGCCGCGCCTCGAAAACGCGCAACTCGAAACGCGGCCGGTGGCCGGAAGTCTCGAAGCAACACTCCGTGACCTCGCCGGAAAGGCCAAAAAGCCGGGGTGGATCGGCTACAGCGTCGATCAAATTGCCGGCGAGCGCAGCGTCTGTTGGGGCAATTATCATGACGGCGAGGGCTGCGGCACCTGCAACCTAGAAAAAGATCATGATGGCACGACGAGCACAACGCAGAAGACCGGAACCGTAAAGCTCGAAGGAGCGCGGCAACTCGTCGTGTTGTTTCGCTTGGAAGCAAAACAGGTCATGCGAATTCGCGTCGCTTCGGAAGATTGCACCCTGGATGCGGGTGGATTGCCGTTCGTCTGGCTGACCGGAGTGAAACCCGCGGAGAGCGTCGCGCTTCTCGAGACCTACGTGCGCGGCGCGCATTTCGACGAGCACGGAGACCACGGTATCGGCCATGGCGCTTTGACGGCGATCGCGCTCCATGTCGACCCATCCGCCGACCGCGCGTTCGAATCGTTCATCAAACCCGACCAACCCGAGGGCCTGCGCCGCCAAGCCGCCTTCTGGATGGGCGCGGCACGCGCCAAACCCGGATTTACTGCATTGCAGCGCATGGCAAAAAACGACCAAAGCCCCGACGTGCGCGCCCACGTGGCATTCGCGCTATCCGTCAGCCACGAAACCGGCGCCATCGACGAAATCATTCGAATGGCGCACGACGACACAAACGCACATGTCCGCGGCCAGGCCCTTTTCTGGCTCGCGCAAAAAGCCGGACAAAAAGCCGTCGGCACGATCACCGGCGCGATCGAAAACGATCCGGACACGGAAGTGAAAAAGAAGGCGGTATTTGCCCTCAGCCAGTTGCCGAGAGAAGAAGGCGTCCCGAAACTGATAGAAGTCGCCCAGAACAATCGCAATCGCGAAGTTCGAAAGCAAGCCATGTTCTGGCTCGGCCAGTCCCGCGATCCGCGAGCCCTGCAATTCTTCGAAAAAGTACTCTCGCAATGAAGCGCTAGCGCAGAAGATCTTCGAGCTGCACGCGCGTGTCGGTTTTTGAATCGCGATATTTCACGATCACCGCAGCCTGAAGCGAAAGCCCCCATTTTGCGCCGGAGGCATGCGAGACCACGCGCGAGCCGGGAACCACCACAGCTTCTTCGGGAATGACCAGCGGCTCGGTTTCCGTGGCGGTGTAGACCGTGTCTCGCACCAGATCGTAAACGGGAATGGAGCGATTGAGGATCGTTCCCGTGCCAAGAATGGCGCGGCGTTTCACGACCGTTCCCTCATAGACACCGGAATTTCCGCCTATTAAAACATCGTCTTCAATAATGACCGGCAGCGCGCCGATGGGTTCGAGGACGCCACCGATCTGCGTGGCGGCGGAAATGTGGCAGTTGCTGCCGATCTGCGCGCAACTCCCAACGAGGGCATGAGAATCAATCATCGTGCCTTCACCAACGTACGCGCCCACATTCACAAACATGGGCGGCATGCAAATGGCTCCGCGGCCAATGTAGCTCCCATCGCGGATGCTGGAGCCGCCGGGAACGATGCGCACGCCATCCGCGGCCGTGAACGCGCGCGCGGGATACGTGGACTTGTCAAAGAACGGCTGCTTCACGGGATCGATGGACATGTCGGCGATAGCGCCCATGCGAAATCCGAGGAGAATTCCCTTCTTAACCCAGGGGTTTGCCCGCCATCCGGTTTTCGTGGAGGGGTCCGGTTCGGCTGCGCGGATTTCCCCGCGATTCAGTCCGGCCTTGAAATCGCGGAAAAGCCGGAAGTGTTCTTCTTCGTAGTGAGCCGGGGCTTCGTCGAACAGACGCTCAATTTGCGAAGGCAGCATGAACCCTCGGCACAAGTTCGAGTGATTCGAGAACGGCGCGGATGCGTGCCCGATTTTCCTCCTTCGGCGGGACGAGTGGCAAGCGCCATACCGGCTTGAGCAAGCCCATCTCCGCCAACGCAGCCTTCACCGGGATCGGATTCGACTCGACAAAATTGATTTCCATGAGCGGATGGAAGCGGCGGTGGATCTCGCGTGCGGCCGGATAATCGCCCTGCAAGGCGAGCCGCGTAAGTTGCGACATCTCCCGCGGGATTTCGTTGGAGACCACCGAGATGACCCCGCGGCCACCGAGCGCGATGAGCGGCAGCGTGATGGCGTCATCACCGGAAAGAACAATGAAATTATCCGCCACGGCGCTAAGAATCGCCGCCATTTGGGAAACGTTTCCCGACGCTTCTTTGATGCCAATGATGTTTTCGATTCCGGCGAGGCGCTTCACCGTGCCGGGCTCAATGTTCACGCCAGTGCGTCCTTGAACACTGTAGAGAATGATGGGCCGAGAAATGGCCTCGGCGATAGCGCGATAGTGCTGGAAGAGGCCCTCTTGCGTCGGTTTGTTGTAGTAGGGCGTGACGGAGAGTATGCCGTCGGCACCGAGATCCGCAAGCTCGCGTGCAAGGGAAACCACTTCTGCCGTGTTATAGCCGCCCGCCCCTGCGAGAACCGGGACCTTTCCCTTGGCAAGTTCAACGGTGATCTCCACAACGCGAAGGTGCTCTTTGTGTGTGAGCGTGGGACTCTCTCCCGTAGTTCCGCATGGAACCAGGAAGTTGATGCCTGCGTCGATCTGCCTTTGGACTAATCTGCGCAGAGTTGTTTCGTCGAGCGAACCATCGGCTCGAAACGGAGTGACAAGAGCAGTACCGGTGCCAGTAAACATTGTGTATCTCCTTGCTTGAACATCAACTGCCGAAAACCGAAATGAGCGTTTCCCGCTTCTTCAGGATAAATGCCGCCTCTACAAAGACCCGTCAAGCCAGTTCACCGAGGATCTCGCGAAATTCGAATACACCGCGCTTGCCGGCGACCCAGCGCGCGGCCTGCAGCGCTCCGCGGGCAAAGCCTTCACGGCTGCGCGCCGTGTGGCGCAGCGTGATGGTGTCGCCGGCGGAATCAAAACCAATTTCGTGCGTACCGGGATGCGCTCCGGCGCGATTGGCCGTGAGCGTGAGAGTGCGGCCATAGCCGGAGGCGCGGATTTCTTCCGCAAGTTTCTTGAGCGTGCCGGAAGGCGCATCCTTTTTTGTGGAGTGGTGAATTTCCCAGCCCCACGCCTCGTATTCGGGATACTTGGCGAAAAAGGAAGCGGCGCGTGCGACAGTTTGGAAGAAGACGTTGACGCCGATGGAGAAATTGGGGCTGTAGACCAGAGCGGTGCCGGCAGCGGAAGTCGCCTCGCGGATCGAGGGGAGATGTTCGAACCAGCCGGTAGTTCCGCAGATGGCATTGATTCCAAGAGAAGCAAGGCGGCGCAGATTGTCGGGCGCGGCATCGGGCGAGGTGAATTCGAGAGCGACGTCCACCCCGCGCAATGATTCGCTCGTGATCCCAGCCACATGGAGGTTGTCTGCCCGGGTAAACTTTGCGCGCACGTCGAAGCCACATTCCGGCGCGAGCTGTTCGATGAGCCTCCCCATCTTTCCGCAGCCGATGATGGCGAGGCCCCGGCTCATGCGACGCTCCGGCCGGTGGCGAGGAGTTGCGCAGCCATCCGCGCATAGATGTCCACCGCTTCGGACAATTCTTTCTTCGACGCGCGTTCTTCCGCTGTATGCGCCACGTGAATGCTGCCGGGTCCAATCAGGAAGGGCTCTCCCCAAGCGCCGCCGAAGGTCGGTATATCCGTGGTGAAGGCGACGATCGTCGTGGGCAATCCATCGAATTTCGCCAACTGCATCGCAGGTGTGTGGAGGACTTCGCGAGCTTCGGCGCGACCCGCAGTCGCCGCGGAAACAGCTGTGCGAATATCCGCGGGACCGCCGACGGTTCGAAACATGATTTCTGCTTCCGCGTGATCGGCAACAACATTGGGAGCACGGCCCCCGCCAATCGTCCCGATATTCAGCGTGCTGCGGCCGAGCAACGCGTCTTCAGGCAGTGGAATCTGGCGAATGTCGCGGAGGACATCGAGGAGCGTGTGAATCGCGGAATGACCGAGTTCCGGATACGCGGAATGCGCCAGCTTTCCCTCCGCGGTGATTTCGTAACGCAGCGCGCCCTTGCAACCGAGAGCGAGGCGGTTCTCGGTGGGCTCGCCATTAATAAGAAATCGCGAGCCGCGAGGATTTGCGGCGGCGGCCTTTGCTCCGGCGCTGTTTCGTTCCTCGCCGACAACAAATAGCACGCCGAAATTCCGCGTGCCGGCAGCGAGCAATTTCTCTGCTGCCGCGATCATGGACGCCATGATGCCTTTCGCATCGCAGGATCCGCGGCCCCAGATGAATTCGTTGTCCTCATGCGAAGCGAAGAATGGCGGGACCGTGTCCATGTGGGTAGAAAACGTGACGATCGGCCCGCCCCAGCAGGCAAAGACATTATCGCGATTTAGTTCGACGGGGATGCGCTCGATTTGGCCGTTGTGCCGCGCGGCAATGGCGGACAAGTGCGCGAAAACGTAGTCGCCCACGTGTTTTTCGTGGTTGGTGGTCGACTCGATGTCGACGAGCGCGCGCGTCAGTTCGAACAGATTCATTGCCGCTTAACTTTTCTGGAGGAGCAAAACGAAAGGAAGGAACCGCGAGGAAAGTACTCGGGCCGCTGCCTCTCAATAGCGCTCCATCCGAATGGTACGGATGACAGTGGACAGGCCTTAGACCCATCCCCCAACCGCAGCGGCTTCAGCTACCGTTGCGACTTCGGCGGACAACTACAGACTGGCCCCTTTTGCGCGGGCGTTCGAAGCTGCTCGAACAAGCTCGCCCGGCTACTCATGGCCTCCGCACCTCTACCAAGAAAAAATAAAGTTTACGGGAACCAGACAAAAAAAGCGAACGATATTTCAAATGGACTCCATCGAGAAAACTGCTATAGCTCGAGAGGCTTGAGCGGGACGTGCTGGGAGGCAACTAGCAGTTCGCCGGTGAAGACGCATTCCGCGGGCCTGCGCCCCAGCGCTTCTTCGGCGGAGAGAAGCACGAGATCCGGGTTGTTGTTTTCCTGCGAGACGTGCGCGAGAACCAGATAACGCGCGATGGCATCGAACCCGTCCGGATCGGAAAGATATTCGCTGACCGCGTGATTCGAGAGATGCCCCGTGCGGCTCAGCACGCGCTGTTTCACCACCCACGGATACGGCCCGACCTTCAGCATGTCGAGATCGTGATTGGATTCCAGGACCAGGCAGTCCGCGCCGCGGAGATGCACTTTTACCAGCTCCGGCATGTACCCGAGGTCGGTGACGATCGCCATTTTCGCGCCATTCGCACGGAACGTGAAACCGATGGGATCAGCCGCATCGTGAGGTATCGCAAACGCGTGGACGTCAATGTCGCCAATGCTGAAATGCTGCCCCGCGTGAATGGTTTCCACGCCGTTGAGGCGCTTGCCAAAAGTTTCGGGAAGAATGCACTGCATCACGTCCATCGTCGGTTCGGTGACGTAGAGTGGCGCCTTCCACATTCCGAGCATCTGCGGCAGGCCATTGCAGTGGTCGGTGTGTTCGTGAGTGATGAGGATGCCGTCGAGATGCTCGACGGTTTTTTCGACGGCGGCGAGCCGCGCAAGCGTTTCGCGCTTGCCGAGCCCGGCATCCACGAGGAGTCGGGTGCGCTCCGTCTCGAGTAACGTAAGGTTGCCCGAGCTGCCGGACGCTAGAATGGAAACCCGCAAGCCGATCGTTCTCTCCTCAACTTCTCCTTGCAATCTCGCTGCGAATCAAATTTTTAGAATCATGTCAGAGCGCTGGGCGCGCGTCAACAAAGACTCCTGTATTCCAACGATGATATACTCCCGCGGCGAACCATGGAAAAGTACGATCTTATCGTTGTCGGTTCCGGGCCCGGCGGACAGCGCGCCGCGATTCAAGCCGCGAAGTTTGGAAAGCGGGCCGCCCTCGTTGAAAAGCTGGAAGTGATCGGCGGAACCGCCATCAACACCGGCACGATCCCCAGCAAAACCATCCGCGAGGCGGTCCTGCATCTTTCCGGCTACCAATATCAAAGCATTTACGGCGTCAATTATCGCGTGAAGGAACCGATCACCATGGCGGATCTCTCCTTCCGCGCGCTCAACGTGATCAAGACCGAAATCGATGTACTTCGCGCGCAGCTTTCCCGCAACGGCATCGACATCCTGACGGGAACGGCCAGCTTTATCGATCCTCACCGCATGCAAGTGACGGGTTCGCGGGGACAATCCGAACTGGAAGCGGGCAACATCGTCATCGCCACGGGCACGAAACCTGCGGTTTCTCCCTTGGTCCCTTTCAACGATAAGACCATCATCAACAGCGATCAGATTCTGCGCATGCCGGAGATTCCCAAGTCTATGATTGTCGTGGGCGGCGGAGTCATCGGTGTGGAATATGTCTGCATGTTCGCCACGCTCGGCGTGCGTGTGACGCTGATTGAAAAACGTCCGCGATTGCTGGAGTTTGCCGACGCCGAGATGGTGGAAGCGCTCTGCTACCATCTGCGGGACCGCCGCGTCACGCTGCGCCTGAATGAGGAAGTCGAAAGCGTCGAAGAAACTCCGGATCATCTGGTCGTGGCCAACCTGAAGAGCAAGAAAAAAGTTTCCGGAGAGGCGCTGCTCTATGCCGTGGGTCGGCAGGGCAATGTGGATGAATTGAATCTCGCCGCCGGCGGTCTGGAGGCGGACGCGCGAGGACGCATTGCCGTGGATCAGGATTACCGGACCGCGCAGCCGCATATCTTTGCCGTCGGTGACGTCATTGGGTTTCCCAGTCTCGGCTCGGTCTCCATGGAGCAGGGCCGCATCGCCGCCGCCAGAGCGTTTGGCATTCCGACGAATTCCAACCGCGCGAATTATCCCTACGGCATTTACACCATCCCCGAAATTTCCTTCATCGGAAAAACGGAGGAGCAATTGACGGACGAAGGCGTAGCCTACGAAGTGGGTATGGCTTTTTTCCGCGAAATTGCGCGGGGCCAGATTCGCGGCGACACCACCGGCCGGCTGAAGATTCTCTTCGATCCCTCCACCAAGCAACTGTTGGGTGTGCACATCATTGGCGAAGGAGCTTCGGAGCTGTTGCACATCGGGCAGGCGGTGTTCGCCCTGAAAGGCACGGTGGAATATTTCGTGGATACGGTTTTCAATTATCCGACGCTCGCGGAATGCTACAAGGCAGCCGCGTTCAATGGGCTCAACAAACTGGCGAGGAACTAGCCAGGCTCGAGTAAGGAGTCGCGTGTTCACAGTTTCGACTCCCTAAGATTGGCAGGAGCACGATGCGCAGGACAGTTGGTGTATTGGTTATGGAACATATCGCCGTGGGCCTCGTGGAAGGCCACAAGGTCGTCGGCCCGCTGAACATTTATCCGGAAAAATCGCAAATGCTGGACCCGCTGCAATCGATGCCCGCGGAAGGCATCGTGGATTGCATTCGCCGGCAAGTGGAAAAAGTGGCGCGCGGAGAAAAAATCGAAGCCATTGGAATCGGCTTTCCAGGAATCATTCGCAACGGCGTCGTGGAAGATTCACCCAACCTCCATCAAGCCAAGGGATTTCCATTGCAAGCGGCTTTGTCCTCCGCGCTCAGCGGCAGAGCTGCGGGCGCGCAGGTTCGCCTGTTCAATGACGCGGACGTCATGGCCGCGGGAATCGCGGCGACGCAAGGCAAACTGCATGAGCTGACGCGCGTGTGGACGCTCGGGAATGGCGTGGGGTTTGGCCGCTATCCTTCGAGCGAAGGAATCTGGGAGGGCGGGCACTCCGTCGTCACTCTGGATCCCAAGGAGAATTTCTGCGGCTGCGGCGGCCGCGGACATCTGGAAGGAATTCTCGGACGCCGCTCCATGCGTTTGCGCTTCATGGATCTCGAACCGGAAGAAGTTTTTGAAAACGCCCGCGCGGGCGATGCGCGCTGCACCGAGTTTGTGATGCTGTGTCATCGTGCTTTGACCGCGGCGACCGCCACCAGCATTCACATGGAGGGCCCGGGGACATTTTTCATCAGCGGGCCGGACGTGAAGTTCATCGATATCGCCTTGCTGGACCGACTGCTGCATGAAATGGTTAAGATGAGTCCGCTGCAGGGCAGCCGCTTCGAGGTCATCCCGACCTCCGATGAAATGGGAATCATCGGCGCCGCCGTCAACGCCGACCGCGCCACGCAAAATTGAGACTTACGCCTTTTCATTCCCCCAGCGATTATTGGGCAATGGCGTAGATAACTGTAACCGTGGCTTCCCGCTCGACCTTACTCGGATAAAGCATTAAGTTTTGTGTTGGCATTGCCTGCACTTCCACGGCAACCATCTTCCTTGCCATGGGTAGCTTTGCAAAACCTTCTGATTCTTCGCCATTGATGATGGACACAAGCTCTCCGAGCTTGACGCCTGCCTGAACCCCTGCTTGCTCGGCCATTCCCCGAGCTCGCGCCAGTGCTGCCGTGTACGCCTTGGCACGCAGAGACTGCGGATCCGAGACGTTCCATTCCACGCCCTGCACAATGTTAGCACCCGCAGTAATGGCGATGTCGACCACTTTCTGGGCGCCGGTGGCGACGACGTGAATGCGCCATTGCTGTATCCTCGTAGGTGATCCCGCGCCCTGCTGTCCCACTTCTTCCCTGCCGACCATCAACGACTCTGTTTGTATTTCTTCCGCGGGGATTCCGGCGCCGGTCAAAGCTTTGTCAATCCTGTTCCCCATGCGGACGCTCTCGTTATAAGCGGCATCTTTCGTGTCCGCAATATGATTAAATCCGACCTTTACGATCGCCGAGTCGGCAGGAACG
>Ga0209056_10003648_pt1 | contig 16373 bp, 13 predicted proteins | sample GraSoiAngelo_114_FD_185876 | JGI IMG/M metagenome (GOLD analysis project Ga0209056, IMG submission 185876) | Grasslands soil microbial communities from the Angelo Coastal Reserve, California, USA - 14_0903_13_40cm (SPAdes) (version 2) | ecosystem: Environmental > Terrestrial > Soil > Grasslands... | reverse complement strand
GCGTTGCCGGCGGTGATCGTCCCGTGCTCGCGGTCGAACACCGGTCGAAGCGTCCCGAGCTTCTCGAGGGTGGAGTCCCGGCGGATGTGGTTGTCGGTCGTGACCGCATGCCCGTTGAGGTAGACGGGGCCGACCTCTCGAGCGAGCCGGCCATCGTCCCAGCCTGCGGCCGCGCGCTCGTGGCTCCGAAGCGCCCACGCGTCCTGCTCCTCGCGCGGGATGGCGTTGATCGCGGCCATGCGCTCGGCGGACTCGCCCATGGTCAGACCGGTCGAGGTCTCGCGGATGCCCGGGGCGACCGGAGCGATGTCGGACGCCCGGACGTCGGCGAGGCTCCGGGCTTTATCGGGCAGGCGCTTGGCCTGCGAGGCGGCGATCAGCGCGCGTGCGAGGCGTGGGGTCAACGTGAGCGGGACGTTGGTGAGCGACTCGCTCCCGCCGGCGACGACGACGTCGGCGTTACCGCCTGTAACGTGGTCGGCGGCGCTCGTGATCGCGACGCACGCGGACGCGCACGCCAGCCCGACGGTGAACGCGGGGATGCGAGCGGGCATCGAGAGCGAGAGGACCACCTCGCGTGCGAGGTTGTGGTACGCGACCGGCCGCGCGACGTTCCCGAAGATGACCTCGTCGACCTGACCCGGATCGATCTCGGTGCGGGCGAGCGCCTCCGCGGTGGCCGCGCGTGCGAGGTCGAGGACGTCGAGCTCGGCGAAGGCGGTCCCCGCCTTCACGAACGGCGTCCGGGCACCCCCGAGTATCAACGCACGCGGCATCGCGCTTGCAAGGCTAGCGGACAAGCGAGTTTCGACGTTATGAGCATGATGCAGCCGGTGGGCCAATGGGAAGCGGCGTACGACCCTGGCGTGCCCCGCCATTTGACCTACCCCAAATTGCCACTCCACGCGCTGCTCGAGAGCGCCGCCCGCGAGCGTCCCAAGGCGATCGCCACCGTATTCGGGGGAGCCGTCGGCAGCCGCTGCATCGACGCCGCTCTCACGTACCGGCAGCTTGACGACCTCGCGAGCCGCTTCGCCGCCGGCCTCCAGCGCCTCGGTGTCCGGAAAGGCGATCGCGTGGCCCTGGTCCTGCCGAACTGCCCGCAGTTCGTCTACAGCTTCTTCGGCACACTGAAGGCGGGCGCCGTAGTCGTCCCGACGAACCCCCTCTACACCGTCCGCGAGCTCCACGGCCAGCTCGCCGACTCCGGAGCGCGGGTGGTCGTCGTCCTATCCCGCCTCTACCCCCAGGTGGCCGAAGCCGCCGCCGGGACGGCGGTCGAGAAGATCGTCGTCACCAACGTGAAGGAACACTTCCCCCTGGCTCTGCGCGTCCTCTTCACGCTCGCCCGCGAGCGGAAGGAAGGGCACCGCGTCGATATCAGCCGGGATGCGCGCGCGATGTGGCTGCGCGAAGTCGTCGCCCAGGACGGATCCCTTAAGCCGGTCGACGTCTCGCCTTCGGACCTCGCCGTCCTTCAATACACCGGAGGGACGACGGGCGTACCGAAGGGCGCGATGCTCTCGCATCGCGCGCTCGTCGCGAACGTCCACCAGTCCAGTGCCTGGCACACCCAGGCGCTGGAGGGCGACCGCATCCTCGCGATCATGCCGTTCTTCCACGTGTACGGACTGACCGTCGTCATGAATCTCGCCGTCCTCCGCGGGATGACGATGGTCCTCATTCCGCGGCCGGAGCTTCGGCACATCTTCCTGGCGATCGAAAAGCATCGCCCGCGTTTCTTCCCGGGTGCGCCGCGCATCTACATCCTCTTGAACGAGTCGAAAGACCTCGCACGGTACGACCTGACCTCCATCGAGGCCTTCCTCTCGGGGTCGGCGCCGCTGCCGGTCGAGGTCATGCGGCGGTTCGAAGAGCTCACCGGCGGCGGCAAGGTGATGGAGGGCTACGGCCTGACCGAGGCGGCACCGGTGACGCACTCGAACCCCCGCGAGGGAGCCCGCAAGCCTGGGTCGGTCGGCATCCCGGTGCCCGATGTCGACTGCAAGATCGTCGACCTCGAGACCGGCACACGCGAGGTCGACCAGGGCGAGTCCGGTGAGCTCTGCATCCGTGGGCCGAACATCATGGACGGCTACTGGAGGCAGCCCGACGAAACCGCGCTCGTCCTGCGCGATGGCTGGCTACATACCGGCGACATCGTGCGGATGGACGAGGACGGCTACTTCTTCGTCGTCGACCGGATAAAGGAGATGATCATCGTCTCCGGATTCAAGGTGTACCCGCGCGAGGTCGATGAAGTCCTCTACGCGCATCCCGCGGTGCTCGAAGCGGCCGCGGTCGGCGTGCCGCACCCGTCGAAGGGCGAGGTCGTAAAGGCATTCGTCGTGCTCCGTCCAGGCATGAGGGCGACCGCGCAAGAGCTCATGGACCACTGCCGCGCGAACCTCGCGCCGTACAAAGTTCCAGTCGACATCACGTTCCGGAGCGAGCTGCCGAAGACGCTGATCGGCAAGGTGCTCCGCCGCCAGCTCGCGGCGGAAGACCCGGAGGTCGCGGTCCCGCCGCTTCCCCGCGCGGGCTAACTACTCCCCGTCCCGCTTGAGCCGGCGACCGCCGGCGGCAAGGTCATCAGGCAAAGTTGTGGTCTCGCACTCCCAGGGCGAGATCGCCGCCGGAGAGCCAGGTCGCTCCCGTGATCTGCTCGTCGACGACCTCGGGCATCCAGTTACCGATCAGAACGACGGCACGCCGTTCGAACGGCGCTCGCGCCGTGCGGCCGCTCGAGTCGGTCGTGACGACCGTGCCATTCAGGCGGACCGTGGCGACGCCGTCACGAATCTCGTTGAACGTCTCGTAGCGTTCGATCGTCGCGATGACATCCGCGAATGTCCTCGTTGGCGTCGCCGCGCGGTCGAGCTTGTTCAGGTATTCGTGACGCGCCCGAAAGTACGGCGTATCGCCACCTGCGCCGAACGCCGTCTCGAGCGCGGACCCGGGTATCCAGGTCTCGGAATGGAGCAGGTTCACGAGCGGCTGTGTGACGTCGCTCCGGAGGGCCTCCGGCGTCAGGGCCTGCGGACCGTTGAACCAGCGGCGGTTCGCGCTATCCCAGCCGTCGACCACGAAGGGCTTGTCACCGACCATCCGCAGTCGCCCGGTCTCGCTCTGATCAGGCTCGATCCCGCCCTCGGCCTTGTCGAGGATCGTCGCGGTGACCTCGACGACCGCGCGCACTCCCCACGGCTTCACCAGCAGTCGGTCGACCTTGAAAGAGCCGAGAGCGAATTTCCGCTTGGCGGGCGTCGCGGACGCGCGCAGCCCGGCGAAGACGGCGTCTCCGAACCGTCCTTCCAGGTAGAGCTGCGTCCGGTCGGTCGCCCCGGTTTCCCGGAAGCGATCGAGCGACTCGAGGTAATTCAGGAGTCCCGTGCCGGCCACCGCCCCAGCTTCGTCGTCGATCGGCGCGACGCGAAGGGATGACGCGACGAGAGGAAATGGCGTTGCGGAGAACTGAACCCTTGGACTTTCGACACTCGCCGACGGCGCCGAGGTGGGCGCAGGTGATGCGGCCAGTTCGGCGGACGGCAGCCCGGGCGGCGAGACCGCGACCTCGGACGAAGGCGCGGCCGTCGGTACGTTCGCACCTTCCCGGGGCGAAGCTCCACACGCCGCGGTGACGAGCGCGAGGACGAGGAGACCCGGCCGCATGCGTGAACGATACGTGAGCGGATCACTTTGGCCATCCGCCATGACGGGCCATATCTCCTACAGGCTGGATAGGACTTGAGTGACGCGATCTCGAACAAACCGCTCGTAACGGAGCGCCTTAACAGCCCAGGTTCATGCTCTACCGAACGGGGCCAACGTGTGCTGGCTGCCGGGAGGAAGGCAAGTGGTGGGTGCTTTCGCGGGCTACGTCGGCAGGATCGGCGCCGATCCCGCAGACGCGGACGACGTCCACATGCGCAAAGCGCTGATCTCGGGAGCCGCACTCGCCGTCATGCCCCTCGCGCTCCTTTGGACCGGCTTTCTCGCTGCGTTCGGCGAAGTCGTGGCGGCGGCCGTGCCGTTCAGCTATGCCGCCCTCACGCTCCTCGGCCTGCTCATCTTCGCGATCACCCGGCGGTACCTCTTCATCATCGGGTTGCAGCTCACGCTTTGGCTCGTCCTCCCATTCGTCCTCTCGGCGGTGCTCGGAGGCTTCGCGTCCTCGGGCGCGGTCTTCATCTGGAGTCTCTCCGCACCGCTCGCGGCGGTCGCGCTCGTGGGACCACGCTTCGCGGTCAACTGGCTGGTCGGGTTCCTCATCCTGCTCCTCGCGAGCGCACTGCTCCAGCCGAGACTGGACGAGACGAATCACCTGCCCCCGCTCGCCATCCATGTGCTCACCGCCCTCAACGTAGCGGGCGTCGGAGTCGTCGCCTTCGGCATCCTCCTCTCGTTCGTCGTGCAGCGCGACCGCGCATCAGCCTTGGTCCGTCGCCTACTCGGTCAGTACCTCTCGCCGCAGGTCGTGCGCGCGCTGATCTCCGACCCGGAGCAGACGGCGCTCGGCGGCGCGCTCACCGAGGTCACGGCGCTCTTCGCCGACCTGTCCGGGTTCACGCCTTTCACCGAGCGGCACAAGCCTCAGGAAACGGTCAAGGTCCTGAATCGCTATTTCGGCATCATCGTGCCACTGATCTTTCGCGAAGGCGGCACGATCATCCAGTTCGCCGGCGATGCGGTCATCGCCGTCTTCAACGCACCGGTGGCGCAGCAACGGCACGCGCTCCACGCGGTGCGCGCCGCTTTGGAGATGCAGCGCGAAATCGGCCGGATCGCCGACACCGACCCAGAGCTCCCGCGCTTCCGCGTCGGCGTCAACACCGGCGCGGCGCTCGTCGGGAACGTCGGTAGCCAGGAATTCCGGAACTTCGTGGCCCACGGTGACGCGGTGAATCTCGGCGCTCGACTGCAAACGTCGGCGAAGCCTGGCGAGGTCCTGATCTCAGGAACGACATACGCGCTGGTGCGTGATGCAGTTGTCGTGCGCTCCGTCGGGCGGCTGACCTTGAAGGGAAAGCTCGAAGAGGTCGACGCCTACATAGTGGAGAGCCTCAGCGACTGACGATCAGTTTGCCGCGGAGGACGACTAACTTACGTCGTCACTAAAGTGGAACGGACCCACGCCCATGAAGGACCCGTCGGGAGCATCGCACCGCGGTTTCGCACCCGGCGCGCCGACCACCGTTGCGGCGTGGCTGATGAAGGGGGCGTCGAGCGTGCCCCGACCATTCGGGAGCGACACGCGAAAGCCGACCGCACCTCGCGCGCCGCACCAGTTCAACCAGTCATAGGTCACGTAGGCGCTCTCGACTGGGGGACGCGTCAACGGCGTCCACTCGCCGAAGCCGCCCGGCCGAAGGACTACCAGAGGCTCATCGCCCTGCGCCGCGCTGACGCGGACGTCGAGAATGGCGCCGGTTGGGTCGAGGAGCAGCACAGCCGGGTAACCGCGAAGGCCGCAGGACGAGCCACCGCGATTCACGAAAAAGATCGCCCCGAGGATCGACCCGGTCGCACCCTGGCCATTCGCCCGCGCTTCGAGCTGGGACGCATGGCACGGCGGGACTACCGGCTCCGGCGTCGCGCTCGGCGACGCCGTCGGTGACGGCGAGGATCGCTGCATCGCACTCGCATCCCGTGGGGGCTCCGACATCGCGGTTTGTTGCGCCGAGCCGGCGGGGCGCGAGCCGACGCTCGGCGTCACCGAGGCCGTGGAGGGCGAAGCGCACGATGCGCCGAGTACGACGACGAGAACCAATCGATGCATGACGACAGCATCCGCCCGAAGGCGTGTGGGCGCGTCCGAGATCGCATACGAGAACGACTACGGCCCGGCGTACGAGTTACGACGCGACAACTAGAAGTCGTAACCCGGTATCTGGAAGGGAAGGCTCGAAGAGGCCGACGCGTTCGTAGGCCGCCTCAGCGACCAGAGATCAGTTGGCCGCGGAGGCGGACACAGTCGTGTCATTGATCTTGGTCGCGCACGCGTACAGGCGGTCGAAGGTGGACTGCTGGCGCATGCTCCGCTTCGAGTGGCCGATCGGCATCAAGTGGCAGCCGCGCAGCGGCACGTTCGTCGCGAGCCACTCCATTTCAATGTCGAGGTACGCCCAGTAGCGTTCGGCCAAGTCAGCCTCGGACGTGGCTCGGTCCAGGAGGTCGACGAGGCGATCAGGGATCACGATGCCTGGGATCGCGGCGAGGCGGCGGGCGTGATCAGACGAGCGCACCGCGGCGAGGCCCATGATGATTGGGAGCTCCGCCAGCGCGGCGGGCATGCGGTCGATGGCGGCCGCGAACGCTCGCCCGTCGAACACCGGCTGCGTCTGCACGAACTGCGCGCCTGCCGCGCGCTTGCGCACCAGGCGGTCCATCTCGTATCCAGGGTCGTCCGCGAAGGGCGACCATGCCGCGCCGACGCAGAACGGATCGGCTTGCCCGAGGAGCTCGATGCCCAGGCCGGCGGGGAATGCCCGAGCAAGCTCGATCAGGCCGAAGACGTCCAGATCCTGGAGGTCGGCAGAGTTCTCGGGGACGTCTCCCGTCATGCAGTTGAGGTTCCGCACGCCCAGTGCGGACGCACCGAGCAGGTCCGCGACGAGGGCATTCCGCGTCCGGGAACGTGCGGTGACCTGCAGGATCGGCTCGACGCCCAGGTCGGCGTGCGTGAGGATCGCGGCCGCGGCGATCGACGACATTGCCGGTCGGCCTCGGAGCCCATCTGTGATGTTGACGCCAACGATCTCCGGACGCAGCAGCGCCTTTGCCTGCTCGATGATGACGTCGTGGGCGACGGTCGCCGGGACCGCGAGCTCGACGGTGATGACAGGACGCCCTTCGTCAAGCCAGCGGTTAAACCGCGAGCGCGGATCCCCGGCGAGGATGCTCGCCTCGCTTGAGGGCACGTGCGTGGGGCCGATCATATGACGATGAAGCGATAGGACGGTTGAGATTCCGTGTACGCGATCAGTAGAGCTTCGTGGTGTCCAGGACGTTCCGCAGAGGTTGGCCACCGAGGTAGCGCCGCAGGTTATCGCAGAAGAGATCTGTTATTCGCGCGTTCTCCTGCGTCACCGTGCTCGCGGAGTGCGGACTCATGATCACATTCGGCATTTCCCAAAGTGGCGAGTCTCGCGGCGGAGGCTCGACTCGGAAGACGTCCAGCGCCGCGCCGGCCAGACGCTTCTGCTGAAGCGCGCGGATTAGCGCATCTTCATCGACCAGTGCGCCACGGCCGATGTTGATCAACACGGCGCTCGGCTTCATCAATGCCAGCTCCGCTTCGCCGATGATCCCCTCGGTCTCCGGCGTATGCGGCGCGGCGAGGACGAGGTAGTCGGCTTCGCGCAGCATGGCGTGGAGCTCGGTCGGTCGAAAGAGCTTGTCCACATCCGGCACCGGCGCGTCGGAGCGGCGCGTGCCGACCACCCGCATGTCCATGCGCTTGCCGTGACGCGCGACCTCTTGACCAACGCGGCCGAGGCCGACGATCGCGAGCGTCTTGCCTGTCAGCTCCTCGCCGCAGTAACGCTCCCAGCCCTTGGCCCGCTTCTCGCCCTCCATCCGGACGTAGTCCTTGGCGAACATGAGCATGGACATGAGGCAGAAGTCGGCCAGCGGCCGAGCGTGCACGCCGCTCGCCGTCGTGAGGACGATGTTTGTGCGATCGAGGCCGACGCGCTGCACCATCTGGCCGATACCCGCGCTGGTCGCCTGAAGCCAACGCAGGCGCGGCGCCACCGCGGGCAGGTCACGGATGTGCGCTCGATCGAAGTCGAAGACGACCTCGGCACGCCCCAGCATCTCGAGAAATCTCGCCTCCTGCTCGGGCGTCCGCGTCGTCGGCGGTCCGGTATGGTCCGAGACGTAGCGCGGGCGCGCGAGCAGATCGGCGTCGTGCAGGACCTCGATCCGCGGGTCGACGGCGCGAATCCGTTCGATGTGCTCTGGCTCCAGCGGAGAGGCGATCAGCACGACCAGCGGGTCGGCCATCAGGGCGTTCGGCCGCTCACGCGGGCTCCGAGACGACGTACGTCATCGCGCCTCCCTCGAGGCGCGACATCGTCGGACGCAGCAGCAGGAGCGCGGTCCGCGCGTACGGTGCGCGGAACTCTTCCTGGACCTCGAACGTGACCGGATCGACGAGCGTTCCGAGAAGCGTGCCTTCTTCAACCAGCGTGCCGATCCGCGTGTGGTCGACCGCCGGGATGAGCAGCCCGCCGCGCGACGGGCGCAGCACACGAGTCGGTTTCACCAGGATGGCCGCGTGCTTCGGCGCGGGAAGCGACGGATCCGGCTTGAGGACCCCGCAGACCGCGAGCGCGCGGCGAAGACCAATTGCAAGGTGTTCTGCCCAGCGCGCTTCATCGGGGCTCCGGCCGCCGAACTCCACGCTGGTGGTCTTCGCGCCGAGGCTCTTGGCGTGGCCGCTGATGCCCATGCTGCGCATCGCGGTCGCCCGCGAAGCCTGGTCAACCACGAAGGGCGCATCGAAGGCATCGGCGATCTCAGGCGCTTCGGCGTTCCGGAAGACGAACGCGTTGACGCACCAGCTTCCGCCACCGTGCAGGTCGATCAGGACGCCCGCGCCTTCCACGGCATGCTCGGCGAGCAACGCGGCAAGGCGCTCGGTATGCGAGCCATTCGGATTGCCGGGGAAGACGCGGTTCAGATCGAGGACGTCGAGCGGCGCGCAGCGGGCGTCGGCCTCCATGGCGAGCGGATTGCTGACGGGCACGACCCGCAGCGTGCCGATCAGGTCGGTCAGCGAGGTCCGCTCGAGAAGCTGGTGGATGGCGCGGGCGCTCCATGGACCTTCATCGCCATGCACTCCCGCCGTGACGGTCACCACGGGCTTTCCCTGACCGACGCTCCCGACACGCAAGTTCAGCGTGCCCGCCGCGGCGCCCACCGCCAGCGGGAGATCTTGCCACCGCACGCTCTGGCGCAGAGTCGTCGCCGTCACCGTCATCTCGCCGCGCTCCCATCGAGCGGCAGGCCCACCCAGCGATGCTCGCGGTGCGACAGCGCGACCGCGTTGATGATCTCCTGCACCTTCGCGCTCTGCGCGAAATTGCCCTGGTTCTCTTCTCCTCCGTCGACGATCTCCTGCATGAAGTTGTGCACGAGGTTCGCGTAGAAGAGCGAGGGCCAGGGCTCGCCCGGCTGATAGCCAGGCGGGAAGAATCGGTCCGGGATCGTCATCGGGACGAACTCGACGGCGTCCGGTTTCGCGCCGCGGAGCGTCTGGCATTCGCCGAACTCTTCGACGAGCCGACAGATGAGCGCGCCCTCCGAGCCGTAGATCCGCGCTTCGATGCCCGGGTAGTTGCCGACGGTGACGAAGCTCGACTGGAGCGAGTAGAGCGCGCCGTTGGCGCACTCGCCGATGAACATGTCGGCGTCGTCGATGTTGATCCGCACGCGCTCGGCGTCGAGGTTGGTGGGCCGGCGGAAGGGGATCATGTTGCTCAGGATCCCCACCACCTGGGTCAGCTCGCTTCCCACGCATGACAAGCCGATGTCGATCGTCGGCGCGCCGTAGCCCTCGAGCGACGCGACCGCGATCGCCTCGCGGCGCTGATCCGTACCGCGCGGGGTCTCCCCCACCGGACGAACGCGATGGATCCGCTTGTCCATTGGGTTGTCGGGATCGAGCCACTGCGAGTTCTGCTCGTAACCGTTGAAAACGAACGGCTGCCCGACGAAGCCAGCGCTGATGAGCTCGAACATGTACCGGACGGCCGGCGCGTAGCGGAAGGTCAGACCAACCTTGGTCTTGAGGTTCTTCGAGCGCGCGAGCTCGTGCGCGCGCCAGACGTCCTTGTAGTCGTGGCAGACGGGCTTCTCGACGAGCACGTGCTTGCCGGCCTCGAGCGCCGCGAAGGTCAGCTCCTCGTGGCCGTCGCTCCCGCCGCGGGTGACCACGTCGATGACATCGATGTCGCGGCGGCTCAAGACCTTCTCCGCATCGGCAACGGCCTCGGGGATGCCGAACTTCCGCGCGGCAGCTTCCGCGAGGTCCTTGTGCAGGTCGCAGACCATCACCACATCGCAGAGCGGCGACCGCGTGAAGCCGGGAAGGTGAGCGCTGTTCGACCACCTGCCCGCGCCGATCACGCCAACGCGCAGCTTCTCTTTGATCATGACCCGAGAGGCAGCTCGACCCAGCGTCGCTGCCGGTGCGAGAGCGCCACCGCGTTGATGACCTCCTGCACGCGGGCGCTCTGGGCGAAGTTGCCTTGATTGACGCCGTCGCCGCCATGGAGCTCCTGCATGAAGTTGTGCACGAGATTCCCGTAGAAGAGCGAAGGCCAGGGCTCGCCGGCTCCGACGCCTGGCGGGAAGAACCGATCCGGGACGGGCATGCGCACGAACTCGACCGCGTCGGGCCTCGCGCCGTGCAACGTCTGGCATTCCCCGAACTCCTCGACCAGGCGGCAGACCAGCGCACCCTTCGATCCGTAGACCCGGGCCTCGATACCGGGGTAGTTGCCCACCGTGACGTACGCCGACTGCACGGAGAAGAGCGTCCCGTTCGCGCACTCACCGATGAAGATGTCGGCGTCGTCGACGTTGATCCGCTCGCGCTCGGTATCGAGGTTGGTGCGGCGGCGGTAGGGCAGCATGTTCTTGAGCGTTCCAACGACTCGCTCGAGCCCGCTACCGACGCTCATGAGTCCGATGTCGATGATCGGCGCGCCGTAGCCCTCGAGCGACAGCACCTGGATCGCCTCGGGCCGGGGATCGTGGCCCTTGACCTCGGTGTCCTCGGACCGCTCCCTGTGCGGGCGCTTGTCCATCGGCGTATCGGGGTCGATCCACTGATAGTTCTGCTCGAAGCCGTTGAAGATGTACGGCTCGCCGATGAAGCCTTCGGCGATGAGGGCTTGCATATACATGATCGCCGGGGCGTAGCGGAAGGTCAGGCCGACCTTCGTCTTCAGGTCTTTGGACGCCGCGACCTCATGCGCGCGCTGGATGTCGCGGTAGTCGTGGCAGACGGGCTTTTCGCAGAGCACGTGCTTTCCGGCCTCGAGGGCCGCGAAGGTCAGCTCCTGGTGGTTCTCCCCGCGGTCGTTGCCGCGGGTGACGATGTCGATGACGTCGATGTCGCTTCGGCTGAGGAGCCGCTGGTAATCGGTCTCCACCTCCGGAATCCCGAACTGCTGCGCGCGGGCGGCAGCGAGGTCGCGGTCGAGATCACAGAGCACCACGACGTCGCACAGCGGAGTGCGCGTGAGGCCAGGCAGGTGAGCCGATGTCGCCCAGCGCCCAGCCCCGATGACCCCAACGCGAAGCGGCTCGCTCAGTCTCCAACTCCCGGATCGAGCGGGAGGTCGACCCAGCGCCGCTCGCGGTGAGAGCGCTCGACCGCGTTGATGATCTCCTGCACGCGCGCGCTCTGCGCGAAGTTCCCCTGGTTCGCTTCGCCACCGTCCGTGATCTCCTTGGCGAAGTTGTGCACCAGGTTCGCGTAGAAGAGCGAGCGCCAGGATTCACCTTTTGCGTAGCCGACCGGGAAGTACGACGCGGGCACTTCGACCGGGACGAATTCGACCGCCTCAGGCGTGGCGCTCCGGAGGACCTGGCACTCCCCGAACTCCTCGACCAGGCGGCAGATGAGCGCGCCTTTCGAGCCGTAGACCCGAGCCTCGATGCCGGGGTAGTTGCCGACGGTCACGTACGAGGATTGCATCGAGCAGATCGCGCCGTTCGCGTACTCGCCGATGTAGATGTCGCCGTCGTCGACGTTCGTCCGTACCCAGTTGCCATCGGGGTTCTTGCGCTTGGGGACAAAGTTCTTGAGCATGCCGACCACACTCGTGAGCCTCGACCGCACGACCCAGAGGCTAATGTCGATCGTGGGGGCGCCGTAGCCCTCGAGCGAGCCCACCTTGATCGGCGCGTTGCCGGTGTCCTGTCGGGCGAAGCGGCTCGGTCCCGCCGGATCGATCCACTGCGAGTTCTGCTCCCAGCCGTTGAAGATGTATGGCTGACCGACGAAGCCGTCCTGGATGAGGTCGTACATGTACTGCATCGCGGGCGCGTACCGGAAGGTGAGGCCGACCTTGGTCTTGAGCTTCTTAGATGTCGCGAGGGCGTGCGCGCGCCAGACGTCCTTGTAGTCGTGGCAGACCGGCTTCTCCACGAGCACGTGCTTTCCTGCCTCGAGCGCCGCGAACGTGAGTGGCTCGTGGTTGTCTCCGCTGGTGACGATGTCGACGACGTCGATGTCGCCGCTCGACAGCACCTTCTGATAATCCGTCTCGACACCGGGCACGTTGAATTCCTTGGCGCGCGCCTCAGCCTTGTCGCGATCGATGTCGCAGATCACCGCGAGATCGACGAGTGGCGAGCGCTTCCAGCCCGGGATGTGCGCCATGCCCGCCCACCGGCCCGCGCCGATCACCCCAACGCGTAGCTTGTCCTTCATGTGAATCCTCCCCTGCCTCGAATCGTCGCTAAGACCGGATCGTCGGATCGAGCGCGTCGCGAAGCCCGTCGCCCAGGAAGTTGATGCCCAGGACCGTGATCAGGATCGCCATCCCTGGAAAGATCGTGAGCCATGGACGGCTCGCCATCGTGCTCTGCGAATCTTGCAGCATGTTGCCCCAGCTTGGCGTCGGGACCTGTACGCCGAGGCCAAGGAAGCTCAGCGAGGACTCCGCGATAATCGCGCCGCCCACGCCCAGCGTGGCGCCGACGATGATCGGCGCGAGCGCGTTCGGCAGGATGTGGCGCGCGATGATGCGCACGTCGGGCGCGCCGACCGCTCGCGCGGCGAGCGTGAAGTCGCGCTCTCGGATCGACAGCACCGTGGCGCGCACGATGCGCGCGGTGGACATCCAGCTCAGCAGACCGATCACGAGGATCATGACCGGGATCGCCGACTTTGCGTAGGCGCTCAGGATGATGAGGAGCGGGAGCGATGGGATGGAGAACGCCACATCGGTCACGCGCATGATGAGGTTGTCGAGCGCTCTGCCGTAGTAGCCCGCGAGCGAACCCATCAGCGTGCCGACGCTGGTGCCGACCATGGCGCTGAAGATGCCGATCGCGAGCGAGATCCGACCGCCATAGAGGAGTCGTGTGAAGAGATCCCGACCGATGTCGTCGGTGCCCATGATGTGGGCCGGCGATGGCGGCTTTCTGAACTGTGTGGGATCGATCGCGTCGAATGGGTAGGGCGCGATCCACGGCGCGAGGATCACCAGCGCGGCAAGGGCGCACAGCACGGCCGCCGAGACGAGCGCCAGCCGGTGACGCCGGAACTGACGCCAGAAGAGCTGCTTCTGCGAGACGGCGACGTCGGGAGCGGCACCGGGCGCCGCCTGCGGGTCGAGCTTCCCGCGCCGGGCTACGGCGTTCATCGGTACGAGATCCGCGGATCAAGCCAGGCGTAGGCGATATCCGCGAGGAGGTTGAAGAACACAACGAGGAACGAGCCCATCATCAGAATGCCCATGAGGAGCGGATAGTCCCGCGAGAACATGGCCTGCACGAAGAGCCGCCCGACGCCCGGCCAGGCGAAGATCGTCTCCGTGATGACGGCGCCGGAGAAGAGGCCCGCCAGGTCGAGCGCCATGATCGAGACAACCGGGATGAGCGCGTTCTTCACAGCGTGCCGGCTGAGCACGATGCGCTCGCGCAAGCCTTTGGCCCGCGCCGTTCGGATGAAGTCCGCGCGGATCACGTCCAGCAAGGACGACCGCATATAGCGTGACCAGCCGGCGATATGCCGGATCGAGAGCACGAACGCGGGGAGGACCAGGTGCTTCAGCTGGTCGGGGACCGACCCGTCGCCGATGGTGTCGCGTCCGGAGGTCGGAAGCCAGCCCAGATTCACCGAGAAGAGCAGCTGCAGGATCAGCGCGAACCAGAAGACCGGCATCGCGATCCCCAGGAACGAGGCCGTCGTGGCGGAGAAGTCGAAGAGGCTGTACTGACGGACCGCGCTGTACACGCCGAGAGGCAGCGCGACCACGGCCGCGAACACGAACGACACGGACATGAGCTCGAGCGTCGCGGGCAGCCGCTCGGCGATCATGTCCCCGACCGGCCGGCCCGTTGTGAAGCTGATCCCGAAGTCTCCGCTCAGCACCGCCGTCACCCAGCGCACGTACTGAACGGGCACCGGCTGGTCGAGCCCGAGCCGCTGCCGAAACGCATCGATGACCGACGGATCGATGAAGAGCCGGTTCTCGAGAAAGATCGCTTCCGGGCCTCCGGGCGCCGCCTGGATGATCAGGAAAATGAGCAGAGAGATGCCGAAGAGCAGCGGGACCATCTGTATGAGGCGTCGGCGGACATAGCGGCCCATGCGACCTCTCCGTGCGGGGGAATTGCCCGAAATCGGGCAACTCCCCCTTAGAGCGTGCTACTTACCGAGGTACCACTCGTAGACGTTCCAGAAGCTTCCGAGGTTGGTGCCGCTTGCCTTGAAGTTCACAAGCTTCTTGCTGGTGACGATCGGGTTCACGTTGTAGTAGACAGGCAGAGAGAACGCGTTCTCTGCCAATAGCTCCTGCGCCTTGAAGAGGAGCGCCTTGCGCTTGGCGGGGTCGAGCTCCTCATCCGACTTGATCATCTGCTCGTCCATCACCGGGTCGCAGAAGCCGGTCATGTTGTTGGAGCCCTTGCACGAGTAGAGGCCGGTGACGCTGGGATCGGCAGGAAGGACCCAGCGTGAGATCTGCACCTCCCATTGGCCGGACCGCCAGACCTGGGACCGCGCGGCGGCGTCCTTGGTGTCGATCTTGATGTCGACGCCGGCCGCCTTCATGTTCTGTTGGATGACCTGCCAGTAGAGCTTCCCGATGGCGTCGGCGGAGCTCAGCAGTGCCGTCAGGGAAAGCTTCTCGCCGGCCTTTTCCCGGATGCCGTCCGCGCCGACCTTCCAGCCGGCATCGTCCAGAAGCTTCTTGGCCGCGGTCGGATCGTACGGGTACTTCTTCACGTTCGGGTTGTAGTACGGGCTGGTCGTGGGCGCGACGGTGTCCGCGACCTGGACCGTGCCCTCGAGCACGCCGTCAACGATGGTCTTCTTGTCGATGAGCATGAAGAGGGCCTGACGCACGGACTTATCGCCGAAGATCTTGGCGCCGCGCTCGGTCTTGATGCTCATGTCGAAGTGCTGCCACGAGTTCTGCTGCACGAGCGTCAGGTTGTAATTGGCGAGATCCTTGACGTCCTTGACCTGCGTCGGCGTCATCTGGGCGAAGTCGACCTCACCCGACTTCACCGCATTGAGACGCGTGTTGATGTCGGGAATAAAGCGGAAGACGATCTCGTCGACGTACGGGTAGTCCTTACCGCGCCAGTAGTTGGGATTCCGCTTCACGCGGACGTATTCGCCGGACTTCCACTCGACGAAGATGAAGGGGCCGGTGCCGACGGGACTGCGGTTGTAGCCGTCGTACTTGACGATGTCCTTGCCCTCGAGCATGTACTTGGGCAGGACCGCCTCGAACAGCCCGTTGTAGATCGCGGACGGCTTGTCCCAGACCATAACGGCCGTGTACTTGTCCTGCACGCGGCAGTCGCTGATCGGCAGGTAGGAGTTGCGGTTATAGACCTCAGAGCCCGTGCCGACGATGTACTTCCACGTGAAGCAGACGTCATCGGCCGTGAATTCGTGGACCTGGTCGTGCCACATGACGCCCTGCTGTAGCGGCCAGGTGAGCTCGAGCTTCCCGTCGGACCGCGTCTTCACGAGGCCGTTCGCCACGGTGGGGACCTGCTTGGCGAGGACGGGGATGTACTCGTTCTTGTCGTTGCTGACGATCAGTCCCTCGACCATGGTGAGCTCGATGTCCGTGAGGAACTGGCTCGTGAAGGCGTTCAGATTGTCGACCTCGGCGCCGTAGCCGATCCGCAGGACCCCACCTTTGGTCGGGCCGGCCGAGGCGGAGGCGCTGGCGGCGGGCTGGCTCGGGACGGCGGTGGGGCCGGGACCGCAACTCGCAAGGATCGTGACGACCAGGAATGCGACGAGTAGCCGAACACGGGTGATCAAGATGCTCTCCCTCCCTGCCGCTGCAGGATATTCCCCGACCTTTCGGATAGTTCTTCTGGGCCCGGGTGAGAAACGGTGATATGAGCACGGTCTAGCTCGTGCGTGGTGTGAACTCTTCCTGGAGTTTCGAACGCGAGTGCATCGAGGCGCCGCGCACCTTCGCGAGTGCATCGAGGCGCCGCGCACCTTCGTGATCAGGCCCCTGGCGTAACAAAGCGCGACAAGGATTCGCGCCCTTGTCTGCTCGCTTGTTGGCTCGGAGAGTAGCCTGCAGAGCGTCACTCGAGCGCGGGGGGAAGGGCACACGATCGTGAGCGCAGCTACGACCCGATTCCGACAA
>Ga0209056_10003646_pt1 | contig 16375 bp, 12 predicted proteins | sample GraSoiAngelo_114_FD_185876 | JGI IMG/M metagenome (GOLD analysis project Ga0209056, IMG submission 185876) | Grasslands soil microbial communities from the Angelo Coastal Reserve, California, USA - 14_0903_13_40cm (SPAdes) (version 2) | ecosystem: Environmental > Terrestrial > Soil > Grasslands... | reverse complement strand
CCAATCTCCGAGGTAAGGCCGCCAGTTTTTATGAGCGTGCGGTGCAGCTTGACCCCAATTTTGCGCTTGCGTGGGCACGGCTCTCTCGCCAGGAGGCGCACCGTTACTTCGCCCGCATGGACCCCAATTCCGCCGCTATGGGCGATGCCGCTAAGCGGGCTTTGGATAATGCTCAGAGACTAGAGCCGAACTCGCCTGAAACCCTACTGGCGTTGGGTTATTATCAATACAGGGTGCTGCGTGATTACGGGTCTGCAAAAACCACATTTGTTCGCGTCAGCGAGATGTTACCCGGTAGCAGCGAGGTACGAAGGGCTCTCGGCGGAATCCTTGCACGCGAGGGACAGTGGAATCAAAGCGTTGCCTACCTTGAGCAAGCCCTCACCTTGGACCCACATAATGTGGAGTTACTCATGAAGGCGGCATCGACTTATGCTAATCTTCTACAGTTCACAGCTGCGTTAAAGCTCTACGATCGGGTGCTGGAGATTACACCAAGCGATCCAGATGTGATGGCGTATAAGGCAAGCATTTATCAGGTTGAAGGTAACCTGCAGCAAGCCGCGAGGTTGCTATCCGGAATAAACGAGGAAACTCCTTCTGAAGTTACGTTCGCCATTAAGACCACTCAGTTGAGACTTGAGCGGAATTATGGTGAGGCTGTCCGATTGCTGCAAGCCCGACTAGCTCAATTCAATTTTGAGTCTCAGTACTCCAAGGCAGTGTGTCAGATCTCGCTAGCTTTCGCGCAAAGTTTTGCTGGCGATACGGCTGGCACTAAGGTTACCGCTGAAGAGGCACGCGATACACTGGAGCAGCTATACAGAGATGAACCAGACAACGAATTCGTTGCAGCATGGCTGTCGCAAGCTTATGCGATGGTGGGAGAGAAGGACTCGGCCTTCAAGGCGGCGGAACAGGCAATGGCGCTTTTGCCTAGCGCTAAAGACCGGCAGTGGGGACCTAGCTATGAAGAGAACCTGGCTTTGATTCAGAGCATTTTCGGCGACAAGAGTCGCGCGATCAAAACTCTCACCCAACTGCTAAAGACGCCGCATGACAGCCTCCAGATTATTTGTGCGGGAGCGGCCGTCCTCACCCCGGCTCTCCTTAGGCTCGATCCAATCTGGGACCCGTTGCGCGGCGATCCCGCCTTCCAAAAACTTTGCGAGGACAAAATCGACAAGAGCATTGCTGTTCTTCCGTTTGAAAATCTAAGCGGCGACCCGAACAACGCTTATTTCGCTGAAGGTGTTCAAGAGGAGATCCTCACGCGGCTGGCTAGCATTGCGGATTTAAAGATCATTTCACGCACGTCCACCCAGCGCTATCACAGCAAGCCTGGTAATCTCGCCGAGATTGCAAAGCAGCTTGACGTAGCAAATATCCTCGAAGGCAGCCTGCAAAAAACGGCCGATCAGGTACGAATCAATGTACAGTTGATCAACGCGCAGACCGACTCGCACCTCTGGGCCGAGACCTATGATAGGAAATTGACTGACATTTTTGGTGTCGAGAGCGAGATCGCCAAACGAATTGCTGAGTCGTTACAGGCGAAGCTAAGTGGTCACGAGGAACTGACGTTAGCAGTTAAGGCAACAAAAAATCTAGATGCTTACGATGCTTACTTACGCGGGCTGGCCTTCCAAACACGCAGCAGCTGGTACTCGGACGATGCTCTAAGGAACGCCATCGATTCTTATGAGCAGGCGGTTCAGCTTGACCCTGGTTTTGCGCCCGCTTGGGCACGGCTCGCTCGCGCGCACGCATGGAAATATAGTCGTCACGAAGGTACGGTCCTTCGGCGCGATGCAGCTACAAAAGCGTTGGACAATGCGCAAAAACTCCAGCCGGACTCGCCCGAAACGCTGCTCGCCCTGGGTTATTATCAACGCTTCGTCCTAGACGATTGGGAGGCCGCCAAAACCACGTTCAGGCGCGTTGGCGAAATGTTACCCAGCAGCACCGAAGTGCCAATGGCCCTCGGCCGGATCGCGCGAAATGAGGGGCAATGGGATGAAAGTAATTCCTACTTCGAGCGAGCCCTAAGTATGGACCCTCGTAATGTGGAGTTACTTGCCCACGCAGCATGGAATTACACGATGCTTCGGCAATTTCCGACCGCCTTAAAATTGTACGATCGGGCGTTGGATATAGTCCCAAACGATTCCGAGCTGGTCGCCGGAAAGGCTAGCATTTATCAGGCCCAGGCTAAGCTGCAAGAAGCCGTTAAGTTGTTACCACAAATAAACGAGCAGACTACTTCCGCGGAAGCCTTCAGGGTCAAGATCACTCAAATGAGACTCGAACGGCGTTTTGATGAGGCCGTCCACTTGTTGCAAACCCGACTGGCTCAATTCCGCTTCTTTTCTGCAGTCGAAAAAAGCGAGTACCAGGCGATGTTGTCCTTTCACCTATATCTTGCCGGTGACAGGTCTAGCGCGAACTTTATCGCTAAACAGGCACGCGACGAGATCGAAAGTCAGCTCGAGGGCTCCCTCGATTGGAACAATCTCGCTTTGGCTAACGCTGTGATCGGAAACAAGGACTTAGCAATAAAGGCAGCGGAGCACGCAGGTACGCTTGTGCCCACTGTTAAGGATCGCGTGAACGGGCCTAGCCGGGAAGAGTGGCTAGCATTGATTCAGACGATCGTCGGCGAGAATGACCGTGCGATTTCAATTCTCACGCGGCTGGTACAAACACCGTATTTAAGCTGGCTTTACGGAGGACATGTTACCCCGGCCCTGCTAAGGCTCGATCCGATCTGGGACCCTTTGCGCGGTGATCCCGCTTTCCAAAAACTGTGCGAGGAAAAGCAGCCGTGAAGACACAAATTACACGAATTATCACGAAACTTTAGAGATCAATCAATCTGCTTCAGCTCGTTGATTTTTGCTCGTTCGCTTGGTTTAAAGTGCTAATTTGATTTCCGTGAGCACACTCGCTGAGATCGAGGCGGCTGCTGATGCCTTGCCGCTGGAAGAGAAAAAGAAATTGCTTCGGTTCCTGGAGTCGCGCGTGAACGGAGATGGAGCAACGAGAGGTCCTGGTGATTTGGCAAAGTTCGCGGGGGCACTGCGATTGACGGAAGATCCGTTGGCATGGCAACAACGCGTGCGCGGCGAGTGGGAACACGGAGCGCTGGGCAGCCGCCGGGTAGACGGGAAGCCCGAAGGGTGAGCTGCCGAGCGGCAGCGAATCAATGACCGGCCTGCTCGACACCAACGTCGCACTCTATCTGCTCGGCGGCCGGCTCGCTGAGCCACTTCCCACCGGCAGCTAAGGCGTATCAGTGATCACGGAAATGGAGTTGCTAGACTGGCCTTCACTGACCGTCGAAGAAGAAAAGAGAGTTCGAGAGTTCATCGGGCAGCTCGTCGTTTGCGAATTGACTCCATCGATCCGCACGCGAGCAGTGGAGCTTCGGAGAGAACAGCATTTACGGCTCCCAGACGCCGTAGTCTGCGCCACGGCGATGGAATTCGACGTGGAACTTTGGACGAATGACACGGCGCTTGCCAAAGTACCGGGATTGACCTGCAGTGCCGTAAACCTCTTAGCCTAACAAGCGCTCTCCGGGAAAGGTTCAGCGTTCGGCGGAGATCGCCGAAAGAATCTTTTCCATAAAATTCGGCTCTCCATCCGTGAAATCCGCGTAATCCGCGGTTTCTAATTATCTGGGAACCTCGTCTTTTGTTTCCGGTATAGACCCGTGAAACACAAAACGGCCGGAACTGACTTCTCACGATGAGAGGTCAAAGAAGGCCAAAACAAAAGAAATTAAATAAGATGAAAACAAAAATCCTTCAAAAAGCATTCCTCACTCTCACCGCCGGATTCGCGGCAGCCTTAGTGACAACAACCGCTCACGCCCAAAGTCTCGTCGCCTTCGAGGCCACCGCCCATCAACTCACAGGGGTCTCGTCAGTCTGCAACGGTGACGTGTGCGAGTTCGTGTTCGAGGGCCGCGGGACCGTTAACATCATGGGCTCAGTAACGATGACTATTGATGTCGTGCAGGACCTCAGCGGCTATCCCTGCAACCCCTACACCTCAGTGGCCACTTTCATCGGGGACACTGGGTCCATCACAATCTCCGACGCGGCCGGATGGGTTTGCCCAAGCGCCACACACTCCGGCTTCCCCGGCACGATCCAAGGAGTTTCGACCGTCACCGGCGGCACTGGGCAGTTTAGCGGGATCATCGGCAGCGGAGCCGATCAAGGGACGATCGCTGGCAACGGGAACCCGAATGTACACGTGACCGGGATCGTCGTGTACTAACGCCAAATTGCATGCCCCAGGTTCTTAAGCCGACTGGCTAAGCACGCTCAGTTTGCAAAAAGCCGTCACGCTTCAGTGCGTGGCGGCTTTTTGTTTCACGGCGGATAACGCTTACGGCTTAAACCAGCCCGCCCGCTCATGCCTCTCTTCGCTTTTCTCTTTGAACATAAGGAAACGAAGGTAACCAAGGTTTTTAGTTTTGGCGGAACAGAATCTTTGTTTCCTTTGCCTGCTCAGCTTGCCTAAAGCTTGCTCGCCGTGGTGAGGGGCGGACGAAAGCGTTCGGACTTATCTTCCGTTTAGGAGTCACCTAGCTTCGTTGAAGAGCTTTTCGGCTAGCTGCCGAAAAAACAGGCTGGCAGCCTGTGCTCCCCATCCGTGAAATCCGCGTAATCCGCGGTTTCTAATTATCTGGGAACTTCGCCTCTTGTTTCCGGTATAGACCGGTGAAATGCAAAATCACTAGATCAGAAAAACAAAATCGAACTCGTTCCTTCTCCATTGTGCGCATCGCGGGCGGGAGCGTGCTCTTTATTGCAGCCGCAGCAATGGCGTTCATCGCAGTCCGGCCATCTAGCGCGGTTACGCAGTCTGCGCGGACTTATGACATCAACACTCTTGCAGGCAAAGTCGCGTCGGTGAACGGAACCGCAGGCCTGCACATCCGCTTCTCCGCGTTGATTGAACAGGCGGCCGAGGAAACGTTTGCTCCCGGCCCGGTGAACACGCCGATCACGCCGACGTACGTGCTCACCAGCCCGCTCGACGGCACGACCGTCTTAGCGCCCGCTGTACGCTCGACGGCACGACCGTCTTAGCGCCCGCTGTAACCGTGAATCAGGATACCGCCGCGGCTCCCCAAGACGAGACGGCGATTGCAGTTGACCCAAACAACTCGAACCGGATCGTCGGCGCGGCGGGCGACTTCGTCACGGGCACTTGGGATTGCATGGTTGGGACGACACCGTGCAGCGCATTCGGCGGCTCCCACTACTTGGGCACATACTACTCCAACGATGGCGGTTCGAGTTGGTGCTGCAACAGTAACCCAAACTCCATATACACGCCGACGACCGACCCGAGCCAAATTGGAACGTTGATCCCGGGCGTTGAGCACTTGGTCGGCGGCCAGTACGACCTAGGCGGCGATCCCTCGGTTGCGTTCGACAGCCAGGGCAACGTCTTCTACGCAGGACTTGGCTTCAACATCACCAGCCCGCCGAATACAGTAGCGGTCAACAAAGGGACCTTCGACGGAGGCGGCACTCTCACCTGGGGCGCGCCCACCTTCATCAATCCAACCACGGCTCCCTCCATCCTTAACGACAAGGAGTGGATCGCAGCCGACTGGCACAGCGGGAGCCCGTTCCGGGATCGCATCTACGTCAGCTGGATACGCTTCGTCTTCAACCCTCACAACGGCTTCTACGTCCAGTCACCGATTTTCTTTGCTTATCCGACCGACGGAGCCGCTACGTTCAGCACGCCGACTAACATCTCAGGCAACGTAATCTACGACTCGGGGTCGCTCCCGATCGTCGGGTACGACGGCACGGTCTACGTGGTCTTCGAGGGCTCCACCCGGCTGGCGACGCTCAACAGCCAGTGGATCGTGAAGTCGACAAACGGCGGCGTCACTTGGAGCAGACCGGTAAAGATCGCGGATGTTCAGGACATCATCACCCCGGCGGAAGCAGTCTTCCGCGTGCGCAGCTTCCCGGCAGGCGCCGCTGCGCCGAACGGCGACCTGTATGTCGCCTGGTCAACCCAGGTGAAAGACTCCGATGGCACGCTCTGCGCGACGAGCACGAACACGGGCTGCCACGCAGCCGCCGTGTACAGCAAGTCCACAGACGGCGGGGCGACGTGGTCGTCGTCGGCACCAATCTTCCCGACGCTCGACGCCTCGAACCGGACGGCGATCGGCTACCCGCAGCCGCAGCCCGGCGGCGGTACGCTGGAGGCGCCGCCCGCCCGCCGCGTGGACACTTTCTTTCCGGGAGTGGCGATCTCGCAGTCGGGTCGTGTGTACATGTCGTCCTACGCTGCGGACGTCGTCTCGCCCTGGCAGACGTGCGCATCCACGCCGCTGCCTCCTGAGGGCTTCGTCAACTGCTACGCGCTCGGCGACTACATCCACAACGCGCGACTGGACTACTTCGTCAGGAACTTGGCCAACTCCGGCGAGCACATGGTCTCGACGCACCCGATCAACACGCGTTACTACGGCGATTTTTTCAGGTTCATCGGCGACTACACCAACATCGCGGTCGGCTCTGACAACGTCTTCCACGCGTTCTGGACCGACACGAACAACGTCCAGAACTTCGTCTGGGTGGGTGGCCTCGAGTTTGTCCCGACGCCTAGCCACGGGCAGGACGTCGTTACAGCCAGCGGTAGCTTTTGAGGCCCGCCTAGACAAAAGACTTGGCGAAGGGCCACCTCCGGGTGGCCTTTCTGCCATTTGGCCAAGAAAAACAGCGTATGTGAGGATACCCGGCCCGTACCCTACCGCATTCCGGTGTCACACTGCCACTCGACCTTTGTCATCTGGCCCGCAACGACATCGACATGTGTTGGTGAGTACGTTAGACGTAGTACAAGCCTTAGCGATTGCGGGCGGCCGCGCCTTTGTTTGTCATTCTGAGCGGAGCGAAGAATCTCAGGAAATAATCAGAGCTGTTTCGCGGAGCCTGTCCTGAGCGAAGCCGAAGGGCTCAACATGACAGCTCTGGCAAAGGATGCTGAGCAAAAGGAGTGCGCGCGCTTCCGCGTCGAGGACTGACGATCGCGGCTGACACAGCCGCTGCTACAGTAAATCCATCTGGGCGTTTTGAGGTGTCGTCTCGGCAAAACGAACGCCGACGCCCATGAGTCGCACAGGTTTTCCAGTCCGAGCGAACGCTTCCGCTAGCAGTGAGCGACGGCCATGCCTGATTATCTCAGGCGATCAGTTCAATCAGTTCGGGTTTGGGAGGCAGATGGCGTAGCGGTGCATCGAAAGTCAGCACGTTTGCTCCGTGAGATAGTGCCAGCCAAATCAGGAAGGCGTCGTTGACTTGGTTATATCCGTGACACCGGGCGAGCAATTGTTGCAAGCGTGCGAGCTGTTTACTCTTGGCCTCGAGGAACACGTGATCTGGATCGCCGATTAATCTGCTGAGCATCTCACCAGCCTCGGCAGGAGACTTGGCGCCAGGAATGATTGCTGGATTACTGGAGAGCCGCACAAAAGCAGCTTGAGTCAGCAGGCAGGTCGCCCACCGGCGGCGTTCACGTCGCGCGAGACGGGCGACCGCGCGGTGATGAAATGGATGGTTTGGCCAGGCAAGCGCGAGTAAGACGTTTGCGTCCAGCAGGAATAATTTCATTCCTCTTCCCAAGCCCGCCGGATGCCCTTGAGCGAGATCATAGGAGCACCGGGCGGGACCTCGAACGTGGGAAAGCGTTTGCCGCCTCTGGGGGCATGGCCTTGCGGCTTTTGCACGGCACGCCGGATCAGATCGGATATCACCTGGCCTAATCGTTTGCCGGAGGTTTTGGCGAGAGTAAGGGCAGCTTCGTATGCTTCGTCATCCAGAGTCACAGTTGTTCTCATGCTTTGATACAGTGATGTACTGATTCATCGATGTCAATTTCAATCTTTGTTGGCGAACTGGCAACGAATCGTGCGTTTAATGCGGCTGACACAGCCGCCGTTACAGCAAATCCCATTCGCAGCGTTTTCCGCGCTCCTGGTCACTTCGCCAACTCGTAGAGATATTCGACAAAAGACATCACCGCGCCGTCGAAGCTTTGGATCTTTGGGTTCGCCGATTCGATAATGTAATATTCGTCCGGCGCGTGCGCCCCACTGCCGTGGCCGAGACCGAAATGTCCGGCCGCCAGCTTAAGGGGTTCACCGGTGAAGACGTAACCGGGATATGAACCGGCGTTGCGCGGCCAGAGCAAGGCGTCGATTCCGAACTTTTTGTAAGTTGCCAACTGCGCCTGGATCAATGCCGAATCTTTTGATGTGGCAGTCGGATCGTACCCGCCGGTCATGTTCACTTCAATGTCGCCGAAGCCGCGCTTCGCCAGATGGGCCTTCAACGCGGCAAGCGCGTCCGCCGCTTTCATATCGGGCGCGAGACGCATGTCGATTTTCGCGACGGCGCGATGCGGCAGAATCGTTTTGCCGCCGGGGCCGGTGTAGCCGCCCACGAGTCCTTCGATGTTTACAGTCGGCTGCGATTCGAGCCTTTCGTTCGCCTGCTCCCAAGGCAGATCATTGATCCAATGCTGCACGCTAAATTGCTTTTTCGCCAGCGCTTCGCTGCGCGTCTTCGATACTTTTTCGATCATCGCTTTTTCTTCTGCACTCAGCGGAAGCGGTTTCGGATAATTGTCGATCATGATCACGTTACCGTCGTCGGACACGAGTGTGTTGAGCGCTTTGACCAGATGCCACGCTGGACTGTCCACCATCGCCTTGAGCGACGAGTGAATGTCCTTTGCTGGGCCACGTCCCCACTTTTCGCCGCTCGAGACAAGCTCGAGTTCGATAACGCCTTTAGAGCCCAGGTTCACCGTGACGATCCCGTCGAGGTCCTGCGCCGCAAACGGCATGAATACGCCGACACATTTCTTGAGCGCCGCAAGCACCTCAGGACGCCTAACGAGTTGCGGAATGTGCGGCGAACCGATCTCCTCTTCGCCTTCAGCCACCAACACCAGGTTCACAGGCATCTTCTTCCCCGCGCCGCGAATTGCATGCAGTGCCTCAAGGAACGCCGCTTCGGGCCCTTTCTGGTTCACCGCGCCACGACCAATCATCACTTTTCCAAGTGGCGGTTTGTCCACGATTCGCGCTTCGGTCGGCGGCGACGACCACTCTGACGGATCGAACTGTTTGACATCGTACATGAAATAGAGCCCGACCGTTTTTGGCGCACCGGCGTCGAGCGTCGCGAAGACGCCCGGCTTGCCATCTGTGTTGATCACGGTCGCCTGCTGAAACCCAGCATCGCGCGCGAGCTTCGCCATGTACTCCGCGGTTTCGGGGTATCCGCGATCCTCTGCTGCGATCGACACTTGCCCGATCCAATCCTGCAAACGTTTCACCGCTTCATCATGGCGCTTGGTAATTTCGGCTTTGATTGCGGCAAGATCCGTTTCCGCGGAGTAACACTGTGAGTTAGCTGTCCAAAGCAGAGTAAAAGCCAGGGCAGCTGGAGAGAAGAGTCGCATTCGGTTCATGTTCTTGAATGCGGTATGGCTGCGTTAGTTTCAACCAAAAATCTGCTGCAGCGCGGCAGCGGCATTGTGGAGTTCCGCGATGCCCTTGAGGCCGTTAAGCGCCACGATACATGGGGAAGTCACGTACGGGACGCTCTCGACATCCGCATTGCAGTTAATAGCCAGAGAACGGCCAATCTCGTTCTTGCTCTTACTATCGTCGCGGTGATTTGCGGGGCGATTCAGGCGTTCGGCGTATTCTGGATGATTTTTCACACGCATTGAATCAGCGACTGTCTTAGACCGGATGGCAAGTACATGAGTCACCACGGATTGCTGATCGGCCAAGAATGAGAAGCTCCAGCTATGTCTCAAAATTTACTAACCAGTGTCGATAGTAGGCTCTGACCCCATTTCTCCATTCTCTCCATTGTCTAATCATAGTTAGGTCGTCTCGCCGCCGCCAGGTGGACAGCGGATCATAGCTTGCTAGGAGAAGGGCTTATGAACATTGCCGGACTTCGTTCGATTGGCTCCGCGGTGCTGCTTGTTTTGCTCGCCGGAACTGGTTGCAATCGGCCCAAACAAGCGTCCTCAGAGTCGGGCGCATCGCCGACACCGCAGGTGGTTCGCGCGAGCATCACTGCGCACGCGCCAGATGCATTCTACGATCCGCCGCCGGATCGATCGCGCGAGCCTGGCGCATTACTACGGAGCGAGCCGCTTAAAGACGTCATACTGCCAGTCGGCATGCGAGGCTGGCGCATCCTGTATGCAACCACTGTGAACGACAGCACGCCGGCGACGGCGGTCGCGACAGTGTTCGCGTCAACCGATCCTCCCGCAGGCCCACGTCCTGTCATCGCGTGGGAGCACGCCACGACGGGCTTGTTACAGAAATGCATGCCGTCGCTTCTGTCGGCATCGAGCAAGGGCATCCTCTGGCGCGACCGGATCGTGATGGCTGGGTGGTTCGTGATCGCGACAGATTACTCTTTCGCAGAGAAGGGTGGCCCACATCCCTACCTGATCGGCGAAGGCGAAGCGCGTGCAGCGCTCGATTCGGTTCGTGCCGCGCGGCAGATGTCTGAGCTTACGCTCGACAAACGCATGGTGACATGGGGCTACTCGCAAGGGGGGCACGCTGCACTTTGGACCGGCATTGTCGGGCCGCGCTACGCGCCGGATCTCGAAATTCTCGGCATCGCCGCAATCGCACCGGCCGCAAACGTTAAGAGGATTCTCGCGATGAATGTCGACGTGGATAAGCGGTTTGGACCGTATCTAGCCTTGTCGTACAGCCGGTTCTACCCTGACATCATCTTCGATCAAGCGCTTCGGCCCGAGGCGCTCGATGCTGCGCGTGAGATCGTAAACTTATGCGACTTTCTCCCGCCCGAGGATCTGCAACGCATTGAGGCGCTGGCGGCGACGTTCGATGGTCCAGCGTTGGCGACGAGCTCAAACAAAGCGCTTCAAGCTCGGCTTGAGCTGAACGCAGCGAACGGTCTGATAAAGGCTCCTGTCGTAATCGCGCAAGGCCTCTCGGACATCGTCGTGCCGCCGTCTGCCACCGATGCGTATGTCGAAGAGCGCTGCTCTGCTGGTCAACAACTCGAGTATTGGACATTCGCCGGACGCGACCACCTCACGATTGTCCAGCCCAGTACGCCGCTCGAGGAGCTGCTCATTAAGTGGACGACGGCGCGTTTCGCCAATGAGCCGCCAGCGACAGGTTGCGTCTACAAGTCATTCTGATTGTCGGGTAGGCTCGAAAGGGCCCGACTCTTTTGCTCAATCCAATTTTCGTCAACCAGTTAATTTGATCGGAGCTCACGATGGCCAGTATGGGGTCGTAGCAGGTGAGAAAGGGCGGATTTGAAATGATGAACCGTTTCCCGCGCCACGCTGCTTCAGGTCTTTAACCGCCAATGCTAGTCTTGCCAAACCTTGTTGAATTTGCGCTTTCGACCAGGCCGCAAATCCAAAGACGAATGCCGGATCCAACTGAGCTTTGATGCAGAAGAAAGAAAGAGGCCGGGGCCGAACGCCGGTTTGCTCACAAGCCCGCGTGAACAACGGTAAATCTTCCCCGCGCCGCAGCCAGGCGATGAAGTGCAAACCGGCTGGCGTCACTTCCAGAACGAAATAGTCGCCCAGCCATTTTTGGAATTGTTCAATAAAGAATACGCGTCGCTGGGCATAGAGTTCGCGGATCCGTTTCACATGGCTGAGGAAAAATCCTTCGGTGATGAAACGCGCCAGGGTAGCTTGATCAATCGCCGGGGAGTGCTGGTCCATGACAGCGCGCACCTTGACCAGCGTGTCGACAAGTTTTGGCGGTGCGACCAGAAAACCGAGACGCAGCGATGGGTAAAGGATCTTGCTCATCGTGCCGGCATAAATAACCCTGCCGGCATTGTCCAAACCTTGAAGACACGGCAGCGGCGGCCCATCGAAACGAAACTCGGAATTATAATCATCCTCCAGGATGTAGGCATCGCGCGATTCCGCGAACTCGATCAGAGCTTTCCGCCGCTTAAGGCTCATCGTCACACCGAAGGGAAATTGGTGCGACGGTGTGACGAAAATGAGTTTGGGAGAATTTCGCCGTGAACACTTCCCGATTACCAGCCCTTCATGGTCGATCGGGCGCGGGACAATTTTGGCCCCAACAAAAGTGAAGACATTACGCGCCTGATGGAAGCCGGGATCTTCGATCCATCCCACTTCACCCTCATTGATTAACGCCAGCGCGCACGCCAGCATTGCCTGCTGCATGCCGCCCACGACGACGATTTGGTCGGGATTACAATTGGCCCTGCGGAAGTCGCATAAGTAAGCCGCGATTGCCTTCCGTAGTTCGATCTCGCCACGGCTTGATGCATAACGCAACAGGTGCGCTCCCTTTTTCGCCAAAACCTGCTCGCGCAAGCGTTCCCAAACAGCAATCGGGAATTCATCCACGGCCGGCAATCCCGCGACGAATATGACGTTCGGCGGGCCGGCCATGCCGACATCGAGTTGTCGGCCGCTGCGACAATCGGTCATTCTGGCGATTCGTCGAGCGACACGCGGGGAGTGCTCGGTGCGCGCGATCGTCGCCGGCCTGGCAGCTTTCAGAAAAGTCGCCGGTAAATGATCGGCGACAAAGATACCAGAGCGTTTCCGTGCTTGAAGATAGCCCTCTTCAAGCAGCTTGGAGAACGCCTGGCTTACGGTTGGTCTCGAAATCCCGAGAGTTGTAGCGAGTACTCGTGAGGAAGGCACACGGGAAGCGCAAAAACTGCCGCTCTCAAGTTCTTCCCGTATTTGACGATACAGTTGCTGGTAAAGCGGCTCGGACGACGCGGGATCCAGCCGCACCATTTCAAACGACATGACTAAACGACGCCGGCGCTGCTTTGCGACCGATGAGCCTGTGCGTCCGTAGATCACGCCATTCATTTTTCCGACACGACTTTTGCATCCAGAGAATGCTTTCACAAGATGAGATGCTGCAGTTAATAGTGGACCTGTGTCCGGCCAATAAGATCCCCTGGCAAATACCGGCCAATAAGATCCCCTGGCAAATATTTGGCCTGTTTGCCACGACACCCTGCCGGGATTATCTCCTTCTCGTTAGGCCACTGAGACACTTTCACCCCCAGCACGACCAAGAGCGGAAAATGTCCTGAAGTCAAAAATGAGCTCCGACGAAACCAGATAACACGCAAACTGGTCACATCGAAATTCGCTAACTGGACATTGTGCCTCTGCCACATCGGCGTTTTAGGAATGGAAATTCAACTAAGGAGGCAATAAGCATCATGAAACCAAAACAAATAATTATCAGCATTCTGGCAGTTCTATTCGTGTTCCCATTGATGGGAACGTTCGCTCAGCAAGCACCGAACTCGGGTTCTATCGAAGTCATCACCACTTTTGATTATCCCGGGGCCGGAAATTTGACCCTTCCACAAAAGATTAACGAAAGAGGTGACGTCGTTGGCGAGTTCATCGATTCGAGCGGGGTGGCGCGGGCCTTTGTCCGGTTCAGCGATGGTAGCTTTAGCGCGCCGATCGTCGACCCTAACGATACCGTCGGTTTTACCGAAGGACGCGGCATCAATAACTCACGCACAGTGGCCGGTGACTACGCCATCAGCGATGGTACCCTTCACTCGTTCTTCCTGTCGGGTGGCACCTTCACAGAATACGATGTTCCCGGCACGGTCCAAACCAATCTGCTTTCGATAAACGATGCCGGCGACTTTACCGGCGGGTTTGATCCTGACGGCAGCGGGATCTTCCAGGCGTTCGTCAGCGTTGCCGGAACCTTAACGTCGTTTAGCGTCCCGGCAGCTCTCTCGACCTTTACTTACGAGCTCAATAATTCAAAGCAGTTGGCGGTGGGATACTATATAGACGGCTCAGGAATTCTTCACGGCTACTACCGGGACACCAATGGGGCGCTGCACTTCCCGATCGATCCTTCGGGCTCCGTTGGGACAGTCCTGTTTGGACTTAATGATCGGAACTGGGTGGTGGGCAGATATGCGGACAGCTCAGGCGCGACTCATGGACTCTTCTTTGTCCCGCCAAACCAGTTTTCCACTTTCGATTATCCCGGATCAACCTTTACATCGCTAAACGGAGTCAATGACCAGGGATTCATCTGCGGTCGTTACGTCGATGCTTCCGGCATTGCGCACGGATTCCTAGCTCGCGCCAGAGGCATACCGCCGACAAAAGAGGCGGGGACGGAAATGAAGGCGAACCATTCCCCGTCGCTGGCCACTCGACTCAACCCGTCGGCCTCGGCGTGGGGAGATGCAATGCCGGCGCGGTGAGTTGAGTATCGGTCCCTTCGCGGTCGGCGTTTTGTGAATTGCGGGCCTGGATGGCCGGGCCCGCGTGCCGCCTAGTTCGAGCGCACGAGCGTGTTCGATCGAAGGAACCGAACGATGTAAACGGCGCCGCCCAGCCATCCGAGCATTGCAGTAAGCAGGCGAGCGATTCGCCGATGCCACCGCAACGAAACGCCTTCCGTCGTCCGGTGTACGTCAACAATCCAGATCGTTCTCCATTCGGCTTTTTCCGAGATTGTCAGCCATTATTTCCAGTACTTCACTGCACTGGACGCTCTTATTGATCATTCAGAACGGTTTGCGGTGCGGCTTTGCTCACTTCGAGCTGTGCGCTCCGCCGCGCGGGATATGACCCTAGTGGGCGTGGCTCGGATTTTTCTGCTCGGGCGTGAGCCGCCTAATCCAACCTTCTATCTCTCGTGAAAGCTGCCCAGTTCCAGACAAGGCGATGGTTGGGTCCAACCACCATGTTACTGTGGCGGACGGAAACGTCCGCCTGTCCAGGTATACGTGTCAGAGTCGGTCTGGAGTCCGCCCCAGGCGATCATCTCGCGTCCTGTCCAGATGCCTTTGGTGCTATAGCGCGGGCCGGGCGCGCCGCGGACGGGAGTCGGCCGCCATGAGTCGGTAGAAGGATTGTATTGCCCTCCGGTAAAGACTCCATCGCCGCCAAAACAGTCCTCACCCCCAAATGGGTCCGACGGACAGCCGGCCCACACAATCATTTGCGTGCCAGTCCACACGTAAGCAAAGAAAGCTCGAGGAGTGGGCGCGTTTACTATGCTGGTCGATACCCAGGCATCGTTTATGGGATCATAAAGGCCACCCGTGTTGTGATAGCTATAGGTGCCATCGTAAGTCTGGCCGCGCCAGATAAGCATTTTGTCGCCAGTCCAAATAGCAGCGGGAAGGTTTCGCTCGGACGGAGCGTTGACCAGACTGGTGGCAGACCAGGTGTTGGTTGCGGGATCATATCGGCCGCCGGTACGGGTATCAAACGTCGCGGTTGCGCCGCCCCAGACGATCATTTGCTGGCCGCTCCACACTGCGACGTGGGAACTGCGGGCGATGGGCGCGTTGGTCAGGGTGGTTGCCGTCCAGGCGTTGGTCGAGGGATTGTAGCGCCCGCCGGTTCTGATCCAAGGCGAAGTCAAGCCGCTTCCGCCCCAGACAATCATCTCTGTGCCGGTCCAGACCGCGGTGTGACTACTACGTGCTCCGGGCGCTGCGGTAGTGCTCGTGGCAGTCCAAGTATTGTTAAGTGGGTTATAACGGCCGCCGGTCTTGAAAATCGTGGAGCCCGAACCGCCGCCCCAAATGATCATCTCACTTCCGGTCCAAACCGCTGTATGCAAATGCCGGGCGGTTGGCGCTCCCGCCTGGGCGGTTGGCTGCCAGCTGTCAGTAGCCGGGTTATAACGTGCCCCGGTATTGGTTTGAGTGACAAAGCGGTCGTCTCCGCCCCAGACAATCATGTCCGTGCCGGTCCAGATGGAGGTGAAGAATTCTCGCGCGGATGCAGTCTTATTGGCGTTTGTCGGTGTCCATGTATCCGACCCCGTTTCATAGCGACCTCCTGTGAACGGATCTCCGTTCGCCGCACCGCCCCAAACTACCATGAGTGAACCGGTCCAGACCGCAACATGATGAGACCGCGCAACGGGCGCGCCGGCCTGGCTGGTGGGCACCCAGCTATTGGTTGTCGGGTTGTAACGGCCGCCGCTGTTAAATTTTGTGGTACACAAACTTCCGGAACAACCGCCCCAGACGATCATCTCCGTGCCACTCCAGACAGCAGTATGCGCGGCTCGCGCAACGGGAGCGCCAGCGGTAGCGACTGCCTCCCAGCTATCTGCGGATGGGTCATAGCGGGCACCATCGTTGAAGTAAGCGCTGCCGTTAGTTCCGCCCCACACAATCATGCGGCTACCAATCCACACTGCGCTGTGATCGTAGCGTGCCGAGGGCGCGCCGTTGGGATTGGTTGCTACCCATGTGTTATTCGCAGGGTTATAGCGCCC
>Ga0209056_10003645_pt1 | contig 16377 bp, 15 predicted proteins | sample GraSoiAngelo_114_FD_185876 | JGI IMG/M metagenome (GOLD analysis project Ga0209056, IMG submission 185876) | Grasslands soil microbial communities from the Angelo Coastal Reserve, California, USA - 14_0903_13_40cm (SPAdes) (version 2) | ecosystem: Environmental > Terrestrial > Soil > Grasslands... | reverse complement strand
CGACCTCGACGAGCACGACGACGACTCAGGCGCCGATCACGACCACCTCGACCACCACCACGGAGGCGCCCACCACCACGACGAGCACCACGACGACTCAGGCGCCGACCACGACCACCTCGACCACCATCACGGAGCCGCCCACCACCACGACGAGCACCACGACGACTCAGGCGCCGACCACGACCACCTCGACCATCACCACGGAGGCGCCCACCACCACGACCAGCATCACGAGCGCGTTCCTATAACCCCTTCAATGTCGCGGTGGGTTGTACACGACGGATGAGGACACATCTCAGTACCCCGTCGCCACGAGCGCCCGCTCGAGCTGGCTCTCCGTCGAGCCGTAGTGCTGCTCGAGCGTCTTCGCGCGCTTGAAGTAGAAGTGCAGGTCGAGCTCCCAGGTGAAGCCGATCCCGCCGTGCATCTGGATCGCCTCGCCGCACACGAGCCGCGACGCGTCGCCGGCGTACGCCTTCGCCGCGGCGCAGGCGAGCCCCGCGTCCGCATCGTTCGTGTCGAGGCACCACGCCGCGCGATAGACCGCCGAGCGCGTCGACTCGGTCCTGAGCAGCATGTCGGCCAGGCGGTGCTGGAGCGCCTGGAAGGCGCCGATCGGGCGGCGGAAGGCCTGCCGGGTCTGCACGTACGCGATGGTCATCTCGAGGAGCCGCCCCATGATGCCGAGGAGCATCGCGCCCGCCCCGACCGCCGCGACCAGGTCGATGCGTGCGAGCAGGCCGGGGGGCCCGACGAGCGTCGCCGCGTGATCGAGCCGCACCTCGCCGAAACGCTGGGCCGGGTCGAGCGTCGCGAGCGCCTTCACCGCGAACGGCTTCTGCACCAGGCAGACGCCGTCCCGCGTCGCGATCAGAAGCGCATCGGCCTCGGCGGCGAAGGGGACGAAGTACTTGGTACCGCGCACGCGCCCGGCCTCGAAGCGGGCCGGCGTGCCCGGGCCGCCGGCGAACAGCGCCTCCTCGCGCGCCAGCGTGACGATGGTCCTGCCGGCGCTCAGGTCGGCCAGGAGCGCGTCCTGCCCGCCCGCCGCGGCGAGCAGCGTGGCGGCGAGCACGACGTCGAGGTACGGGCCGGGCAGGCAGGCGCGGCCCATCTCCTCGAGCACGATTGCGAGCTCGATGGTGCCGAGCCCCTGGCCTCCCGCCCGAGCCGGCACGGTGAGCCCGAGGTAGCCCATCTCGGCGAGGCCCCGCCAGAGCGCCGGGTCGTAGCCGCGCGGGTCGTGCTCCATCGTCTTGCGGCTCGCCTCGAACGGGCACGCGCGGGCGAGGAAGTCGCGCGTCGAGCTGCGGAGCAGGGCCTGGTCGTCGGAGAGCTCGAACTTCACCGGGCGTCCTGCGGGAGGTTCAAGACGCGCTTGGCGATGATGTTCCGCTGCACCTCGGACGAGCCCGAGTAGATCGTGCCCGCGCGCGACCAGAGGAACTCGCGCGCCCAGTCGACGTCGGCGCGCGCCGCGGGGCTCGTGCGCAGGAGCTGGCCGCCGGGGCCGAGGAGGTCGAGCGCGGTCTCGCGGAAGCGCTTGTCGAACTCGCTCCAGTAGAGCTTCTCGAGCGACGATTCGGGGCCCGGCGCGCGCCCGTCGGCCAGGTTGGCGAGCGCGCGGATGCCGTTGGCGCGCATGACCTCGTTCTCGACCACGAGCCGCCCGAGCTTCTCGCGCACGGCGGTGCCGGTGCGGCCGAGCTCCCGGCAGGCCGCCGCGAGCTGCGCGAGATCGCGTCCATAGCGCGCCGAGTTGGCGAGCGACCCGACGCCGCGCTCGTAGCCGAGGACGGTCATGGCGATGCGCCAGCCCTCGCCGACCTGCCCCACCAGGTGCTCGCGCGGCACGCGCGTGTCCTCGAAGAAGACCTCGCCGAACTCGCTCTCGCCGGTGATCTGGCGGAGCGGGCGCACGGTCACGCCCGGCGTGTCGAGCTTCGCGAGGATGAAGCAGATGCCGCCGTAGCGGTCCTTCGCGTCGGTGCGCGCGAGGACGAAGATCCAGTCGGCCCACGGGCCGAAGGTGGTCCACACCTTCTGCCCGTTCAGCACGAAGTGGTCGCCGTCGAGGCGCGCCGCGGTCTTGAGCGCGGCGAGGTCGCTGCCCGCGCCCGGCTCGCTGAAGCCCTGGCACCAGATCTCGTCGCCCGCGAGCATGGGCGGGATGAAGCGGCGGCGCTGCGCCTCGCTGCCGTGGTGGATGAGTGCGGGACCGAGGAGCCCGATGCCGAGGATGTTGAGGATGGGTGGCGCGTCGGCGCGCGCCAGCTCGGCCTCCATGATCGACTTCTCGACCTCCGTGCCGCCACGGCCGCCCCACTCGTGGGGCCAGTCCATGCCCAGGTAGCCGGCCTGGTAGAGCTTCCGCTGCCAGGCGCGGCGCAGCTCGATCAGGCTGGTCTCGGTGGCGCCCGGTTCGCGCAGCTCCTCCCGCCAGGGGCGAGGCAGATTGGCCGCGAGCCAGGCGCGGAGCGCGTTGCGGAAGCGGAGGTGCGCGGCGGAGAGCTGGAGGTCCATCGCGTCGTGTGTAGGTCGCCCGCGCGCGCTCTGTCAACGACCGTGGAGGCCCGGCGTTTGAGATCACGCGCGCCGGGCGGGTATGAAGGGCGATTCCCCGATGACCCGCACCGAGCGCATCTTCTACCTGCTCTTCGGCGGCTACAGCCTGGCGCAGTTCTTCCTGGCGCCCGTCTACCCGCTGTTCCTGCTGAGCCGCGGGCTGGACCTGCTCCAGATCAACCTGATCCTGGCCATCTATCTGATCACGGTCTTCGTGTTCGAGGTGCCGACCGGCGCGCTGGCCGACACGGCCGGGCGCCGGTTCTGCTTCGTGCTCGGCTGCGCCACGCGGACCGCGGCCTTCCTCCTCTACTCGCGCACGCGGAGCTTCGCCGACTGCGCGGTCGCGGAGTTCATCGATGCGGTCGGGACGACGCTGGTGAGCGGCGCTCTCGAGGCGTGGGCCGTCGATGGCGTGCAGGCCGAGGGCGACGGGCACCGCATGGAGGGTCTGTTCTCGCGCGCCGCCGTCATCGGCCGGACGTTCCTCATGGTGGGCGCGGTCGGCTGCGGCTACCTGGCCGAGCGCGACCTCCGCTACCCGTGGATCGCCGCGGCCGCCATGTTCGCGGTGACCGGCGCCGCCGGCGCCGCGCTCATGCACGAGACCCGCCGCGCGGCGCGGGCCGGACGCTCGCGTCGCTCCGTCGCGGGCACGGTGCAGGACGGCCTCGCGATCGTGCACCGCTCGCCGGTGCTGCTCCTCCTCTGTCTCCTCTCACTCGGGGCCGCCTTCGGCGCCTTCCCGATCCACATGTACTGGCAGCCGCGCCTCCAGGCGCTGGCGGGCGGGCAGCTCCGCCTGATGGGGTGGGTGGTGGCGCTGCTCGCCCTCGCCTCACTCACGGGGAGCGCGCTCGTGCCGCGCGTGCTCCGCCGCGCCGCGCGCGAGTCCGTGCTCTTCGGCGCGATCCTCGCGCGCGCGGCGGCGGTGGCCCTGCTGGCGGGCGCGGGGCGTCTGGCGCCCGCGCTCGCTGGGCTCCTCGCGCAGGAGGCGGCCTTCGGCATGATGGACCCGGTCTACGCGGCCTGGACCAACGAACACGTCGCGTCCGCGGAGCGCGCGACGGTCATCTCGGTGCGCTCGGCATGCATCATGCTCGGCGGCGCGCTCGGGCTGGTGACGATCGGGCTCGTGGCGCGGCGGTTCGGGCTGCAGGCGGCGATGGGCGTGTCGGCGGCGGTCTTCCTGCTGGTCGCGCCGGGGTTCGTGCTCCTCGGGCGGGCGGCGCGGCGGGTGGCGGCAGAAGAGGCGATGGCCGAGCCGGTGCCGGCGGTGGCGACGAAGGTGAGCCCGACGGCGCTCGGGTGACGGGACCCCCGGTCACTTCCACATCCGCGGGTCGAGCATGCACCGTTCGGCGCGCCGTACCACGATGGCGCGGAAGTCCGGGTGCATCGGATTGAGGAGATAGTTGCGCTCGACGGGAACCACGGCCGACGGCACCGCGAGCACGGCCGTGCGCCCGCGCCGCACCCATTGCGTCCCCAGTCGGGCGAGCGCCTCGGGCGCGGGGGTTCGGCGCCACTCTCTGGGAAGACGGCCGACGCGGATCTCCTCGATGGCGAGCGAGCCGGGAACGTCGGCGGCGATCAGGACGAGGTCGGGCGGGGCGTCCTCGACGTCGAGGTGCACGAAGTACTCGAGCGTGGCGAGCGCGGCGCTCGCCGAGGTGTAGACCGCCGGCGTGCCGCGCAGGCTCCACCGGCCGCCGAAGCGCCGCGCACCCTCCCCGTCGAAGGCGCCGTGCGCCCGACGGCAGAGGCGCCAGACGCGCATCAACTATAGACGCCGTGGGCGATGCGGCCGAGCACGTCCTCGACCTGACGGGCACCGATCTCGGTGTCGAGCAGCGAGAGCGGGGCGGCAAGGCCGAGCGCGCGGTTGGGACGGTGCAGCCAGTGGATGGCCCGCTCCTTGCCACCCAGAGTCCCTTCCGCGAGGGCGGCGATGCGCGCTACGCGGACGAGCCGGTCCGACTCGTCGGCCCGCAGGCGCCGCTCGTGCCGCCGACGCGCGAAGGTGCGTTCGGGAATGGAGAGGATCGCCGCCAAGCGCTTCACATCGATCCGGTAGGCCGCGCCGAGCGCGGTCACCGCCGCAAACGGGAGCCCTCGCCGCAACCGCTCGCGGAGCTCGTCGGTCGAGCCGACGTGCGATCTCAGGGCCCGTCGGCCCCCCAGCGTCGAGACCAGCCGGGCAGTGGTCGGGGCGGGCTTGGCTGCCATATGGCCGTCATTCTACTGCCAAACGGCTGCCCTGCGCAAACGAAGGCGAGCCCTGACGGCGCCGGGCTCACTCGACCACCCGCCGTCCCGAAGTGCGGCGCGGCCTCCGGCGCGGCGGCGATGCGGCTTCCACTTCCTCGATCCGGACTCCGCGCCCCGCCCTGAGACTCGCCCTCGCCGATGCGATGCGCTTCGCAAAACGTGGATCTCGTTCGAGGCGGTACTCGAACCAGTCGTCCTCCGAGACGAATCCGATCAGCACGCCGGCCGCCTTGCCGTGTCGCGTGATGACGATCTCCTCCTTCTCGGCCAGGCGGAGATACCGGGAGAGGTCGTCCTTGACTTCCGAAAGAGCGACCTTCTTCATTTCGCATCCCGTACCGCAGCACGCAGATGAGCCTTCAAGTGGTGTAGGTCCGACACGGCTTCCGGCGCGAGGACAATGTCGTACCGCACTAATAGCCAGACGATGGCCAGATTCGCAACCGCCGGCAATAGCGGCACCGGACCTATTCGCCTGCTGTATCCCTTCGCGAAGGCGACGGGGACGCTGCCCGCTCATATCCAGCGCACTCGCTCACCGGCAGCCGCGGATACCGCTCGAAGCCCGGATCCGTCTCCGCCTTGAGGCAGCGCCAGAACTCGCTCCCGCGCGCGTTGCGCTGCACGCGCGCGTGGCGGCACTCGGCGCAGAGGCCCACGTCCGGCCGCTTCACGGCGCCCCCGCCCGGAACTCCGCGTACTCCACCATCGCCCGCAGCGCCGCCACGGCGCGGTGCGCGCTCGGGTAGCAGACGCGGCCACCCTCGCGTACGGCGAGCGGGCCGGCGTTACCGTAGGCGCGGTCGGCGTAGACGAGCTCGGTCGCGACCAGCACGGGCTTCCGGTGCCGCTCGGACGCCTCGCGCGCGGCCTCGGCGTAGCGGCGGTCCTGGCGCTCGTGGAAGTCGGCGATCCGGTCGAGGCCGTGGCCGGGGAAGAACGGGCCGGTGCGGAAGAGGTGCGCCTGGTTCGACTGGATGCCGAGGCCGAGGAAGAGGACGGCGTCGACTTCCGGGTGCGCGCACACCAGGTCGAGCGCGTCGGGGATCGTGTCGCGCGTCTCGCCGCCGGCCAGGTCGATCGGGTTCTGGCGGCTCCAGCGCGACGGAACCATCGTGTCGACGCGGGCGCGGATGTCCTCGGGCAGGCGGACGAGCTCGAGGCCCGCGGCGACGCAGGCGTCGGCGGCGAGCACGCCCCAGCCGCCCGCGGTGGTGAACACGATCACGCGCCGGCCGCGTGGGAGCGGCTGGGTCGCGAAGCTCGCGGCCCACTCGAAGGCGTGCTCCACCGTCGGCGCGCGCAGCACCCCGAGCTGCCGGCAGAGGCCGGCGAAGACGCGGTCGTCGGTCGCGAGCGAGCCGGTGTGGCTGGCGGCCGCGCGCTGGCCCTCCGCGGCGGCGCCGCCCTTGAGCAGCACGAGCGGCTTCGCAGCCGTCAGGCGGCGCACGGCGTCGATGAAGGCGCGCCCGTTGGCCACGCCCTCCAGGTATGCGAGCGCGACCGCCGTCTCCGGATCGGCAGCGAAATACGCGAGGTAGTCGGCGATCCCGGTCTGCGCCGAGTTGCCGGTCGACACGGCCTTGCTCACGCCGACGCCGGTCGAGACCGCGTAGTTGAGGAGCGCGGAGAGGATGTTGCCGCTCTGGCTCGCGACCGAGATGCACCCGGGCGGCGGGTACGGCGCCACCATCTGCGCGCACATCGACTCGGGCGTCGAGATGACGCCCTGCCCGTTCGGCCCGGCCAGCACGATGCCGAGCTCGTCCGCGGTGCGGACCAGCTCGCGCTCGAGCGCCCTCCCCTCCTCGCCCGCCTCGCCGTACCCGCCGCTCGCGACGAACGCCGCGCGCACGCCGCGCCCCGCGCACGCCCGCAGCATTGCGACGTTCGCCGGCGGCGGCGTGCACACGAAGGCGAGTTCCGCGGCCCTCTCCGGTACTTCGGCGACGCTCTGGAGGCAGGGGCGCCCGAGGATCTCGCCGCCCTCGCGGTTCACGGGGTAGACGTCACCGCGGAAGCCGAAGCGCACGAGGTTGTGGAAGGCGGCGAAACCGAACTTCCCCGGGTGGCTCGAGGCACCCGCGACGATGACGCCGCGCGGGTGGAAGAGCGGGCGGAGGCGCGCGAGCACGTCGCCTGCGGAGCACACGGCTCGCTCGGGCACGGGCGGGCCGAGGACGACCAGCGCATCGACGGCGATCGGCCGGCCGTCGCGCACGATGAGCGGGTTCACGTCGACGCTCTGCACCTCGGGGCGCTCGACCGCGAGGCGGCCGAGCCCGACCAGGATCGCCGCCAGCGCGTCCGCCTCCACCGCCGGCTCGCCGCGAAAGGCCTCGAGGAAGCGCCGGCCGGCACCGAGCCCGCCGACCATGCGCCGCGCCTCGGCCGCGGAGAGCGGCGCCGCGGCGAACACGACGTCGCCCACCGCCTCGGCCAGGATGCCGCCGACCCCCAGCATCACGCACGGGCCGAACTGTGGATCGCGCACCACGCCGGCGATCAGCTCGCGGCGGCCGCGCACCATCTCGGCGACGAGGAGCGCGACGTCGCCATCGTCGGGCCGTCCGAGCGCGAGCAGCTCGGCCGCTGCGGCGCGCACCGCACCGGCGTCGGCGAGGCCCAGGCGCACGAGGTTCCGCTCCGTCTTGTGCGCGATCGCGTCGCCGCAGAGCTTCAGCGCGACGGGGAAGCCGATCTCGGCGGCGGCGAGCGCCGCGGCAGCGGCATCCGCCGCCAGCGCCTCGCGCGCGACGGGCACGCCGTAGCCCGCGAGCAGCGCCTTCGAGGCGTGCTCGGAGAGGGTCCGCTCGCCGGCCGCGCGCATGGGGCCGGCGATCATTGCGTCTTTCGCGCCGGAGCGGCAAGCGCTACTCTCCGGCCATGCGCATGCTCCACACCATGCTCAGGGTCGGGAACCTCGAGCGCTCGCTCCGCTTCTACTGCGACGTGCTCGGCATGCGGCTGCTCCGCCGCACGGACTACCCGGGCGGCCGCTTCACGCTCGCCTTCGTCGGCTACGGCGACGAGCGCGACCACACGGTGCTCGAGCTGACGCACAACTGGGACACGGAGCGCTACGAGCTGGGGACCGCCTTCGGGCACATCGCGCTCGGCGTCGAGGACGTCTACCGCGCCTGCGACGAGCTGCGCGCCAAAGGGGCGAAGGTCGTGCGCGAGCCCGGCCCCATGAAGCACGGCGGCTCGGAGATCGCCTTCATCGAGGACCCCGACGGCTACAAGATCGAGCTGATCCAGCTCCGCGGGCGGAGCGACTAGCGCGAAGCGGCGAGCGCATCATCCGAACGCGCGGCCGGCGAACCAGAGCACTCCCATCGCCAGCACGCCCGCCGATCCGTAGCCGACGACCGCCGCGCGCCACGGCTCGCCGCGGCGGGCAAGCAGATCGAGTACCGGCCACGCCGCTGCGACGGCGGCGAGCTGACCGAGCTCCACCCCCACGTTGAACCCGAGCAGGGCCGGCACCAGCCGCGCGCGCGGCAGCGTCATCTCGGCGAGCACGCCGGCGAAGCCGAGCCCGTGCACGAGCCCGAAGAGCGCGGCGACCGGCCAGCGGAGCCCGGCGGGGCGCGCGCTCCGGGCAAGGAGCGCGAAGTAACAGGCGGCGAAGAGGGCCAGGCCGACGAGCGTCTGCGGCGGCACGCGCCCGGCAACGCCCGCGAGCGCCGCCGCCGCGAGCAACCCCGCGACCGCCACCACGGGCAGCCGGTGGTCGCCACCCGCGAGCCACACGTTCTCGAGGGCCACGAGCGCGATCGAGAGGCCGATCACCGCCTCGACCGCGCCGCGGGCCGGCGTCACCCAGCCGAGCGCTGCGAGCGCGAGCGTCGCGCTGTGGCCCACCGTGAAGCCCGTCACCACCCGCGCGGCCTCGCCGAGCGAGCCGCAGACGAGGAGCAAGGCGAAGAGGAAGACCAGATGGTCGTAGCCGGTCAGGATGTGCGCCATCCCGAGCCGGACGTAGTCCCCGAGTCCTGCGCCGTCGGCCGCCGGGCTCGCCGGCAGCGGCCAGTCGCGCTCGCCGTCGCTCAGCACCCGCTCGGCGACGGCGCCGGACGTGCCCACGCGTGCGAAGTGGAGGTGCGAGGGCACGACGTCGAGCAGGAGGTCGCTGTGGATACGGAGCGCGCCGCTGCCTCGAGGGCAGCGCACGCGCCACGCGCGCGCGATCCAGCCCGGCGCCGCCGGCGGGGCGTGGAACGACGCCGGCTCCGGCAGGCACGGCGCCAGCGAGAGCAGGCGCGGCAGTTCCGCGTCGAGGTCCTCGCCGAGACGGCTCGCATCGCCCGGAGCGAGCCGCACCTCGACCGCCGCACCGTCGGCCGTGAGCGTCCAGAACGAGTACGAGACGCTCCGCTCGTGCGCGAGCGAGCGTCCGGCCGCCAGGGCGAGCAACGCGAGCGCGACCAGACGCCTCACCGGGCCTCCTCCGCAACCACCACTTCGGCCGCCGCGCGCAGCTCGTCCAGGTACCGCCGCAGGCGCCGGTCGCCGTCGCGGCGGCGGAGCTCGGCGTGCACCTCCTCGCGCACCGCGGCGAGTGGCGGCGTGGCCGCCTCTTCGCGCGCCACGACGTGCACGAGGTGATGACCCCAGCCCGATCGCACCGGACCGCCCACCTGGCCCGGGCTCAGCTCGAGCGCCGTGCGGGCCGCCGTCGGCCCGAGGTAGTCCACGAGTCGGGCGGGCGGCAGCGCGGCCTCGGGAACCGGCACGGGCTCGGGGTCGCCGCCCGCACGCACCGCCGCGAAGCTCTCCCCTGCGTCGAGGCGATGGCGCGCGCGCACGGCCTCGTCGGCGCGCGCCGCTCCGAAGAAGATCTGCTCGACCCGCACGCGGCCGGGCCCCCGGAAGAGCTCGGCGTGCTCGGCATAAAAGACCGCGACCTCGTCGTCGCTCGGCTCCTCGCCCGGCGCGGCCAGGATCGAGCCGATCACCGCCGCGGTGAGCTCGGCGCGCACGCGCCGGTCGCTGCGCGCCAGGCCGAGGGCCAGCCCGTGCTGCACCAGCAACTCCTCCTCGACCAGGCGGTCGAGCACGCGGCGGCGGAGTGCCTCGCCGACGGCGCGGTCGCGCCGGTCGGCCCCCACGTCGGCGACGGCGCGCTCGTAGTCCGCGGCGCGGATAGCGACGCCGTTCACGGTCGCGACGGCGTCGCGCGGCAGCGTCGTGCGACCGGCCAGCAGCCCCCGTGCGGACAGCGCAACGCCGATGGCCGCCCCGAGCGCCAGGGGCCACGCCGGGGGCCGCGATGGCCGCGTCAACCGCCGAAGTTCACGTAGATCGGGGATGACCATGCCCGCTCCTCGTTCATCGTGAGGCAGTCGTCGTCGAACGGCGTGCGGTAGTCGCCGTAGCACGGATGCGAGCGGACGCACTGCCCCTGGGCGTCGTACTCGCAGCGGAGCCCGCCCGCGTTGACCGCGGGCGACGGCTCCTCGATCGCACGCACGTAGTAGGCGGCGTCGCGCCCGGCCGCGACGAAGTCGGAGTCCTCGAACTCCACCCGGCACCCCCCCGGGTCGGGCGGGCAGCCAAGGCTGAGCCAGGGGTCCTCGATGAGCGGCCCGACCGGCTCCCCCGCGTGGCGCTGCGGGCGCACGCGGACCACCTCGATGCGCGTGATCCGGCGGCGCTCGTCGCCCGGGTTGTAGCACTCGCCGCGGCAGAGGGCCTCGAGCCGCGCGGGCGGGAGCGCGGTGACGGCCCAGTCGGGGCAGCCCGGCCGCTGCACGAGCGCGCCGACGGCGCGGGCGGCAAAGCGGGGGCTCGTGCGGAGCGCGACCTCGGCGCCCATCGGCCGCGGCCCGCCGGGCCCGTTCAGCAGGTCGAACCAGAGGAGGATGCGGTCGCCCGAGGTGCCGTAGACCTCGCGCCGCTCGAGCGCCGCCCAGATCGCGTCGCGACTGCGGCCGTCGGCGTGCACCGCGACGAGCCCGCCGGTCATGAAGAACGACGCGCCGCGCTCGCCGTCGGTCGCGATCAAGGGGTGACCCGGGTTGTAGGGGTCGACCGCGATCGACTCGCGCGAGCGCGGCGGCTCGGGGATCGCGCGCCGCCGCCACGCTGCCGAGCGCGCGCCCGTGGCCTCGGTCATCAGGCGGCGGCCGTACTCCTTGTAGCCCGTCCCCGGCCGCGCCTTGTGGTTGTCGCTCGAGGCGATGAAGCCGAAGCGGAAGCGGCGCGGCCCCGCCGGCGGGGAGTCGAAGTTCGAGAGCGCGAGCACGTACTGCGCGGCGCCGCCCGGGCGGTAGTTGAAGGCGGGGTTGAAGCAGTCGCGGCACTGCCCACAGTCCTTCCAGTCCTCGACCTCGCTGTCGGGGATCGTCGCCCGCCCCGAGCCGGCGGCCGCGAGGTAGTTGGCCCGCGCGACCCGCACACGCCGCTCGCACTCCTCGGCCGGCACGTCGTCGCAGCGCGCGCGGACGATCTCGCCCGCGCGCCAGCAGCACGGCTCGTACTCGCGCGTCGGCTCGGGGCAGACCGGCGTGCCGTCAGCCGCGCGGTCGACCGCCTTCCACGCGCGGTACTCCTCCGAGTTTCCGTGCCCGGAGTAGACCTCGAAGAGCGTCTGCTTCTCCGGGTCGTGCTGCGCCACGGTGAGCTGCTTGTCGAACGTGCTCCCGGGCGGCGTGTAGAGGCCCCACGTCGTACCGTGTGGGATGACGATCACGTCGAACCCCCACTGCGAGAGCTTCTCGAAGAGCTCTTGCGGGGTGTCGGCCGTCTCGTAGCAGTCGGCGGGGAGCTGGCGCGTGTCGATGCCGCGCGGGCAGTCGGGCACCGCGCGGTTCTCGGCGAAGAAGACCCCCATGTCGAGGTAGCGCTGGCGCTGGCGGAAATCGAGGAGCGGGAAGCGGACGCGGTCCCACCACGAGCGGGAGGCGATGATCCCGTAGCGGAGAACGCGCGCGAAGCGCCCGGTCGCGGCGATCGGGCGCGCCGGCAGGGACGCGTCCTCCAGATTGCGGAGGATCACGTTCTTGTGACCGTAGTGATCTTCCGGGGTGACGCCCACCTGCGTCCACTCCCAGCCGACGAAGGGTACGACGTCGGGGCCGTCGGGCCCCCCCGCCACCGCATCGCACCGCCGGATCGTGTCCTTCGTCTCCTGCCAGCGCCGGGGCGTGATGCTCTCGGCGTGGTCGGTGATGCTCCAGAAGTCGAGGCCCGAGCAGAAGCGGGCGAAGTCGCAGGCATCGGCGGGCGGATGCGCCCCCTCGCCCTGGAGGAGCGGGAGGCTCAGCTGGAAGGCGTCGCTCGAGAAGGTCGTGTGGACGTGGAGGTCGCCGAAGAGGATCTGCCGGGCGGCCCCGCCACCGGCCGGCGCGAGCTCGCGCGTGCGGCTGGAGACGGCGGCGGGCGGGAGCGGGGTCGGATGCACGCTGCCCGGCTCTTCGCGGCGCCCGCCGCGGAGCGCGCCGGCGAGGAACGCCACCGTCAGGAAGAGCAGGGTGCCTGCCGCGAGCAGGAGCCGTCGAAACACCACCGCGATCCTCCTCTCGGCCCCGGCGTGCGGGCGGCCCGGGACCCGAGGCCCCTACCACGCGGCGCCATCGGCGTGGAAGCTCCGCGGATCGAAGATCGAGCCGATCCAGCTCCGCGGGCGCAGCGACTAGCCGTCCCGGTGCACCGTTTCCGGCGAGAACGCCGGCACGCACACCGCGACGTACTCCGCGCCCTCCCGCTCGGGCGAGCCGTACTGCACCCACTCGCCGCGCCGCGCGATCACGGCCTGCCCGGCGCGCACGTCGATCGTGCCGCCGGCATGCTTCACGCGCAGCATGCCCTTCAGCACGACCGTGTACTCGTCGAACTCGGGCGTCTGCCCCGGCTCGACCCAGCCGGCCGGGCTCCGCATGTGCGCGACGCTCACGGCCGCCGTCTTCGAGCTCACGCGGCCGACGTACTCGTCGATCTGCTTCGGCAGGGTGCCGGCGGCGAGGATGCGGGCGGGCTGGGCAACGTGCTCAGGCATGGAGCCTCGCGAGCGGCGGCGCGGCCGCGAGCACGGCCGCCTCGCGCCGGGCGAGCTCGCGGAGACGCGGCCGCACACGGGCTTCGGGTGCGATCGCGGTCGCGAGCTCGAGGTAGGTTTCGTAGTGCCGCGCCTCGGCGGCGAGGAGGCCGCGGTAGAGCGCCACGAGCGCGGGATCGTCGAGCGCGTCGGCGAGGAGCCGCATGCGCTCGCAGCTCCGCGCCTCGATGAGCGCCGAGCAGAGCAGCGTGTCGACCAGGCGGTCGGGCTCGCGCGCGCGGATGGCCCGCATGAGGTCGCCCGCGTACGGGCTCGGCCGCTGGTGGCGCATGGCGATGCCACGCGCCGCGAGATGCCCGAGCACCTCCTCGAAGTGGCCGAGCTCCTCGCGAGCCAGGCGGGCGAGAGGCGCCAAGAGCTCCCGGCGCTCGGCGTACTTGAAGAGCAGGCTCACCGCCGTCGACGCCGCCTTCTTCTCGCAGTGGGCGTGGTCGAGCAGGATCTCGTCCAGGTTCTCGAGCGCGCGCTCGATCCACGCGCGGCCCGTCTCCGAGGCGAGGCTGAGCACCCGACCCTCAGGCTGCGAGCCGCAGCCTCGAAACGCGCGCGAGCGCGGGGAGCAACGGCCGAGCGTACGCGACCGCGTTTCGCAGATCCAGCACCGAGCGCGCCACGGGCGCCGGGTATCAGGCAACGACAACGTGGTCAACCGGCCCCGAGCGGACGCGCCTTGCGTCCCGGGCACCCCCCGGGTGGGGAGCACCGGAACCGCGCGCGGCTCCCGCCCGCCCCAGCTTGCCCGCCCGGCTTGACATGGCCCCCGACCGATCGGAATACTGTACCCGACCGATCGGTCGGGTCCACCGATGAAGGCCGTCCCCGCAGTCCCCGAGCAGAGCTCGCGCGACAAGATCCTCGACGCCGCCGAGGCCCTGTTCGCCAAGCGCGGCTACGCGGGCGTCGGCCTCTCCGAGCTGGCCGAGGTGGTCGGACTCGGCAAATCCTCGCTCTTCCACCACTTCGAGAACAAGGCGCAGCTCTACGCCGCGGTCACGGCACGCATCCTCGGGCGCATCGAGGAGCGCCTCGTTCGCTCGCTCGCCAGGGGCGGCGACCCGCTCGCGCGCCTGGAGCGCTGGCTCGACGAGCTCGTGGACCTGCTCGCCGACCACCCGACCTACGCGCGCCTGCTGCTCCGCTCGCTGTTCGAGGACGACGACCTCCCGGGCGACACGCCCGGGGAGCTGGAGGCGCAGCGCGCGATCGGCAGCATGATGGCGAGCGTCGGGGCGCTCCTCCGGGAGGGCATGGCCGCGGGCCTCTTCCGCGCCGCCAACGTGCAGCACCTGCTGCTCACGCTCGTCGGCCTCACGGTCTTTCCCTTCGCGTCGGGCGAGTTCGGCGCGGAGGTCCTGGGCAAGGACATCTTCGACCCGGCCGAGGTCAGGCGGCGGAAGCGCGAGCTCCGCGACCTGCTCCGCTTCGGCCTCGCCGTCGACAAAGGACGCTGAGGGAGGAGACATGGAGAAGATCCTCGCGGAGCACCGCCGCCGGCTCGGCAACTTCGAGCTGGTGGACATCGACGAGGCGCGCATCGCGGCGCTGCGCAGCCAGATCGACGTCGACGTGCCGGTCGACCTGCACTGGACGTGGAACTACGCGAGCGAGGTGGCGGAGCTGCGCGCCCTCTACGAGCGCGGCAAGCGAGGCCAGTGGAACGCCGAGGCCGACGTCGACTGGTCGATCCCCTTCCCGCGCGACGAATGGTTCCTGCCCAGGGACGGGCTCCAGATCCTCCCCTCCGTCCTCGCCAGCGTGGGCGCCGACGACGCCACCTGTCGCGCGGCGGCGTTCGACGAGTTCGCCTGGACGCTCTCTCAGCTGCTGCACGGCGAGCAGGCGGCGCTCCAGCTCTGCGGCCAGCTCACCAACGCCTGCCCCACCCTCGACGCCAAGTTCTACGCCGCCTCGCAGGTGATCGACGAGGCGCGGCACGTCGAGGTGTTCGCCAAGTTCCTGCAGCGCAAGGTGGGGACGATCTACCCCATCGGCGGGACGCTGAAGGCGCTCCTCGACACGCTGCTCGCGGCGCCCACCTGGAAGACGAAGACCCTCGGCATGCAGACCCTCTTCGAGGGCATGGCGGTCGGCATCTTCGACATGATTCAGAAGGGCTGCACGAACCCGCTCCTCTCCGACATCATCCGACGCGTCAAGCAGGACGAGGCGCGGCACGCGGCCTTCGGCATCCTGACCATGCGCCGGACGGTGCGCGAAGCCACGGCCGACGAGATGGCGGCGATGGAGGACTTTTCCTTCAACGTCCTCGAGACCTTCAATGCCAACCAGCAGCTCGACATGCTGCGCGACCTGGCGCCGAGGTACGGCCTGGACCCCGACACCGTCGTGCAGATGCTGCTCGCGCAGGAGGACTTCGCCCAGTTCAACAGCGAGGTCTTCATGCACACGGTGATCCCGAACCTCGCGCGCCTGGGGCTCATCACCGAGCGCACGGAGGCGAAGTACCGGGCCGCGGGCATCATGTGGGGCGACCGGTTCGGCGCGGGGACCGACGCCGACGTGGCGGCGAGCCTGAGGGGGAACTAGGCGCGCGCACGCGACCGGGGCCGCGGCGAGGCCCGCTACGCCTCCGCCGGAGATGCCCGTGATCGCCCCGTTCGGGCTCTGGTGGCGCCGGTCCGAGGGCCACGGCGGCCAACTGTTCCCGAGCTGCTCACGCCGCAGCCCGAGTCACACGCATTGGTGAATCCAGACGCCCGTGCAAATTCGTCCGCAACGGGCGCGCGCGGGACGGCCGCATCGTCTGGGCCGGGTATCCATTTTTTCCAACGCATTGACCCAACCATCCTCCCTTCGGCATAAAGCCGCGGACTTCTCTTCACATCGAAACGACGAGCATCTACGACTACTTCGCGGCATTCGCGCCTTCTGTCTTGCTAATACGTTGACCTGCGCTCGCGCGTAGGCCATCCCGTCTGCAAGCCGGCCCGTGCGGATCCGTCCCGCAGCCAGCGTCGAGGTGTCGACACTGCGGGACAGGTTTGGGCGCGAGTGCCACGAACCGGGTCGGCCGAACGCCAGTCCCATGTCCACATCTTCCCCTGCGCCACAGGGCCTGCGGGGGGATCGATTGTTGCACGTGGTGGCCGGCGACCGACCGTCCCGGAGCACGGCTCGGGGAGGCTCGAGGAGGCTGGGAGATGGGGCAACGGCCGAAGACTCTGGGATTCGCGTTCCTGCTCACGCTGCTCGCGGCGCTTCACGTCGTGCGCTCTGCGGACGCTGCCTCCGTCTCGCGGCAATGCCGGCGGGCATGCCGCGATCAGATCGCCGCGTGCGTGGCCGGGGGCGGCCGCGCCCGGTCGTGCCGGAAGAGCCTGCTCGAGCACTGCAAGCGAGAGGGTGTCGCGGTCTGCGAGGGCCAGGCCGGTCAGATCTCCGCCGCGCTGGCGGGGGACTGCAGCAGCCCGACCGTCATCCCCGCGCCGGGCGGGACCTTCAGCGGCACGACGAGC
>Ga0209056_10003643_pt1 | contig 16386 bp, 17 predicted proteins | sample GraSoiAngelo_114_FD_185876 | JGI IMG/M metagenome (GOLD analysis project Ga0209056, IMG submission 185876) | Grasslands soil microbial communities from the Angelo Coastal Reserve, California, USA - 14_0903_13_40cm (SPAdes) (version 2) | ecosystem: Environmental > Terrestrial > Soil > Grasslands... | reverse complement strand
ACGCTGCTTATTGCCGACGAGGTCATGACCGGTTTTGGGAGAACGGGTCGGATGTTTGCTATTGAACACGAAGAAGTAGTTCCAGATATAATGGTTCTAGCTAAAAGCTTGAGTGGTGGGTATCTTCCGATTGCTATTACCTTAGTATCGGAAAAAATATTTTCATTTTTCGATGGGTCGGTTGCCGACGGTAAAGCGCTTGCATACGGGCATAGCTATACCGGAAACGCGCTTGGATGCGCTGCGGCCAAAGCCAGCCTCGAGGTTTTTGAAAACGAGCGGGTCTTGGAAGCTTTACAGCCCAAAATCCGGCATTTAACGGGGAGGCTCAGCAAACTGGGGGGAGCTTCCTGGCGTGCTCGAAGTGCGGCAGTGCGGGTTTATTGCGGGAATAGAGATCGAAGAAGCGCCACAGCAGGGGATACCAAGTTTTGCCGCAGAGGTCTGTATGGAAGCTCGGCGGCACGGGCTCCTCACAAGACCGGTCAGGAACGTCATCGTGCTGATGCCGCCACTGTGTACGACCGCTGCTCAGTTAAGGCAAGCTGTAGAAGCGCTTAGCGCATCAATCATGGGAGTCGGGCGCCGCAGGTCAGCCAGGACGAAAAATGTCGAAAAGGTTACGACTTGATCAACTACTCGTGGAGAAGGGTTTATTCGCCAGCCGCGAGCAGGCGCAACGCGCGGTGATGGCTGGCGAGGTTAAGGTCGGCACTCGGATCGCGGCAAAACCATCTCAGCTTCTCGGACCAGAGACAGCGATCACAGTGAGGCCTACGCAAAAATATGTCGGGCGGGGCGCGTTGAAGCTCGAAAGCGCTCTCGATCATTTCAACATCGACGTGCAGGGAAGGATTGCGCTGGATATCGGCGCATCCACTGGCGGTTTTACGGATTGCCTGCTGCAGCGTGGCGCCGCAAAGGTTTACGCCGTCGACGTCGGGCATGGCCAACTTGACTGGAAACTTCGGAACCATCCCCATGTGATCGTCCTGGAAAAATTGAATGCGCGATTTCTCTCACGCGAGCATATTCCTAAACTTGTCGATCTTTGCGTGATTGATGTCTCATTTATTTCGCTGACTTTAATCTTGCCGAACGCGTTCGACTTGATAACTCCAAGGGCTATAATTCTGGCGCTGATCAAACCGCAATTCGAATTGCAACGTGCGGATGTTGGGAAGGGCGGGGTCATCCGCGATCCAGAGTTGCAGCAAAAGGCGCAAGACAAGATCGTTGCTTTTGTGACCAGTCTTGGCCATGTCGTGACGGGAATCGTTCCGTCTGCTATTAAAGGCACGGACGGTAATCAGGAATTTTTTGCATGCCTCCAAAAACGATCGGGTTAATCGCGCATCCAGGTAAGCCGGGCATTGCCGATTTGGTCAACGTCATCGCCCAGCAGTTCGGCCGCTTTTCGATTTCAGTCTTGGTCGAAAAAGAAACCGCAGCCATTGCTGGCAATAAATCGGGGCATTCGATGGCAGAATTGGGGGCTGCGGCGGATCTTCTAGTGGTAGCCGGAGGCGACGGAACAATTCTACATGTGGTTGGGCAACTCGGCGAAGTCCTCAAGCCAATCTTCGGCATCAACGTGGGCTCGCTCGGTTTCCTGACCTGCGCGAATTCTTCCACCTATCGCGAAGCAGTGGAATGCATCGCGAAAGATCGGATTAACTTTAGTCAACGAGCGCTAATCGAGGCGCGGGTGAAGCTCGGCGAGAAGCAAACCGCCAAAATGATCGCGCTGAACGACGCCGTGTTAAGCCGCGGCGAGCTTTCGCGCCTCGTACTCCTGTGCACGCGGGTCAACGGCGAGCCGCTCACCGAATTCAATGCGGACGGTCTGATTGTTGCGACGCCGACCGGGTCCACGGCGTACTCGCTTTCTGCCGGCGGGCCGATTCTCGATCCTGAGTCTGGCGTTTTCGTGATCACGCCGATCTGCCCACATGTTTTGACGAACCGATCGATTATCGTCTCAGAAGGATCGACAATCGAAATCGAAGCGAGCGATCCGGATTATCCAGTCTTTCTGACACTGGACGGCCGCAAGCCCATACATGTGGAGCGAGGATCGATAGTCACCATTCGCAAGGCGAAGAAGACGCTGCCGCTGGCGGCCCTGCCCCACGCCTCATTCTTCAGCGTGGTCCGGCAGAAATTGAAATGGAGCGGCAGCAACTTATGACGCCGCGGAGCCAGCGAATCGCAGCAAGCAAGCTGTCCGTATTCGCCTAATATTTCCGCACGCATCTGTAGCGGAGCGCGGATGAAAAATAGTCTTGCATTGCTTTATTAATAAATGTTAATAAATTGCAACAAATCCAGGAGGTCTCGTAAAAATGGGCTCCCATATGAGAGAGTTCGGTCTCCGTAGTCCCTACGACAAGGTGGGCGGTTTGCTTTATTTCGGCCGGATGCTGGACAAAATTCGTAGCCATGCCAAAGGAGAATTGCCTCTCGAATATGAAGTAAATCTTGGAAAAGGCTTCGGCGAAAAATGCCTCACCTTTCTGCGAGTTAGATACGAAGCAGTAATCGAGTACGTGAATCTGGGCCTCACGGAGGGCGCGCGCCTCATGGAACTGCTCGATCCTTTGACGCGAAGGGAATCTAACGCGTCCCCGCTATGACGCTGATCAATCTAATCACCGAGAACCTTCTGCCATCTGCGTTCGTGGGCGGTTGTGCTGTGGTGTTCATTTTGTGGGCAATCAAGACGGACAAAGATCGGCGTGATACCAATCGGATTTATGAAGTTCTCCGCCGGTTCGCTCAAGATGGGCGGCACATGTTTCGGAGTTCAGGAAGGATTTCTGGAATAACAAACCTAAGCCAATCCCGTATCTCGGACTTGTGCAGCAAGCACCCCAACATTGAACGTAAGGAACACGAGCGTCATATGTGGCGTGTCGTAAATTGACCACTCGCCACACTCTTATCTGGCGCAGTAAGCTTCCCGCGCTAGAGGCCGGCGGTTTCAGCCGCTCGCGCAATGCTGTGATTCGCGTTTACGATGAAGCAGGTGAGGTGATTCAAACGCACGAGCATACTGGCGATTTCAAAGAGTGGTAAGCCAATCGTGTTTGGCATTGCGAGGCAAACAAAAAGCGGCCGCGCGCTGAAACGTGACGGGCTGATTGCGAGTGCTCTGCCTTCTGAGACACCAGCTTTACTGATTGTTGATGACGACCGTTTGCAGTGCAGACTTGCTCACTTCCAATGTTTCAATTCATGGATGCCGATGAAGGGCGAAAAGTCAACGATACCCATATAAATGGCTGCTCGCGCTTAAGCATGGCAGGACGAAGAGGGCGTTTCACACCCGCTATAGAAACGCCCTTCGCGAGAGGATAGAAAACTCCCGTGCTCTAAAAAGGTGCGGCTCATTGGCGTCGACAGTCGCGCCACGGTTGAGTTTAGTGCAAGGTAACCGAGTAGGATATTAAAGCCACTTTCTCGATAACATCAGACAATATATGTCATATAAAATCGCAAGAGGTTGGTGCCGATTGGTATTGACAAGAATCGTCTGCCCTGACTAAGGTCGCGACGAACCCCCCCCATTTCCGAGCCGATATGAAAGCGCTCGCGCATCAAATCGAACACGAACTGCAACGCGGCGAATGGAAGCACTGTGCTATTTATGAGGGTGAATTGCAACGCTTCTGGCCGCTGCAGCAGAAAGAGCGCGAAGCAGAGATCGCCAGTTTTGCAATGGAATATGGATTCCGACTCCTGTATTACCGCAAGGGACTGTGCGCCATCTTCGGCAAATAAGCCTCGCATCCGCCCGTTTATAGTGCGCACCAATATCTTGGAAAATCAGAATTCGGTGGCGATCTTCTCATCGTGTCAATTTCGTGCGCGGGCATTACAGTCTCGGAACCACGCCAGCGGTAGCCGCTGAATTGGAAGAAAAGCCGTGGAGCTTAGAACAAGTCATGGAAATGACGGAAGCCTATTGGCTCAGGAAAAGGGAACTCGCGTGAATCCGCCCGATTTGACGTAAAGAAACCGAGCGAATAGCCTGAGGCGAGTCCCTTCTGACGAACAAATGAAAAGGAAAACTCAAACATGAATCATATTATGAAGATAGCCGCTGCGACGTTTTTGATCGGAGTTGCCGGACTCTTGGTATATGAGAGCCAAGCTGACACTCCGCGAATGGAATGCCTAAAGAGGTGCCAGGACGCGAATAACGCGTGTCTTGCCTCAGCAGGAGACGATGAAAGCAAACGCTCAGCTTGCGATCAGCAACTAGACGATTGTTTAAAAGCCTGTCCGCCCCCGGAATAAAATTACCATACCCAATCGGCACCAACACCAATCGAAAGCGGCTTTAGAGTGCCGAATCGGCACCCCAACGCGCTTGTCCAAACCTACCCGTCCCTCTCCCGGTGCTGCTTGTTCTTGCTTGGGGTCCGTCGTGATCGACTCTCGGAGCGATTGGCTCCAATTACCGCGTGCCGTTGATCATGGGAAGCTCCGGTAGGCCCAACTCTGCCTTTGCGATCGTCCCGGACCTAAAACCGATCAGAAGCACTTAGTTGTCTCATGAGAGCCCACCGAAACGTCTAATTGATAGGGATAAACCATAGTTTCTACTGTCATTGCATATACAGCCTTACGGCGCGAACGAGTCCACTTGGTCGCCCGAGATGGCATTCTCAAGTGACCAAGCTTGCGAATTTTCCATAGTCAAATTCCAATCAATTCGCTGACATCCCTGCTGCGTCGGCTAAATCACAGCCTGCCAACGCCAGAAGGCAATGTCTCTGCCGACCTCGCCCTTGACGTTACCATCGCGAATGTTAGCATCGCCGGAACTTTGACTTTAACTTGAAAAACATCATGAATACTTTCCGCAGCGCCTTCATCTTTTGTCTCACGCTTGGCCTTCTTCTGATTTTCGGCTCACTAAAACTGAGTCATGGGGCGCAGCAGGAAATCTCGGGCAGTGTCCAGGAGATGATGTCACCGGAGGAGTTCAGGGCGGCAGGCCTAAATAAGTTGTCGCCGGGAGAGCTGCAAAAGCTCGATGCCTGGTTGCAAGGTTATCGGCAAGCTGCCGAAAAGAAAGCTACTTCGCGCGCAGAGCGCACAAAGCTCGATCTTCTTGTGAGCCGTGTGGATGGTTCCTTTGACGGCTTGACCGGCAGGACAGTGATTCGTTTGGAAGACGGAACAGTATGGAAGCAGGCAAATGCTGACGACCGATTTCGTCCTCGAGTAACTGATCACCCTGCAGCCGCTGTCATTCACTCGTTGTTTGGTTATAAAATGCGCATTGAAGGGACACCGGAATTTTATGTCGATCCGGTGCGCAACCCTTAGCTTGCGCTACGCGGCTCCGGGGTGCTGGCGGTCGGCAGCAATCGCGCCAAACCGAACTCTGCGTGTATTAGTTGGGCCGCGCGCTCCGCGTCTTTTTCATCGATAATGACCGCGATTTTGATCTCCGAGGTGGAGACCAACTGAATATTGATCCCACCCCGACCCAGGCATTCGAACATTCGCGCGGCTACACCGGAATGTGATCGCATCCCAATCCCGACGACGCTCAATTTGGCGACGCTGCCTGCGGTGTTCAAGCGTTTCGCGCCCACTTCGCTCACCACCGGCATCAAAATTTTTCGGGCATTCTCCAATTCGTCCTCGTGAATCGTGAATGAAATGTCGGTCGTTCCGCCGATCGAGGCATTTTGCACAATCATGTCCACGATGATGTGCGCCGCAGCAACATTCGAAAAGATCCGGCCAGCAACGCCTGGTTCGTCCCGTACCCCGGCGATCGTGAGTTTTGCCTGGTGGCGGTCGAGACTAATGCCACGAATAACCACGTCCTCCATGCTCGGGGTCGCTTCCTTAGCAATTGTTCCGGTGCTCGTTTTGAAACTCGACCGCACCTCGAATTCGATTCCGAATTTTTTTGCAAACTCCACCGCCCGCGATTGCATCACCTTCGACCCGGCACTAGCCATCTCGAGCAACTCGTCATAGGCAAGCGCGTCGAGTTTTTTTGCGTCAGTCACGATGTGCGGATCACACGTGAAGACACCATCGACATCGGTAAAAATCTGGCAGACATCCGCGTTCAGGGCCCCGGCCAGCGCGACCGCCGTCAGGTCGGACCCGCCCCGGCCAAGCGTTGTTGTTTCTCCTTCCGGCGTCTGACCCTGGAAACCGGCAACGATGACGATGTAATCGTCCGACAACAACTCATGAATTTGCTTTGGACTGATATTCGCAATTCGCGCCCTGGTGTGGTTGCGGTCGGTTAAAATTCCTGCTTGGGCGCCTGTCAGTGAAATCGCTCTCCCACCGAGCGCGTGGACTGCCATAACGGTTAAGGCGACAGCCGCATGCTCGCCGGTTGCGAGCAGAATATCGAGTTCACGCTCGGTCGGATGCGGTGAGATTTCGCGCGCTAGTTTGATCAGTTCATCGGTCACTCCCGCTATCGCCGAGATCACCGCCACCACGCGGCATCCTTCGCGTTGTGTCTCAACGAGCCGACGCGCCACGTTGCGGATTCGCTCAGGAGTCCCGACCGAAGTGCCGCCGTATTTTTGAACAACCAGGCGCATGTCAGGAGTTAATTATGGAGCAACAACGCGAACTGCGAAAAGGCATCGTTTCCGCTTTAGAATCGAGCGTGTCAACTATGGTTGCCCTAGAGTCCAATCGCGCACTGTACATCGTGTAGCGTCGCCGCGACTGGGACGACTTTGCCCATTCCCTGCATGATTACATCAGGATCTTTCAATCCGTGTCCGGTAACGGTGCAAACAATCCCGCTTCCTTCCGGAATTTCTTTGAATGAATACGCCGCCTCCTTTGAGTTGCAGCATTTGAAAAATCCAGCAATGGCCGCCGCGCTCGCGGGTTCGACAAGAATTCCTTCGTCCCGCGCCAGCCATATTTGTGCAGCGACAATCTCTTCATCGGAAATAATATCGACAGCCCCACTGGATTCGGCGATCGCCACGCGGGCTTGCTTCCAACTCGCCGGATTGCCGATTCGAATGGCGGACGCAACCGTTTCCGGTTTATTGACGATTCGGTCGTGAAAAATCGGCGCGGCGCCAGTAGCTTGGAAACCAATCATCGCGGGTAACTTCGTTGATCTTTGGTGCGATTGATATTCCCGGTACCCAGTCCAATACGCGGTGATGTTTCCGGCGTTACCGAGCGGCAGCAAATGAAAATCGGGTGCGTCTCCTATCACATCCACAATCTCAACCGCCGCCGTTTTCTGCCCGGCGATCCTATCGGGATTGATCGAGTTCACGATGGCAAAATCGTCGCGTTCGCCGATCTCGCGCACGATTCGAAGCGCGTCGTCAAAGTTGCCATCAATAGCAACGATTTTTGCACCGTAAGCAAAAGCTTGCAGCAATTTGCCGCTCGCAATTTTCCCCGCAGGCAAGACCACTACGCACCGAATTCCGGCACGGGCGGCATAGGCCGCCGCCGAAGCCGAAGTATTTCCCGTTGAAGCGCAGATGATAGCGTTTGCCTTGCGCTCCATCGCTTTGGAGACTGCCAAGGTCATGCCGCGATCCTTGAAGGAACACGTCGGATTGACGCCTTCATTCTTCACAAAAACATCGCAGCCACGACCGATCCGCTTACTTAGTCGTGAAGAATAGATGAGCGGCGTGTCCCCTTCGCCCAGAGAAACGATCGGCGTCGATTCAGAAACCGGCAGATATTCGCGGTACTGCTCGATCACTCCCCTGCCCCGGTTCAGCTTTGATCTTGTCGCGTCCATCAACATTTCTATTCGAAGCAAATCCGCGCGATTGTCGATCTGTAAGTGCGGTTGTAAGCTCAGGGCCGTATGCCTGTGCTGAGCAAAGAAGATAAGCTGCGACTCTTAAACACGATTCTGGAGAGCCGGCATGCAGACCTGCGCGAGCAGAATTTGAATCGGCAGGGCAAAGGACACTTTCACGTTTCCGGAATGGGCCACGAAGCGCTAGCGGCGGTTTCATTTCTCATGGAGCCGGATGATTACATGGTCCCGTATTATCGCGATCGCGGGCTTATTCTTGGTCGCGGGATGACGACACGCCAACTTGGTTTCGAATATTTCGCCAAACGCGATACCGGAAGCGGCGGGCGGCAGATGCCATCACATTACAGCCACGCGGATTTACATATTTGGAGTGTGCCGACGCCAACTGGTTCACAGCTTCTCCCCGCATGCGGGATTGGTTGGGGAATCCAGCTCGATGGCAAAAGAAATCTTGTTGTTACGACAGTCGGCGACGCCGCGACCCGACAAGGCGATTTCTTCGAGGCTATTTCTTTCGCAAAAGAAAAAAAATTACCTGTTCTCTTCCTCGTTGAAGACAACGGCTATGGCATCAGCATGCCCACACGGGAGACGAATCCGCTCGTGCTCGGCGTGCTTCAAGCCAGCGATTGGCAGCAAATCGACGGTCGCGATGTCCAGAAACTCTACGACTCAGCAAGCGTGGCGATGGAGGCAATCCGTGCTGGCAAAGGCCCGGCGTTTTTCTGGATTAAGATGGAACGGCTTTCCAGTCACACCAGTTCGGACGACCAAAAACTTTATCGCAGCCCGGAAGAATTACGGGAACTCGAGAAATGCGATCCACTGAAATGCTGGAAAGATCAACTGATCGAGGAAGGTGTAATCACCGCCGAGGAATTTGTAAAGATCGATACGGAAATAAAGGAACGTATCCGCCGGGAGTACAGCGATGCAGAGAAGGCCGAGGATCCGTCGCCTAATGAGCTTCTCGCGAATGTCGCGAAACCGCCGCAAAGGATTGATAAAGAGATCCTGCCGCCAGGGAAATACCGCATCGGTGACACCGTAAACAAAACATTGCGCGCTAGTCTCGAAGAAGATCCGCGACGCATCATCTTCGGCGAAGACATCGAAGATCCAAAAGGCGGCGTGTTTCGCCTTACGCAAAAGCTTTCAACCGAGTTCCCGAACCAAGTCTTCAATTCGCCGCTCGCTGAGTCAACCATTCTCGGTGTTGCCTGCGGCCTGGCCTCCTACGGCAAACGCCCGGTCTTTGAGTTGCAATTTATCGATTTCATTTATCCAGGATTCAACCAGCTCGTCACCAATATCTCGACCTTGCGCTGGCGATCGTTCGGCAATTGGAAATGTCCTGCCGTGATTTATGCGCCGTATGGGGCATATCTCCCCGGCGGCAGCTTGTGGCACAGCCAGGCGAACGAATCGGCGCTCGCACATTATCCCGGTCTGAGCATCGTCATTCCGAGCACGCCCAAAGACGCAGCTGGATTGCTTTGGACATCGATGCATGCCGAGGATCCCGTGATCTTTCTGATTCCCAAACATCTGCTCTGGGCCGAACACGAATATGCCGAGCCAATTCGTGCTGTCCCGTTGGGTGAGGCTTGCAGGCGCACGAGGGGCTCTGACCTCACGCTGGTTGCATGGGGCAACACGATCGAGAAATCTCTCGAAGCAATCGCGAGAATCGAACACGAAATGAGCGTCGAGTTGATCGATCTGCGGTCGATCATGCCCTGGGACCGCGACACGATTGAAGAATCGGTGCAAAAGACCCGGAGGCTCGTGGTTGTGCAGGAAGACACCGAAAATTGCAGCGTGGGTCAGATGATCATTTCGCATGTGACCGGCAAACCGGAACTTTGGAATGAGATGATCAGCCCGCCGATTCTCGTCAGCAAAGCCAACGTCATGATTGGCTACAATCCGATCTACGAATACTCTGCGCTGCCAGATGTGGAGCGTATCGTCGCCGCACTGAAACGCTCTGTTGCAAAAAAACAGGGGCGCGCAGTTGCCGTAGAGGCGGCTGTCCCCAGCCGCCAAGAAGCCGAGATTGTGCGTGAGGCCACGCGCCTCTACACCGCAGACATGGGCAAGCAACGCGCGCAAAGCATCACCGTCCCGGTGATGGGCGAAGGAATTCGCAACGCCAAAATTGTTTCGCTTTTGAAAAAACCGGGGGACGCTATCGCACTCGACGATCCACTTTGTGAAGTTGAGACCGACAAAGCGGTCTATCCGATAGAGTCGTCGTTCGCCGGCGTAATGGGCGCATGGAAAACAAAAGTAGGCGAAACGGTCGAGATCGGTCAGGAACTCGGTACTATTCTCACCGGTGAAGCGTCGCCCGCGGATCAATTTCAAGCTACTGCAAAAGCTTCAGGCGATGGTGTAGAGGCGGCTGTCCCCAGCCGCACAGAGACGCGACCTGCGCCTGAGGACACGCGCTCCTACACCAGAATTGCACCTGCCCTTTCGCCCACGATCATGCGCAAACTGAGCCACGTGATTCCTGCCAACTTGCAAATCGATGCGCGCTGGGATGCGATTCGCAAGGCGCGCGATGCAGCCAAAAAGAAAAACGGAAAGAATGCTCCCTCGCCTTCCGTGATGATCGCGTGGGCAGTCGTGCGCGCCATGGAAAAACACCCGCCGTTCCGTCGATTAATTCTCGAAAACGACCAGATCATCGAAAACGATAATTTCGATCTCGGCGTTGCGGTTGCGCTGGAAGGCGATCGACTTGCCACTGCGGTCATTGTCGATGCAAACAAGAAAGGCTGGCCTGAATTTGTAAAGATTTATAACGCGACTGTCGATGCAACCCGTAGCGGCCGTGTCGATGCCATGAACGCACCGATCGTGATCACAAGTCTCGGCGCGTTTGGCGTGAAAGCTGGCGCGCCGATTGTAGTGCCGCCATCGGTCGGCACGCTTTTCATCGGCACAGCCCATCGCGAATTGATTCCAAACGGGAAGAAAAACGAAACCGCCGAAGTCGTCACGCTTTCACTTACGTTCGATCACCGCGTCGTTAACGGCGCCGGGGCGGCTAACTTCGCCCACAAAATCAAAGAGCAGATCGAGGATTTCAAAGTTCCGTATGGAGAGGCGAGCACAACTGCGCCCGCGCATCAGCGCTGAGCACTGTGTCGTCAGTTACGTCCAAAATGCTCTTTCCGTTCGTAGCTTTAGTAGGTCAATTCTCATGACCCGACTAATCAATTTCAACGGGAGGGAATCTTATGGCAGGAAAACTTGATGGGAAAAAAGTGGCCATCCTTGTGGCGGATGGTTTTGAGCAAGTGGAAATGACAAAACCGCGTGAGGCGCTCGATGAAGCTGGCGCAGAAACGAAAGTCGTTTCGCTAAAGTCCGGCAAGATCCAGGGCATGCATCACGCCGACAAAGGTGACAGGTTCGATGTCGATCTTGCAGTGGACCAAGCCCGCCCCGAAGAATTCGACGCACTCATAATTCCGGGTGGGTTGTTAAATCCTGATGCGTTGCGATCAAATGAGAATGCGCTTGAATTTACGCGTCATTTCTTCCGCGAGGGAAAACCCGTGGCGACCATCTGCCATGGACCGCAAGTGCTCATCAGCGCGGGTCTGGTCCGGGGCAGAACCATGACCTCCTGGGCCGCAATCAAGGCGGACATGCGCAACGCCGGAGCAAATTGGGTCAACGAGGAAGTGGTGGTGGACAATGGACTAGTGACCAGCCGTAAGCCAGATGACATTCCAGCTTTTAACAAGAAGATGCTTGAGGAATTCGCCGAAGGCCGGCATAAAGCTATGGCCACGGCAGGGTCAGTTGTGCTCGAAACTTAATGCTCCCTATTGGCACGGCGGCTGGTAGGTGCGTTTGATTGCCAATGCCGTAACATCGCCATCGCGCAGGCACTCTGCCTGCCGTTAGCACCCCAGGCTGAAGCGTGCTCGACCAAACAGGCAAGATGCCTGTGTTACACAGCCGGGCCAAATTGCTTGCAAGTTTGGCTGAGGCTTTCACCTTTTGACGTCACTCCCGCCTTATGACGACTGCCAACAAAATCACACTTGTCCGGATTTTGATGATTCCGGCGTTCGTCACGATGGCTATCTATTATGGCCAAAGCATCCAGCGAGGCGTGCCACTGGAGTGGCAACGCTTCAGTGCCATCGCCATTTTCCTGATCGCTGCCGTGAGCGATGGTTTGGACGGATACGTCGCGCGCCGCTACAATCAGAGGAGCTCGCTTGGAGTCATTCTTGACCCGATTGCTGACAAAGGCTTGCTTCTGAGCGGCATCATTACGCTAAGCATCAGCAACTGGAGCGAAATTGATCCTGATTACGGGAGATTCCCCGCATGGTTTCCCGTTCTTGTTATCTCGCGCGATGCCGTCATCCTCGTTGGCGCCATGGTGCTGTATTTGCTTAACGGCAAGGTGCAGGTGAAACCACGGTGGCCCGGGAAAGTCGCAACTGTTTCGCAAATGATCGCGATTGGATGGGTGATGTTGCAATTTCACTTTATTCCTCTGTTCTACATCGTCATCGGTGCTGGGTTTTTCACGCTTGTTTCCGGCGTTGTTTACGTTTCGGACGGCGTTCGACAGCTGCAAGCTGAAGGGCACGCCCACGCGACAAAACATTGAGGCCAGCGTTTTCGCGCGATGAACGGCACGAACAAACCGCGGAATGTCGCGATCGTGGGTCGGCCCAACGTAGGTAAATCGGCCTTATTTAATCGCCTGATTGGCCGCAGAATCGCCGTCGTACACGACCAACCGGGGATAACACGCGATCGGATCTCGGCTGTTTGCACTCGTGGAACCCAGCCCTTTGTCGTGTGGGACACCGGCGGCGTTGCCGGCACAGGCGAGTCCGAATTGACTGTGCATGTTCGCCGTGCTGCCGAAGGAGCCATTGAAGATAGTGATATTTTGCTTTTTATCGTTGACGCAAAACAAGGCTTGTCTCCGATGGATCAGGAACTCGCGCGCATGCTGCGCAAATCACGTAAGCCAGTCGTGCTTGTCATTAATAAGATTGACAATGACAAACAGGAAAATCTGGTAGCAGATTTTGCGTCGCTCGGATTTTCACGGAGCCAATCTGTTAGTGCCGAACACAATCGCGGAATCTCGGAATTACTCCGGGCAATAGACCAACTTGTCCCTTTGTCCTTCGCTTCGGCAGAAATCAAATACGCAACATCACACATCAAACATCCTCTCGCCATTGCGATCATCGGCCGGCCAAATGTCGGCAAATCTTCGCTGATCAATTCGATTGTACGAAGCGAGCGCGCCATTGTGAGCGAGCTGCCGGGAACAACGCGCGACGCCGTCGATATCTCTTATCAGCGGGACGGTCAGGAATTTCTCTTTATCGATACCGCTGGGATCCGCAGACGTGGTAAACATTCCAGTTCAGTCGAAGTCTTCAGCGTGATGCGCGCGGAACGGAGCATTCGTCGCGCCGACCTTTGCGTGCTCATTGTCGATCTTACGATGGGCGTGACGGCGCAGGACAAACGGATTGCCGGATTAATTCAAAAGGCGCGCAAAGCGGCAATTGTTGTTTTGAACAAGTGGGATTTGATCAAACCGAAATGCAGGGAAAAGCAGACGATGGCGCAACTTGTAGATGAAACGCGCGCGCGAATTTTCTTTCTCGATTACGCGCCTGTTTTGATTGCGTCCGCGCTTACGGGCGAAAACATCGGCAAATTGTTTACGCTCATAGAAGACGTTCGACGTGCAGCGCAGCAGCATGTGGGCACGGGAGTTCTAAATCGATTGCTGCGAGCAGCCTTTGCCGCCAATCCGCCAGCGATCATTTCCGGTCGTCGCCTTAAGTTGTTTTACGCAGTGCAAACCAGTGGGAACCAAGACCGACAGCTCCAGCCTCCAGAGTTTGTTCTCTTCGTGAATGATCCCCGTTTGTTCAGCGAAGCGCATCGTCGCTATTTGGAGGCTCGTATTCGCAAAGCGCAAGCTTATCCCGGGCTTCCGATAATCCTGAGGTTACGTCCGCGTAGCGAGACGCGCGAAAAGTAGGCGTTGATCTTACGCGACAGCCGTCGTCCTATGGGTAGCGCCGGCCTTTCCGCAATTTCGACGCGGCAGGCAGCCAATCAGCTGCAATTCTTTGATCGAACATTCTCCTCGCCGGCGTGTCTCACCACACCGTATGAAATCGACGCAGGAGATTACGCAGGAGGTGCGAGAACTGGGCCAATGGATTCCGCCGCTCCGGCAACAGGTTGCTCACGTTGTGGTTGGCCAGAAGTATTTGGTCGACCGCCTTCTTCTAGGCCTGCTCGCCAATGGTCACATCCTGCTCGAGGGCGTTCCTGGGCTGGCCAAAACGCTGACCGTTAAAACAATGGCGGCATGCATTCAAACGGGTTTTCAAAGGCTGCAATTCACCCCCGACCTTCTGCCTGCGGATTTGATCGGCACGCTCATTTATAACCCGCGCACCGGCGAATTTACCACCAAGCTCGGACCAATTTTTTCCAATCTGATTCTTGCCGACGAAATCAATCGTGCACCGGCCAAGGTGCAGAGCGCGCTGCTCGAAGCGATGCAGGAGCGGCAGGTCACTATCGGCGAACAAACTTATCCGCTTTCCGATCCGTTTCTTGTTCTTGCGACGCAAAATCCGATCGAACAGGAAGGAACTTATCAACTGCCCGAAGCGCAGCTCGATCGCTTCATGTTCAAACTAAACATTGGTTATCCGCAAAAATCCGAGGAGCGAACGATTCTCGACCTAATGGCGACTTCGGCGCCGGATTTGCGAGTAGATCCCGTGATTGAGCCTCAGCAAATCATCGCGGCACGAGACGTGGTCAACAGCATTTACATCGACGACCGCGTGAAAGATTACATTGTCGATGTCGTCTGGGCGACGCGCGAACCCGCAGCGTACAATCTGCGACTCGAGGGACTTATTCGTTACGGTGCATCGCCGCGCGCGACGATTTATCTCGCGCTCGGCGCACGCGCTCACGCGTTTCTGAACGGCCGCGGCTACGTTACGCCGCAGGACGTAAAAAGCATCGGGCCAGACGCGTTACGGCACCGCATCATCGTCAGCTATGAAGCGGAGGCGGAAGCGGTCACGAGTGAAACGATCATCCAGCGGATTTTTGCAGGGCTGCCTGTGCCCTGAGACCCAAGTGATCTCGTGAATGGTGATCGCTAACTGGTGATCAGTAATGGAAGCCGCCGATATTCTAAAAAAGATCAGAACACTGGAGATTAAGACGCGCGGCCTGGTCGAGACTGCGTTCGCCGGCGATTACCACAGCGTCTTCAAAGGCCGTGGAATGAATTTTGAAGACGTGCGCGAATATCAGCCGGGCGATGAAATTCGCGCGATCGATTGGAACGTCACGGCACGCCTGGGCACCGCGTTTGTGAAAAAGTTTACGGAGGAGCGTGAACTTACAGTCATGCTCGTTGTCGACGTCAGCGCCTCGGGAAATTTCGGAAGCGTCTCCCAGTCCAAGCGCGAGCTGGCTGCGGAGGTCGCCTGTTTGCTCGCCTTCAGCGCGATCCGGAACAACGACAAGGTTGGTCTCATTCTCTTCACTGACCGGGTTGAACTTTTTATTCCGCCAAAAAAGGGCCGTTCGCACACACTGCGGCTCATCCGCGAGATTCTGTTCTTCGAACCGCAGGGACGCGGGACGGAACCGGCGCTGGCGCTCGATTATCTGAATAAAATCATGACCCGCCGCGCGGTCGTCTTTTTTATTTCAGACTTTCAAGCACCCGATTTTTCGCGAGCGCTGGCGGTGAGCGGACGACGACACGATTTTGTGGCCATCCACATTCATGACGAACGAGAAAAGGTTTTGCCGAACATCGGCATCATTACCCTGGAAGATGCCGAGACCGGCGATCAAATCGAGATCAACACGGCTGATCGTACAACACGGACCCGTTTTTCCGAGCTCGTCAATGAACACGAAACAGAACTTTCGCGCACGCTTCGGCGGAACAATATTGACGGAATCGCGCTGCAAACCGGGAGGGACTATTTGCCGCCGCTGCGGTCGTTCTTCAAACAACGCGAACGCCGGCTGGCTATTCGCTCGTGAACAACGTTGGTATGTCGATGTTGATTCCCGCCTTCCTGGCAGAAGAATTTCACGATATTGCACCGCCCGTTGATTACTCTCTGATCCCACCCTGGCTGATTTTTCTCGGAGTGTTTGTCTCACTCACGATTATCGGCTTGATCGCCTGGCTTGTCGCAAGGGCCCTGCGACGACGTTCGGCACTGATTCAATCACCGCGCGAGCGCGCTCTGGCAATCCTCGAGCAAATGCAGGCCGAGATTGAAACGATTAAGCCGTACCGGTTCAGTATTCGCGTTTCCGACATTCTTCGGCGCTACGTGACGGAACAGTTCAACCTACCAGTGACCCGGCAAACTTCCGTGGAATTTCTCGCCGGGCTTAGAAAGACATCGCCGTTCTCGGAAGACGAAAAATCGCTGCTCGAAGATTTTTTGAACCGATGCGATTTGATCAAGTTCGCGCGTTACGAAGCGACCTACTCTGACAGT
>Ga0209056_10003641_pt1 | contig 16390 bp, 18 predicted proteins | sample GraSoiAngelo_114_FD_185876 | JGI IMG/M metagenome (GOLD analysis project Ga0209056, IMG submission 185876) | Grasslands soil microbial communities from the Angelo Coastal Reserve, California, USA - 14_0903_13_40cm (SPAdes) (version 2) | ecosystem: Environmental > Terrestrial > Soil > Grasslands... | reverse complement strand
GCCTGTCCAGCACGCCGAAGGCTGGCGGCTTCACCGCTGCGGCGGCATCCGCCGATCGAGCGATGCGCGCCGGGCGCGTACCCCGCATGCCGCGCTGGCTTCGCCAGCCGCGGCACGGCAGTCGCGCGTGGTACTGTCCCTTCACGCTCGCGTCTGGCTCCGACCCGAGACATGAGTCTCGGGTCGCGCTCCCGCGCGGAGCCGTCGCGCGCGGCCTCCTCGACCAGGCGACGACTGCTGGGCTCCGATCCAGACGACACCGCCGCGGAAGTGTTCCCTCTTCCAGATCGGGACGGTCTCCTTCAGCCGGTCGATCAGCCAGTGACACGCGGCGAAGGCTTCGGCCCGGTGCGCCGCCGACACCGCGATCGCGACGCTCGCCTCACCCACCGGCACGACGCCCACCCGGTGGGCCATGGCGACCCTGCGGAGCGGCCACCGGCGGCGGGCCTCCGCCGCGAGCGTCCGCATCTCGCGCACGGCCATCGCGGCGAAGGCCTCGTACTCGAGCCGCACGACGCGGCGCCCGTCGTTCTGATTGCGGGTGGTCCCGAGGAAGGTGACGACGGCGCCCGCGCGTGGATCACCCACGGCCCGGACGAGCCGCCCGAGATCGAGCGGCACGTCGGTCAGGTCGAACATGCGGCCGCGGCTCAGAAGACCAGCTTCGCGGCGTGCGGTTCGAGCTTCGAGGCGCACGAGGTGCCGCAGCGCTGACAGACGTACTCGTGCTTCTCTCCCTCGGGCAGCACGAGGAGGAGGCGCTTCCGGACCGGCATCGCCTGGCGGCAGCGCGGGCAGTGGAGCAGGCTCGCCTCGAGCGATCCGTAGCCCTCGGGCTCGCGGCGACGGCGCGGCGGACCACCGAGCATCGGGGCGAAATCTAGCGTGGGCCGTTGGCGCGGGCAACGCCGGCCGCAGCGCCGGTTGCGCGGGCCGGCGGGCGCCCGGTAGATCCGGTGCGTGCCGAGCGTCTACATCGAGACCTACGGCTGCCAGATGAACGTCGCCGACACGGAGCTCGTGCTCGGCCATCTCGCGGTACACGGCTACCGTCGTACCGCGGGCCCGGAGACGGCGGACGTGATCCTGCTGAACACGTGCGCCATCCGCGAGCACGCCGAGGAGCGCGTCCTCGGCCGCCTCGGCGAGCTCGCGCGCTACAAGCGACGCCGGCCGGACGTCCGTCTCGGGGTGACCGGCTGCATGGCCCAGCATCTGCGACAGCGTCTGCGCGAGCGTGCGCCGTACGTCGACGTGCTGGTGGGCCCTGACGGCTACCGCCGCCTTCCGGAGCTGCTCGCCGCCGGCGGCGCCGATCCCCACGTCGGCCTGCGTCTCGACCCCGAGGAGACCTACGCCGATCTCCCCGTCGCGCGCGAGGGAGGCGTGCGCGCCTGGGTCACCGTGATGCGCGGCTGCGACCGGTTCTGCACGTTCTGCATCGTGCCGTACGTGCGCGGCCGCGAACGGAGCCTGCCCGGGCCGGTGCTGGTCGAGCAGGTGCGCGCGCTCGCCGCGGCCGGCGTCCGCGAGGTCGTGTTCCTCGGGCAGACGGTCAACGCCTACCACGACGGCGCGTGGGACTTCGCCGAGCTCGTCCGCCGGAGTGCCGCGGTGCCGGGCCTGCGCCGCATCCGCTTCACGTCGCCCCACCCCGCAGAGATGAGCGAGCGCCTGATCGACGCCATGGCGGAGTGCCCCGCCGTCGCGCCGCAGCTACACCTGCCGGTACAATCGGGCTCCGACCGGGTGCTCGCCCGCATGCAGCGTGACTACCGCGCCGCCGAGTACGAAGCCCTCGTCGCCCGTCTTCGCGCGCGCGTGCCGGGGATCGCGCTCTCGACCGACGTCATCGTCGGCTTTCCCGGGGAGGACGAGGCGGACTTCGCCGCTACCGAGGCGCTCATGCGCCGCGTGCAGTACGACTCGGCCTTCCTCTTCAAGTACTCGCCGCGCGCGGGCACCCGCGCCTTCGGCTGGGGCGATCCCGTGCCCGACGAGGAGAAGTCGCGCCGTCTGCGGCACCTCGTCGACCTGCAGGAGGGGATCTCCGCCGAGATCAACCGCGGCCTCGTCGGCGCCCGGGTCGAGGTGCTGGTCGAGGGGCCGGCGCGCCGCCCCGAGGGCTGGATGGCGGGCAAGAGCCGGGAGATGAAGACGACGGTCTTCCCCGGACCCGCCACACCCGGCGACGTGGTGCACGTGCGCGTCGAATCAGCCACGTCGCACACACTCTCCGGCACGGTCGCCGCGGTTGGCTGAGCGCGCCACCCTGCTCGTCCTGGCGGCGGTGCTCGGGCTTCCCGCGCCGCCCGACGGCCTCCGGCGCGCCGTCGTGGTGCACGTCGTCGACGGCGATACGGTCGACGTCCGGCTCGGGGCGCGCCGCGAGCGGGTGCGGCTGATCGGCGTCGACGCGCCGGAGGCACACGACTCCGAGAAGCTCGAGCGTGACGCGCGCCGGACCCACCGCTCGAAGGCCGCCATCGAGGCGATGGGACGCCGCGCGTCGGAGTTCACCGCACGGCGACTGCAGAACGAGGCCGTCGGCCTCGAGCTGGACGTCGAGCGCCGGGATCGTTACGGGCGGCTCCTCGCCTACCTGTGGCTGCCCGACGGTACGCTCTTCAACGCCGACATCCTGCGCGCCGGCTACGCCCATGTGCTGACCATCCCGCCGAACGTCCGGTACGCATCCCACTTCCGCGCGATCGAGCGAGAGGCACGACTCGCGGGCCGCGGTCTCTGGGGCTACCGCCCCTCGATCCGGCGCAGCGCTTCCCGCGCCGCCGCGTAGCCTTCGCGCAGCACGAGCGCCTGGCGGTATTCCGCCGCCGCCTCGTCCAGCCGGTCCGGGTGGAAACGCTCGAGGAGCTGGCCGACACGGTAGTGGTGCATCGCGGGATCCTTCTCGGCGTCGGCGGCGAGCCGGAACTCCGCCTCGGCCTCGACGGCGCGTCCCATGCGCGCGTAGGTCCGCCCGAGATTCGCGTGTCCGGCGGTCACGAGCCCGGCGTCGATGGCGCGGCGATAGGCCAGAGTCGCGTCCTCGAGCCGGCCGACGGTGGAATAGGCCGATCCGCAGCTGTTCTGCAGCTGCGCGCTCCGCGGGTGCGCGCTGCCCTCGCGGTCGCAGATGCCGGCGATCTCGGCATTGCTCCCCTGGTCGAGCAGCACGCCCACGTACATCCGCCACGCGTCCCCGTTGCCCGGACCGCCCCGGACCTCGGCCTCGGCGAGCGCGAGGCTCGACCGCCACTGCGCATTGCGGGTCCACGTGAGCGGCGTGAGCACCGCGGTCAGCGCGACGGCGAGTCCCACCGCGAGCCCGGGGCCGCGGCGGCGCGCGAGGGCCGCGAGGCCGAACGCCACCGGCACCACGAGACCGGCCGACGGGAGGTATACGATGCGCTCGGCGAGCGGCACGACCGCGAGCCCGGGGTGGAAGAGCACGTGCCCGCCGACGGCGATCTCGACGCCGGGATCGGTCAAGAGCCGCGTCGACGGCACGAGCGCCAGGTAGAAGAAGCCGATGCCGAGCGCGACAACCGGCGCGCGGCGGCCCGCGACGACCGCGAGTCCCGCGAGGCCGACGAGCAGCAGCACCGCGAGCGCCACGCCGCCGCCGGCGTAGTCCTCGTACGACACCCGCAGGGGATGCGGCCAGATGACCATGCGGACGTACTCCGCCAGGCTGGCGACCGTGAACGCGGCGCGGCCCGCGACGCCGGCGGGCGCCGCATTCTCGCCGAGCGGCGGCAGGCTCGAGAGCGGCGCCGCCGCGAGCGCCGCCTGGCGCAGCGGCAGGTAGATCAGAAACGGGGGCAGCAGCAGGAGGACCGGCGCGAAGCGGCGGAGCCCGAGCCCGCGCTCGGGGCGCATGAGCGCGAGCAGCAGGATCGCGAGCGCGGGCAGTGATACCGCGCTCTCGCGGAAGAAGAGCCCGGCCATGTAGAGCACCGACGCGGCCGACCACGCGAGCAGGCGTCGCCGCTCCTCCCAGCGCCAGAGCGCGCCGAGCGCGCCGAGCGCACAGATCGTCGCCAGGATCTCCGAGCGGTTGAAGATCGAGTCGACGGCCTCGGTGTGGATCGGATGCACGCCGAACAGCACCGCCGCCGATGCCGCGGTGATCGCCGCGAGCCGAGGCCCGTACGCCGGCACGGTGCGGAGCAACGCGCGGACGAACGCGTACACGGCGAGCGTGGCGGCGACGTGGAGCGCGATGTTGACGCGGTGGGCCGCGAGCGCGCTGCCGTGGAAGAGCGCGGTGTCGATCGCCAGCGACAGGAGGAGCAAGGGCCGATAGAGACCCGGCACGCCCGTCGCCGGCCCCCAGACGTCGCGCCGGAAGAACCCGGCGATCGCGCTTCCATCGAGTGGCGACGGGCTCGGGTAGAAGAACCGGTCGTCGTGAATGAGCACGTCGGCCGAGATGTTCGCGTAGGCGATCGCCGTGACGACGGCAACCGCGAGGGGCGCGAGGAACATCGACGGGTCGCGCACCACCCCCGGAGTGCCACGGGTGCGCACGACCTTCTCCGCCGGTGCCGGCCGGCCACGGACGTCGGCTCCCGTCGCGGACGTCGCGGCGCCGCGCTCCCGTCGCCGCGCCTTCTTCCGACTCACGGCGCCTTTCGGTGGAGGCTCTCGACACCGGCACGACGAGCCCCCGGTCGCTGCACGGCCGCGCACCGTAGCGGCTCGTTCGCCGGGGTGTCAACGGCCGACGCGTGACCTCGACGCGACGACGCGCTATCGTCGGGTCCCGCGTGCGACCCAGTGGCGCGAGACGCCCGCCCCGCGGGCCATGAGGCCGCTCCTCCACACGCCGCTCGCCCTCTTCATCGTGCAGGCGCTGCTGATCATCAGCGTCGCGCGCCTGATCGGGCTACTCGCCCGCCGCATCCGCCAGCCGATGGTGATCGCCGAGATCGTCGCCGGCATCGTGCTCGGCCCGTCCGTGCTCGGGCTCGCGGCGCCCGGGCTGGCCGCGGCGGTCTTCCCCCGGGACTCGCTGGGGCTGATCAGCATGTTCAGCCAGGTCGGGCTCATCCTGTTCATGTTCCTCGTCGGTCTCGAGTTCGACGGGACGATGTTACGCGGCCGCGGCCACACGTCGGTCGTGATCAGCCACACGAGCATCATCGTTCCCTTCGCGCTCGGCGCCGTCCTCGCGCGGTACCTCTATCCCCGTCTGTCGCCGCCGACCGTGCCGTTCAGCTCGTTCACCCTGTTCATGGGCGCGGCCATGAGCATCACGGCGTTTCCCGTCCTGGCCCGCATCCTGGTCGAGCGTCGCCTCCTGCACTCGAAGCTCGGCGCGGTCGCGATCACGTGCGCGGCCGTGGACGACGTGACCGCGTGGTGCATCCTCGCCTTCGTCGTGTCGATCGTGCGCGCCGGAAGCCTCGGCGACGCCGCGCGGACGACGGCACTCGCGCTCGTCTACATCGGCGTCATGCTGGCGCTCGTCCGGCCTTTCCTCCGACGCCTGGCCGGACGCAGCGCGAACAAGGAGGGCCTCAGCCAGAACCTCGTCGCCATGACGCTGGTGCTGCTGCTCCTCTCCAGCCTGACCACCGAGGTCATCGGCATCCACGCGCTCTTCGGTGCGTTCATGATCGGGTCGATCATCCCGAAGGCCAACGGCTTCGCCCAGATCCTCGCGGACAAGCTCGAGGACCTGGTGGTCGTCTTCCTGTTGCCGTTGTTCTTCGCCTACAGCGGGCTGCGGACCCAGATTGGGCTCCTCGACTCGCTCAACGCCTGGTGGATGTGCGGCCTCGTGGTCGGCGTCGCGTGCCTCGGGAAGTTCGGCGGCAGCACGGTCGCCGCGCGTCTCACCGGGCTCCGGTGGCGGGAGGCCACCGCGCTCGGCGTGCTGATGAACACACGCGGCCTGATGGAGCTGATCGTGCTCAACATCGGCCTCGACCTCGGGGTGATCTCCCCCACGCTGTTCACGATGATGGTGCTGATGGCTCTCCTCACCACATTCGCGACGACCCCGCTCATCGAGTGGGTGTACGACGCGCGAGAGGAGCAGATCGCCAGGCCGGACGTCCGTCCGGCGGACGCGTTCACGGTCCTCATGTGCGTCGCCTACGACCGCTCGGGTCCCGGGATGGTGACGCTGGCCGGCGCGCTCGTCGGCGCGACGACCGAGGCCCGCCGCCTCTACGCGCTCCGCCTCGAGCTCCCGAACGACCGCGCGTCGTTCGTGCTCACGCAGCGTGGTGCCAATCGCGACGCGGTCGCACTCGCGCCGCTCCTCGAGCGCGCCGGGACGCTCGGTCTCGAGGTCCGCCCGCTGTCCTTCGTATCGCCGCAGCCGGCGTCCGACATCTGCAACGTGGCGGCGGTGAAGGCGGCCGATCTCGTGCTGCTGGGCTGGCACAAGCCCGTGTTCGGCGCGACCGTTCTCGGTGGCACCGTGCACGAGGTCATGCGCAGTGCGCCGGCCACCGTCGGCGTGCTCGTCGACCGCGGCCTGACGCGCGTCGGGACCGTCCTCGTCCCCTACCATGGCAGCATGCACGACCAGGGTGCGCTGCGCCTCGCCCGCCGCCTCGCCGCGTACGCCGGCGCCGACGTGACGATCCTCCGCATCGTGAGCCCCGGGACCGTGCGTCCCGACGACGGTCCCGTCGCCGACGCGGTCCGCGCCGGCGCAGGCAAGCTCGGGCTCCGGGTCATCGAGCGGCGCGACGCCGGTCGCGCCGTGGTCGAGGAAAGCGCGCGCGGCTACGACCTCCTGCTAATCGGGGTCGGACCGGAGTGGGGCCTCGAGCACCGCTCGTTCGGCCTGCACTCCGAGCAGATCATCACCGAGTGTCCGACCTCGCTGCTCGTCGTGCGGCAGTACGAGCCAGCGCTGGCCGTAGAGCCCGCCTCGGTGACCCGGCGCCGGGACGCGATCTCCGTCGGCGCATGACCTGGCGGGAGCTGCTGCAACTCGCGTTCGACACGTACAACGTCGTGTACTCGCTGGCCGCGCGCGTTCCCTGAGTCAGCCGCGCGCCATCCGCATCTCGCGCTCGAGCCGCGCGAAGACCCCGGGACCCTCCTCCACGAGCGCCGAGCGCACCTGGACCGCCTTCGCCCCCTTCGCGAGCGCGCGACGCACGTCGTAGCCCGAGTGGATGCCGCCGACGGCGACGACGTCGAACGTCGTGCCGGCCTCGAGCACGAACTTCTCGAGTCCGCCGAAGTCGTTCCGCACGACGACGATGCGGACGGCCGCGTCCGCGAGCACGTCTCGCACGCGCGCATAGGGGAGCGACGTCCGCTCCGGGAGCCGCACCGCCACCGGAACGGCGGCGGCCTCGGTCATACGCCGCGCGAGGGTGCGCAGCGTCCGCGGATCCTCGAACGGCGCGACCGTCGCGGCCACCCAGGGATCGGCGAGGTTCGCCTCCACCCAGGCGGTGCCGGCGTCCGCGAACGCGCGGGCCAGAAACCCGTACTCCTCGACGCTGGCCCCCGCGATGGTGGCGACCACCGGCGGTCCGCCGGTCGCGACGAGCTCGCGCACGAGCGGCACGAGCTTGTCGTACCCGGGGTTGTGCAGGGAGCGGAACTCCGGATGGAGGAAGGGGTGCACCGTCGCCGTGCGCAGCACGATCGCTCCCGTCCGCGACGTGACGAGCCGCCGGAGATCGTGCGGCAACGAGAGCGCCTCGGGCGCGTTCATGGCGCAGAACGCCAGGTGCACGCCGGCGACAGTCGCTCCGAGATCCGGGCTCCGCGCCGTCATGGGAGGATCTCGACCGGGACCTCGACGAAATCGTGGCCCCCCTCGTCCCAGCGGAACGCACGCGCCTCGTCCGCCGTGCGGGCATCCGCGACGACGAGATAGGTGACGTCCGGGTACGCCGGCTCGTCGTCGAAGAGCGCGCGGGCCCGGTCCTCGCCCGAGAAGTACGCCCCGATCCGCGTGTGCGAGTGGTAGAAGACCTCGAGCCGCGCGCCCGGCCGCTCGCCCTCGCGCAGCGCGGCGAGCAGCTCCTTCGGCTCCGGTGTATACGCGGTGGCGGCGTCGCGCGGATAGGCCGCCGGGTCGGCGGCGTGCAGCCGACCCTGGATGTTGGTGAAACGGTGCACCCGTTGCCGTCCGTCCGCGGCGACGACGGCTCCGCAGCACTCGTCGGGATGCGTGGCGCGCGCATGGGCGAAGATCGCGTGGAGCGCGGCGCGCTCTAGCTTCAGTGCTTCCATGACGAAGAGAGGCGAGCTCGCGCCCGGATGAGCCGGGTGAGAGTGGTGTTGGTGGGCGTCGCGACCCCGAGCGCATTCCCGCGCGCCGCGACGTAGCCGTTGATCGCGTCGATCTCCGTCGGCCGGCCGCGCGCGAGGTCCTGCAGCATCGAGGACCGATGCCGCGCGGTCGCCGGCACCAGCCGTCCGTAGAACTCCCCGCGGTAGGCCTCCGCGTCCGGCCAGCGGAGCGCGATGCCCGCCGTACGCGCGACCGCGAAGGCCTCGTCGATCGCGAGATCCATCACCGCTCGGGCGTCGGCGTCCTCGGCGAGCGCGCCGTACGGCAGGTCGAGCAGCGCGCCGAGCGGGTTCAGCGCGGCGTTGTAGAACACCTTCGCCCAGAGGTCCGCGACGATGCCGGACGTCGACTCCGCCGGGATCCCGGCGTCGGAGAGGACACGCGCCCATGCAACGGCCCGAGCCTGCACCTCGGGCTCGAGGGCGCCGATCAGCACCGGGTCGGCGCAGACCGTCACCGTCGCGCGGCCGGGCGTGGGAAGCTCCGCGCCGAAGATGACGCGCGCACCGAGCACGCGCGCGCGACCGAGTGCACCGATCGCTCGCTCGAGCGTCCCGAGCCCGTTCTGCATGCAGATGAGGACGCCGTCGCCGGCCAGTAGCGGCCGCACCTCGTCGAGCATCGCATCCGCGTCGTACGTCTTGACGGTGAGGAAGATCGCGCCGAAAGAATCGTCGAGCTCCGTCGCGGCCGTGGCGCACTGAAGGCCGGTGACCCGATGCACCCCGAAGAGCCCGTCGAGCGCGAGGCCGCGCGCGCGCACCGCGTCCACGTGGGCGCGGCGGCCGAGGAGCGTCACCGCGGAGCCCGCCGCCGCGAGCAGCCCGCCCACGACCGAGCCGACCGCGCCGGCGCCCGCGATCAGCACACGGTCGCGCATGCAACGCACGATACGTCCCGCGCACGCGGCGAACAAGATGACGTTGACCGTCGAGGGACCTTCCAGTACCGTCCGGAGCCCGACGTGATCCAGCGCGACCGCCTTCAGGCGCTCTTCCTCGAGCTCGTCCAGATCGACAGCCTCTCCCGACGCGAGGGGCGCATCGCGGCACGGCTGGCGCGCGAGCTCGAGAAGCTCGGCGCCGCGGTGCAGTTCGACGACGCCGGCGTGCAGATCGGCGGCGAGACTGGGAACCTGATCGCGCACGTGCCCGGCAGCGTGGACGCGCCGCCGCTCCTCCTCTGCGCGCACATGGACACGGTCGAGCCCGGCGCCGGCGTGCGCCCCGTCGTCGAGGACGACGTGATCCGGAGCGACGGCACGACCGTGCTCGGCGGCGACGACAAGTCGGGCGTGGCGATCGTCTGCGAGTGCGTCCGCGTGTGCCGCGAGCGACGCCTCGGCCACCCGCCGCTCGACGTCGTGTTCACGGTCTGCGAGGAGGTGGGGCTCCTCGGCGCCCGCCACCTCGACCTCGGCCGGATCCGCGCCCGTCGCGGCCTCGTGTTCGACAGCGACGCCGTGGGCCTCGCCTTCACGCGCGCGCCGGGCGCGAACCTGATCGAGGTCGTGGTCCGCGGCCGTGCCGCCCATGCCGGCATGGCGCCCGAGCAGGGCGTGAGCGCGATCCGCGTCGCGGCCGAGGCCATCGCCGCGATGCGGCTCGGCCGCCTGGACGCCGAGACCACCGCCAACGTCGGCGTGATCACGGGTGGCCGTGCCGTCAACATCGTGCCCGACGAGGTCCGCGTGCGCGGCGAGGCGCGGAGCCACGACCTCGCGCGCCTGTCGGCGCAGACCGAGCACATGCGTGCCTGCTTCACCGAGGCGGCGGCCCGTCATTCCGGCGCGGCGGCGGACGTCACCGTCACGCGGCAGTACGAGCCCATGTCGGTGCCCGACGACGCGCCGATCATGCGACTCGTCGCCGCGGCGGCGGCGCGCGTCGGCCGCACGATCACGTCCGCCGGCATGGGTGGCGGATGCGACGCGAACATCCTGAACCGGCGCGGGCTCGAGGTGGTGAACCTCGGCACCGGGATGCGCGACATCCACACCACCAAGGAATGGCTCCGGGTGAGCGACATGGTGGCGGCGGCCGAGGTGACGCTGGCGGCCATCGAGCTGGCCGCCGCCTCGCCGTAGTCTCAGGCCGCGACACCTGCTTCCTTCGACTCCGGCGCGCGCAGCGCCGGCAACGTCGCGCCGGAGGCGAGGAAGACGAGGCCGCCCACGAGGCCGCCAACCAGCGTCACGCCGAAAGCGAGCAGGCTCATCGTGACGGCGATCGAGTCGTCGACGTTGATGCGCGTCAGGAAGTAGAGGTAGCCGCCCTCGCGCACGCCGACCCCGTTCACGCTGAGCGGCAACGCCGTCATCGCAGCGATCATCGGGTGAAAGATCAGGCAGTAGGAGAACGGCAGCGCGACGCCGACGGCGCGCGCCAGCACGTACTGCGCCGCCACCTGCGTCAGGTGAAACACGAGAGACACCAGCGCGATGCCGGCGAAGAGGCGGCGGTCACGCCAGAGCGGGGCCAGGTCCGCGCCGACGGTGCGGCGGAGCTGCTCGGTCCGTGGCGTGGCCGGCAGGAGGCGCACGAGTCGCGGCGCGGCCCACCACGCCACCACGAGCGCGCCGCCGACCGCGACGGCACCGAGGATCAGCGAGCGCGGGAAGCGGTACTGCGGGAACAGCAGGAAGGCGATCGCGGCGAGCATCACGAGCGAAACGAGCCCGCTCGCACGGTCGAAGACGACCGAGCCGGCGGCGAGGGTACGTCGGTGCCCCGCGCCCAGGTACAGCGCCCGGACGACGTCCCCCCCGACCGTGCTCGGACCGAAGAGGTTGAAGAACATGCCGATGAAGTAGAAGCGCGTGTAATCCGCGAGCGACCGCCGGAACCCGACGGCCTCGGCGATCCACGACCATTTGTACGCGCTGATCGCCTGGCTCCCCAGCGTGAGCGCGGTGGCAGCGAGAACGGGCGCGAGATGCACGTGTGTGAGCGCGCGGCCGAGGTCGCCGAGGTCGACGTCGACCAGCACATAGACAACGATCGCGCCGCTCACCAGGACGCGGACGAGCCAGCGCATGCGGCGATGATGTACATTCGACGGTGATTTGCAATCGTGCTAAGCGCCTCGCGCAATGTCTCGTCCGGACCCGCGACAGGAACCCGCGGGGCTGATCGTCGTCGGCGCCAGCGTCGGCGGATTGGCCGCCGCCGTCATGGCCGCCGATCGCGGATGCCGCACGATCGTCGTCGAACGGGGCAAGGAGCTCGGTGGCGGCGCCGCACCGGACGCCGAAACGATCGCCGCCTCCGGAAGCCGGTTCCAGCGGGATGCGGGCGTCCAGGACAGCCCTGATCGTTTCGCCGCCGACATCCTCGCCGCGAGCCGGCACCACGTCGACCGCGAGCTCGCGCTGGCGCTCGCCGAGCAGGCGGCGCCGCTCGTCGAGTGGCTGGCGGACCGCTGCGGGCTCGGCGTGGAGTTCATGGCGGCGTACACCGGTGCCGGACACTGCGTCCCGCGGCTGCACGCCCTCGGCGACCAGGGCGGCGCGAGTCTGATTGCGGCGCTGGCGCGCGCCGCGAGCCGCCACGCGCGCGTCAGCGTCCGCACGGGGATCGTGGCCGAGCGCCTGACCCGTGACGACACCGGCGCCGTGACGGGCCTCGCCGTTCGCCCCGAGCGGCGCGGCGCGGGACAGACCCTCGCGGGGCCGGTGCTGCTCGCGTGCGGTGGCTTCGCGGCCGCCGATGCGCTCGTCGGCGAGCACTGTCCGGCGGTGGGCGCACTGCCCTACTTCGGCTGGCCGGGCTCTATCGGCGAGGCGCTGCGCCTCGGAAGCGACGTCGGCGCCCAGACGCGCCACCTGGACGGCTGTCTCGTGACGCCATTCCTCGCGATGCCGGGGGCGGTGGCGGTGACCGCGCCGCTCGTCGACCTCGGCGCGATCCTGGTGAACCAGGCGGGCCGCCGTTTCGCCGACGAGACCGCGGAGCGCCTCGTGCTCGCGACGGCGGTGCGCGCCCAGCCGGGCCACGTCGCCTACCTCCTCTTCGACGAGCGCATCGCCACCGCGGCACGCGCCGCCGATCCCTTCTTCGCGCGGATCGTCCTGCCGCGTACCGGCCGGCGGGCGATGACCCTCGAGGCCCTCTCCAAGCAGTTCGAGATGGACATGGAGGGTCTCACCCTCACCGTCGACACCTTCAACGGCAACATCGAGCTCGGCGGCGATCCGTTCGGTCGCGAGCGCTTCGGCGGCCCGCTCGAGGCGCCTTTCCACGCCATCCGCGTGACGGGGGCGCGCTGGCGGACGTTCGGCGGCCTCGCCGTCGATCGGCACGCGCGCGTCCTCGACGGCTCCGGCCACCCCATCCCCGGTCTCTTCGCGACCGGCGGAGCGGCGGAGGGGCTCGGCGGGGACGGCACCGAAGGATGGCTGCCGGGCACCGACGCGCTGGCGGCGCTCGCGCTCGGCCGTCTCGCGGCGCTCGAGGTGGTGGCGAGCGCGACGCCGGCGGAGCCGCCGGCCTAGACGGCGGCCGGTTTCAGCCCGAACACGCGCTCGGCGTTCTCGTACAGGAAGAGCCGCTCAGTCTCGGTGTCGAGGCCGAGGGTGTCGAGCTCCTCGAGGCAGGCGCTGGCGGGCCACGCTGGATGGTTGGAACCGAAGAGGACCTTCCTCCGGCCGTGGCCACGCAGGTAATCGACGATCTCGCGAGGGTAGCGCCGCACCTTGTAGGCGGAGGTGTCGATGTAGACGTTCTCGTACTTGGTCGCGAGCGAGATCATCTCGGCACACCACGGATAGCCGATGTGACCGCCGACGATCTTGAGCTCCGGGAACTCGAGCGCGACGTGGTCGAGATAGGGAATCGGCCGGCCGGGCTCCGAGGGGCAAAGCGGCCCCGTGTGGCCGACCTGCAGGCAGAACGGGATGCCGAGCTCGACGCATTCGGCGTAGAGCGGGTAGTAGCGGCGATCGTCGGGCGGCAGGTTCCAGAGCCACGGCACGATGCGCAGCGCGCGGAATCCGAGCTCGCGAACGCAGCGTCGGAGCTCGCGGACGGCGTCGAGCGGGCGGTGAAGGTCGACCGAGGCGACACCGACCAGGCGGTCGGGATATCGCCGCACGCAGGCCGCGACCTCGTCGTTGCCGATGAGCGGCCCCTGAGGTCCCCACCAGGCGCAGAGGAGCCCGACGCGGACACCGGCGTCGTCCATCGCGCCGATCGTCGCCTCGAGCGGAACGTCCGCCTCCGCGAGGCCGCCGTGCGACCAGCGGCGCAGAGACTCGAAGACCGGGTGCGCAAGGAACGCCCGGGACGGGTGCTGCATCCAGGCGTCGACGACCCGTTTTTCCACGGTGCGCCGCGCGCGCTAGTGGCCCAGGCCGGAGCCCGTCGTCTTCAGGTTCACGAGCGCGAAGAACAGCTCGTCGAGCGACGCGTAGAGGAATGGAGCGCCGTCGGAGACCGCGCCGAAGTCGCCCGCGTGCGGGCTCCAGCCGCGGACCTCGTCACCGTAGATCGGAAACAGCTCTTTCCCGATCCGGAGGTACGTCTGGTCGCTCACCCGAAGAAAATCGACTGCCGGCGGCGCCGGAGTCGGGTGACCATGGCCTGCACCTTGCGGCGGACCTTGGCCGCTTCGGCGCGCGCCCGCTGGGTTCGCGCCTCGCCGTCGGGAACGGAGAGCCGGAGCGGCTTGCCGAAGCGGATGAACCACTTCGTCGGCAGCGGGATCGTGCCGAGCAGCCCGAGCAACGGGAAGAACGGCGTCAGCGGCACGTACGGCACGCCGAGCATCCGCCCGACGCTCTCGGCGCGCCCGACGACCGGATAGATCTCCTCCGCGCCCACCACGGCGACCGGCACGACGGGCACGTCGAGCGCGAGCGCGAGCCGGACGAAGCCCGAGCTGAACTGGCGGAGCCGGTAGCGGTCGGCGAACGTCTTGGCCACGCCCGGGACGCCCTCGGGAAAGAGCAGCACGAGCTCGCCCAGGCGGAGGAGCGCGAGCGCGTTCTCGCGCGAGGCGACCGCGCCGCCGGCCTTTCGGTAGAAGGTCGCGACGGGACCCATGTTCTCGACGAACCGGTCGTAGAGGAAGCGCAGCGTCCGCGCCCGATGCAGCTCGACGGCGGTGACGATCATGGCGCCGTCGAACGGGATCGCGCCGGAGTGGTTCGCGAGCAGGAGCGCCGGGCCACCGGTCGGCAGGTTGTGGGCCCCGCTCACCTCCACGCGCCAGTACTTGTCGTGGAGGAACCGGACCGCCGGCAGCATGCGCTGCCGGAGCGCGGGATCCAACCCGAAGGGATCCTCGCCCGCTTCGATGTCCAGCGTGACGACTGGCGCCGCGCTGCCCGCGTCCTTCCCGCCTCCGCGCACGCGCTTCCCCTCCTTCCGCGTTGCCCTATATCCCAGGTCGATTGGAGAAGACAAGTTGAAATCGCTCGACACGGTCACGCGAGCGCGACTGTCGCAGTGCCGATGACCAAACGTTCGGCCTCTTCGCTTTCGAGCCACACGTCGAGCTCGACGGACCGGCTCGCGTCCTCCTTCTGCGTGACGGCGGCGCACAGGCGGATCGTCCGGTCGGGCAGCACGAGCCCGCGAAACGTCGTTCCGAGCCGGCGAAGCGTGCCGGGTCCCGCCCACGCCTCGAGAAAGCTCGCGAGAAGACCCATGCTCATGTTCCCGGGCGTGATCATGCCCGGCAGCCCCTCGCGGCGCGCGCCCTCGTCGTCGGTGAAACGCGGCGACCACTGGCCGCCGGCGCGTGCGTAGGCGCGCACCTGGTCCTTCGAGAGGAAGAACGAGCGGGCGGACAGCTCGTCGCCTTCCTCGACGTCGTCGAAGCGAAGACGTTCAGGCATCACCGGTGCATGAAGCGGTTGTCGACGATGGCGAGCATCTCGCCTCGCTGGTTCGAGAGCGTGTAGCGGATGACGACGAACACCATGCTGCCCGTGCGCCCCGTCTTCTCGTACACCTCGTGCACGGTGGACCGGACCTCGATCGTGTCTCCTGGCCGGACCGGTGCGCCGAGCTGGATGTCCTTGCCGGCGTCGAACCCGCTCCGGACGTCGATGAGCTTCAGGAGCTCCTCTGGGTAAAAACGACCGCCGCGGAAGCGAACGCAGTAGGTCGGGTGGGCGACGAGTGCGGGACCCGCTTCGGTGTACTCCGGCCGGGTCTCCCCGAGCGCACGCGCGAACGCGACGAGCTCGTCGGCGGTGACCGGGCCTTCCACCGTGCGATCGAACTCGCGGCCGATGATCGCAGGATCGAGGGCCAGCGGCACCGGGGGAAGCTAGGACATCGGCTGCGCAGTCGCAACCGAGTCAGCGCGCCCGGAAGTCGACGGGCCGATAGCGGCCGTCGCGCAGCTGCGCGACCAGATCGTCCATCGAGCGGATCGGCGCGTCGAACTCGGTCGCGCACACGCCGACGAAGCTGACGAGATGCGAGTCGCTGCCACCGTACGCCTTGTAGCCGAAGCGCTGGACGAGCTCTTCGACGCGCGCATCCTCGCCCTTCTTGCTGCCGCCGTTGAGCGCTTCGACCGCGACGACGCCCTCGAGGGGTGGCTTTCGCGCGTAGTGGTCGCAGAGCCCCACGGTCGCGCGTCCCGGATGGCAGGGCAGCGCGATGCCGCCGAGCCGCGCGACGTCGGTGACGAGGGCCTGCGCGGAAAGGCGCACGTCGCTGAAGTCGAAGCGCGCGAGGATGTCCGGATTGACGCCGTACACGAGCACGTGGCCGTAGTCCGTCTCGACCTCCGCGGCGTTGAGGATCAGGAATCCGTACCGGTCCTCGAGCGCGCGGTAGTCGCGCGCCGGATCGAACTGGCGGTGCTCGGTGAGCACGATGCCGTCGAGCGGCCGCTCGGCGCGCTTCCGCTGGAGGACCTTCAGGTACGCTTCGACCGGCGCGCGGCTGTCGTCCGAGAGCTCGGAATGGAGATGGAGGTCGAGGATCACGCGGGCCGGAACTTCGGAAGCGTGGTCTCCGCCGTCACGTCGTCGAACACGACCGTCACCGGCATGCCGACGCGTACGGCGTCCCCCGCGCAGCCGACGAGGTTCGTCACGAGCCTCGGCCCCTCCTCGAGCTCGACCATGGCGAGCACGTACGGCACCTC
>Ga0209056_10003640_pt1 | contig 16393 bp, 20 predicted proteins | sample GraSoiAngelo_114_FD_185876 | JGI IMG/M metagenome (GOLD analysis project Ga0209056, IMG submission 185876) | Grasslands soil microbial communities from the Angelo Coastal Reserve, California, USA - 14_0903_13_40cm (SPAdes) (version 2) | ecosystem: Environmental > Terrestrial > Soil > Grasslands... | reverse complement strand
TACGGCACCATCGCGAATGCCGAGCTCGCTTACTTCACGTACATCAACAGCCAGGGCGGCGTGAACGGGCGGAAGATCAATTTCAAGATCCTCGACGACGCGTACAACCCGGCTCAGACCGTGCCCCTGACCAAGCAGCTGGTCGAGCAGGACCAGGTATTCGCGATGTTCAGCGGCCTGGGTACCCAAGCTCAAACCTCGGTCCGCGACTATCTCAACTCGAAGAAAGTGCCACAGCTCTTCGTCGCCACCGGCGCGACCACGTGGGGCAAGGACTTCGCCTCCAACCAGTGGACGATGAGCTGGCAGCCGCCCTACCAGGGGGAATCCCACATCTACGCCAAGGACGTGCTGGCCAACCACTCGAGCGCGAAGATCGGCGTCCTCTATCAGAACGACGACTACGGCCAGGACTATCTGAAGGGCCTGACCGACGGCCTTGGCGCTAAGGCTTCGATGATTGTCGCCAAGGAGAGCTATGACGTCACGGCCGCCAATACTGCGGCTCAGCTCACGAAGCTCAAGGCGGCGGGTGTGGACACGCTTTTCCTGTTCTCGACCCCTGGTTTCACGATCAAATCGCTCGTCATCGTGACGCTCCTGCACTGGCAGCCGACCATCTATCTCAACTCAGTGTCCAACCCCCAGGTCTACATGGGCCTGGCGGCCAAGGCCGGTGCCGCGAACCAGAATGTGACCAGCGTCAGCTACCTCAAAGACCCGACGGACTCTCAGTGGGCCGGCGACGACGGTATGAAGCTGTACAAGACCGTGATCGCGAATTGTTCGAAGTGCGATCCGAATGACGGCTTCAACATCTATGGTGTCGCCGTCGCCTACACGATGGTGGACGTCCTCAAGCAGGCCGGCTCCACTCTGACGCGAGCAAACGTCATGAAGATCGCCAGCAGCCAGCTGAACGAAACGAACCCCTTCCTACTGCCCGGGGTCAAGCTCACCACCACCTCGAGTGACCACTTCCCGATCATGCAGGAGCAGGTCATCACCTGGACCGGCACCGGCTGGAAGCTCCAGGGCACCCTCATCGACGAGAGAGGCACCATCAAGTAGTCAGGGTCATGGCTAAAGGCCTGCAACCCTACTGGTTGCAGGCCTACCTTCTCCTCTATATCCCGGTCGGCCTCTTCGCCGACAGCCGCATCACGGCGGTGTGGCAGCAGTACCTGCTTGGCGCGCTCACCTTCCTCGCTCTTTACCTCGCGGCGCTGAAGGCGCCTAAAGAGCAGCGGATGCAGGTATGGGTCTGCGTTGCGGTCGCGACCGGCTTTGAAATCTTCAGCTCCCTCATCTGGGGCATCTACGCGTACCGGCTGCACAACGTGCCGCTGTTCGTCCCGCCCGGCCACGGACTTGTGTATCTCTTCGGCTTGCTGGCTGCGCAGACGCCGATCGTGACCCGGTACCGTCGCCGGCTCGCGTACGCCATCCTCGCGGTCGCCGGCGCATGGGCGGTGCTCGGACTCACCGTCCTGCCCGTCGTGACCGGTCGCATTGACGTTCAGGGAGCGATGTGCTTTCCCGTGTTCGCCTACTTCCTGCTGCGCTCACCGCGGTGGCCGCTGTTCGCCGCGATCTTCATCATCGTGAGCGAGCTCGAGATCGTCGGCACGTCTCTCGGCAACTGGTACTGGCTGCCCACAGCCCCCTGGACCGGCATCCCGTCAGGCAACCCGCCCTCGGTGATCGCGGCCGGCTACTGCATCATCGACGGGACGGTGCTTTTGCTGTTCTCGATCTACAGGTGGGGCTTGAACACCATCAGGACGAGGATCACGACCACGATCACGCCCAGGCCAGGACCGAAGCGCCGGCCGATCGCGGACAACCTTGCATACTCGGGTGAAGCAGTCGCCCCTTCCTCGACCAGCTTGATCTGATTCTTGAGCAGAGGCGAGTAAAACGCCACGCCAAGCACCACCACGGCAGCAAAGAGAACCAGCGCGAGGATGATCCAGAGGTCGGTGATCCTCCACTGCATGAAGACCATGATCAAGCCGGTCAGAAGGAGCACCCCGTAAGCCGGGTTGGCGATGCGATCGTCCAGGAACTTGATGCCTTTGAGCGCAAACCCCAGGTGCGCGGGATCGCCGGCGCCGCGGACGTTCCAGACGCCGTAGGTGATGTTCGCGCCTACGGCAACGATCGCCGACAGAATGTGGATGAACTTCAGCACGAGATACAGCGAGAACATCAGCGGATCTCGACAGTAGCCGTTCCGACTGTGGTGCGCTGACCCTCGTCGTTCTCGCCCCAGATCTCGAGCTCCACCTCCGGACCGTCAACCCGCTTGACCCGACCTCGGCACCGGTACGGTTGAGCTGGCACGTCGATGCCGCGATAACTGACCTCGAAAGTCTTCAGCGTGCCGCGATCGCCGAGCCAGTCGGTCACGAGCTGGCCGAGAAACGCCGCCTTGAGCAGCCCGTGCAGGATCACGCCTGGTAAGCCGACGCTCTGCGCGTACGCCTGGTCGTAGTGGATCTCGTAGAAGTCGCCCTGCGCACCCGCGTACTGGACCAGCTGTCGCGTTGTGGGGTGCTTGACCAGCGCCGGAATCTCGTGGCCGACCTCAACCTTCATCGGCGGATCATCGTCCCGCGCAGCTTCGCGACCACGACCCCGTCCTGGTTGACGTAACGAGTCTCGAAGATGATGAACAGCAGGTTCCCGGTCGATCCACTCTTCTCATAGACGTCGGCGACCTGGCCGGTCGCGGTGATGTGGTCCCCGATCAACACGGGCGTGAAATATTCGAAGCGGTTGCCTCCGTTCAGCCAGCCTTTGCCGTACTCCTCTGCCTCGGCGAGGTGCAGAGCGACTGGCGCCAACGCAACAAGAAAGGTCGGCGGCGCCTCTTTTGTCCAGCGCGGATTGGGATCGCCGATCGCAGCCGCGAATCGGCTCACGTGTCCGGCCTCGACCGCCGCCGTGACGGGTGCTCCGTCGACGCCGATTCGGGCTCGCAGTCGGTCGATCACCGGTGTGGTCGTGCTCAACGGCCGCGCGGCAGACCCAGCACGCGCTCGGCAATGATGTTGCGCTGGATCTCCGAGGAACCGGCGTAGATCGTCTCCGCCTGCGCCCACATCCATGCGTACTGCCAGCGGCCGCCTTCGATCGCGAGCGCCGATTCCGGCGCCAGCGCACCGTACATGCCTTCGATGCCAAGCGCGGTTTCCTGGAGCCTTTTGTCCATCTCGCTCCAGTAGAGCTTGACCACGCTAGCCTCCGGGCCCGGCGCGTGGCCGTGCTGCGCCTGGGTGAGATTGCGCATGCCGATCAGGCGGAATACGTGCGCCTCGATCTGCGCCTGGGCGACCTTCTGTCGTGTGGTGGCGTCGGCGCCGGCGCCGCGGTCACGGGCGAGCGAGGCGAGCTCGGCTACCGCGCGTTCGAACCGTGCCGCCTGCGCCAGTCCGCCGCGTTCGAACCCAAACACGGTCATCGCGATCTTCCAGCCATCCCCGGGCTCGCCGACCAGGTCGCGGTCTTCGACTTGCGCTCCAGAGAGGAAGATCTCGCCGAACTCGCCGCCACCCGTCATCTGCGTGATCCGCCGCACCTCGACGCCGGGCTGCTTCATATCGACCAGGAAGAAGCCGATGCTGCGGTGTGGCTCGGCCGCGGTGTCGGTGCGAGCGAGCAGGAAGCTGCGGTCCGAGTAATGAGCCCCGCTCGACCATGTCTTCTGACCGTTCAGAACCCATTGCCCGTCGCGCCGCTCCGCGCGCGTGCGCAGGCCCGCGAGATCGCTGCCGGCGTCCGGCTCGCTGAAGCCCTGGCAGAAAATCAGCTCGCCGCTCAGGATCTTCTCGACGTAGGTCTCCTTCTGCCAGGGAGTGCCGTGCGCGACCAGGGTCGGGGCGAGAAGCGTGACACCGAGCCGTCCCAGGATTCCTGGCGCGCCGGCCTGGGCAAGCTCCTCCTGGTAGATCGCCTGCATGACCGGCGTCGCACCGCCGCCTCCGGCTTCCCGGGGCCACCCGAGCTTGAGCCAGCCGCCCTCGTAGAGCCGCCGCTGCCACTGCCGCTGAAGGTCAGCGTCCTCCTCGTCCCGGTAGCCCCCTTTGCCGCCCTGGCGCCACTCGCTCGGAAGGTTCGCTTCGAGCCAGCTTCGGACCTCGTGCCTGAAGGCTTCCTCCTCGGCCGTGAATCCGAGATCCATGGTTCGGAACGTAGCAAAAACGGGCAAACTGAGAGTAGGGATGGCATCAGAGGTCCTGTGCGGGCGCTGCGGGGCGCTCCTCACGAATCCGTCCGCTCCATGTCCGCGATGCGGTTCTCCGGCGTCAGGCGGCGGTTACTACGCGGCCGCTGTCCGGCCACGCAAGAATCCCGCGCTCGCGGCGGCCCTGGCCATCATCCCCGGGCTGGGACACTTCTATCTCGGGCACAACATGAAAGGCTTCGCGTACCTGCTGGGTATCGGCGGCCTTCAGTTCTTCGGGTTCGACCTCGACCTGACGGTCATCGGTGCCGCGGTTGGAGTGCCGATGGAGCTTGGCGGCGGAACGCTGTGGGTCTTCAGCATCGTGGACGCGTATCGCACCGCCAAGCAGATGGAACAGCGCGGGTTTTAGTCCGCTAGGACGAAGCTCGCCGTCTCCGGGTGGTCGCCTTGCGACGGCGTCCGTTGGCCGGAGCCGCGGTGGTGCGGCGGCGGCGGGTTGTCTTGCCGCCGAGGGCTTGCTCGACGCGCTTCGAGATCGTGCGCAGGCCTCGCTCCACTGTCTTGGACGCGGTGCCCGTGCCCTTGGTGGCCAATTTCGCGACCTGGCGGCGAAGCGTTCGGTTCTCGCTGATCAGCTTGGCGACCATCGTATTGAGTCGCGTGACAAGCTCCCCACCTTCAGCGCGCTTGCGACGCGTGCGATTTTTCGATCCCGGCGGACGTCCCCGTCTCCGTGGTGCATTTTGCTGTGCTTCCTCGGGTGCCATTTTGTCTCCTGCAATAAAAGGAAATTGGGCGCAGCAATTCTAACTGCGCCCAATAAATGCGATATGAGGAGACTACGCCGCGACTAGAAGTTGCTGTTTGGAAAGACTCTTCAATCCCTCTCGCGCGAGCTCGTGCGCGGGATTTGCCTTCCGGCTCACGTAACGAACGACTCGCCAGCCGCGACGGCATCGTTCCCTAACTTCGTGCACAGCGACGCGAAAACTGTCGCTCGACGGCATCCGACTGCGCACCACTGGAGCGCAATCCGTGCGCACGATCACACGGTGATAAGGCCAGCGCGCGGCGGCAAGATCGAGCGCGCCCGCGCACACGTGCGCTTCCAGCTGGGCGGAGCCACCCATATGCGAAAAGCCGAACGACTCGGTGTAGACGGCCCGGCCTCTAACAAAAACGGCCAGGCCGCACCCGGCCCGGCCATGCTTGTCCAGCGCGGCATCTACGTAGATCACCAGGCACTCCCGCAAACTGCATTCCCTCCCGTTTGGCGGGCGCGGCGGGGGGCCGCCAGGCCCGGATTTCGGAAGAGCCTAACACGATGTTGCGCGCTTGTCCGCAGGTCAATACAAGATGTTGGGTCACTCAGCGGGAGGCAGTTCAGTCCCCATTGCGTGGTAGCCGCCATCGACATGCACGAGCTCGCCCGTGGTCATGTCCAGGAACTCCGATAAGAGAACGCACACGGCCCTGCCGACCGGGGATTTGTCCTGCAGGCTCCAGCCCAGCGGCGCCCGCTTCTCCCACACTTCCTCGAAGTCCTTGAAGCCGGGAATCCCGCTCGCCGCGAGTGTTGCAAGAGGTCCCGCGCACACCGCGTTGACGCGAATCTTGTAGCGCCCGAGGTCGCGGGCCAAATATCGCGTCACCGATTCGAGCGCGGCCTTGGAGACACCCATCCAGTCGTACTTCGGCCAGGCGTACGTCGAGTTGTCGAAGTCGAGCGTGACCATCGACCCGCCATGCTCCTTCATCAGCGGCAGAAATCCGCGGGCCATTTCCTTGAACGAGAACGCGCTCACCTGCAAGGCTGTGGCAACGCTTTCCCACGGCGTGTTGAGAAACTGGCCGCCGAGCGCATCCGCCGGCGCGAACGCGACCGAGTGCACCATTCCGTCGAGGCGGTCCCATCGTTTCCCGGTCGCTTTGGCGGCGTCGTCGATGTCCGACGCTTTGGTCACGTCCATCTCGAGGATGTCCGGCACGGGGTCGAGCTTTTTCGCAGTCATCTGTGTGATGCTCATCATCCGGCCGAAGCTGGTGAGCAGGATCTCGGCGCCTTCACGTTGGGCTTCCTGGGCGATCGAGAAACCGATGCTGCGCCGGTCCGACATCCCCGCGATCAGGATTCGTTTTCCTTTGAGGATCATGCCCGAATACTAAGGTTGTTCGCCGGTGGTGACGGGAGCGTCCCGGCGCGACCAATCGCTCCAGGACCCGGCGTAAATTCGCGCGTTGGGAATGCCCGCGATTTCCATGGCGAGTAGGTGATGCGTCGCATTGACGCCTGATCCGCAATAAAAGACCGCGCCGTTCGAGGCCCCGAGGCGCTGGTATCGCGCGCGCAGCTCACCCGGCGACTTGAAATGACCATTGGCATCGAGGTTTTCTGTAAACGGCGCGCTCAGCGCGCCCGGGATATGGCCGGCTTTCGGATCGACCGGCTCCGTTTCACCGCGGTATCGCTCGCCGGCGCGTGCATCGATGAGCGGCACGCCGCTCAGCAGCCGCACGTCGTCGAAGTCGAGCACGGCACCACGGGCCGGTTGTTGAGCGCGAAACGAACCGCGCTCTGCGCGTGGCGTGTCTGTCGTCAGCGGCCCGCTCCAGGCCTGGAGCCCACCGTCGAGTACCGCCCGCGCGCCGTGGCCAAAGTAGCCGAGCAGAAACCACAGCCGCGCCGCCACCGCGCCGCCGCAGTCGTCGTAGGCGACAACCTTTGTCTCGGGGCCCAAGCCGACATCGCGCATCGCTTCCTGGAACTGGGCGGCCGAGGGCAACGGATGGCGACCTCCTCCTCCCTCTTTTCCCGTGACGTCCTCGAGGTTCACGAACACCGCGCCCGGGATATGGCCGCGAACGTACTCGTCGCGACCGTTCCGACCCTTCAGGTACCAGCGAAAGTCGATCACCTTTACGTCGTGGTCGTCGACGTGCTCGTGCAGCCAGCCCGCGTCGACCAGCGGACCGAAACGCTTCATTTAGGCATGGATCACCCGCGTGTCGTGACAGAAATGCACCGAGTGGGGCCGCATCGCCTGGACCTTGACGAGCGAGCGCTCCCAGTCACCGCGGTTGGCGTGCTGTCCCGGCCACTTGGTGAGATCGGCCTTCTCCACGTCGCGATAGATATCGGACGTGTACGCCGCGTCACCGATCATCACCGCAACCCCGTTGGCCGTGTCAACGAATACGCTCTGGTGGCCGACGGTGTGGCCCGGCGTACGCACCACACGGACGCCATCGGCGATCTCCGCATCGCCGTCCAGGAGCTCGTAGCGCGCGCCCGCAAAGTCGAACCACTGCGTCACTGTCGGCTCTTCCGCCCGAGCCCGGTCCACTTCCGAGCGTTGTACGTAGAACGGCGCGTGCTTGAACACGGCGTTCTGTCCGCAGTGGTCGAAATGTAGGTGGCTGTTGATCACGATCTTGACGTCCGCCGGGCTGAGATCGTGCTCCGCCAGCGCCTCGGCCGCCTCTCGGTTGACGATCCTCCACTCCTTGATCAGCTCCGCGGAGGATCCGATACCGGTGTCGACGAGGATGGCCCCGGCCCGAGGGTGCTTGATCACGAATCCGTGGACCGGGATGTCGTTCAACGCCCCGATGCGCGCGAGGTGGAGCCGGACGATCTCCATCAGGGAATGAAGGGAGACACGGCGAAGACAGCGAACAGCAGAGCGACGTAGACCATCGAATAAGTCCACAGCCGCCTCGTCCATCGGCGACCTTCCAGGTCGAGGATCGAGATGCCGACCAGGCCGATACCCAGCACGATCGCGCCCGCGAGGTAGACCGGACCGGCTGAGCCGGTGAAGAACGGCACCACGCTGACCGCTGCCGTCAGGACTGCGTAGACCATGCTCTGCCGCTTGGCCGATTGCTCTCCCGCGACTACGGGCAGCATCGGCACGTGGGCGCGCGCGTAGTCGGTCTTGATCATTTGGGCCAGCGCCCAGAAGTGCGGCGGGGTCCAGAAAAAGATCACTCCAAACAGGGCCAGCGCCGTGAGGTCGACGCGACCGGTCGCCGCCGCCCAGCCGACAAGGGGCGGTACGGCGCCTGCGGCGCCGCCGATGACGATGTTGTGCGGCGTGGAGCGCTTGAGCCACATGGTGTACACAAAGACGTAGATCAGCGAGCCCGCTAGCGCCAGTGACGCCGCAAGCAGGTTGGCCCCGACCCAGAGGACACCGAAGGCGAGGATGTTCAGCGCGATGCCGATCGCGAGGGCGTGCCAGGCGGGGATGCGGCCGTTCGGCAGAGGACGGCGGCGGGTGCGATACATCTCGCCGTCGATGTCGCGGTCGAACCAGCAGTTGATCGCGTGAGCTCCGCCGGCTGCCAACGTGCCGCCCAGGAGGACCGCCACCACGCTGGTGACTTTCGGATTGCCATGGGCCGCGGGGAACATCACTCCTATCGCGGTGGCGTCGAGCAGCAAGACAACTCGCAGCTTGAGAAGGCTCAGGTAGTCGCGCACCATACTCATGCCGGGTGTTTGTCCACGGTGAGCCGTGACAGGGCGGGACTGCGGTCGCCTCGCGAAAGAGTCAGGAGCGCGATCGACAGCATCCCCGACCAGACCAGAGTGGCGATCGCGACGTGCAGGCCGTTGAAGAACGCCGCGTCGGTCAACGCGCTGCCCACGCCCACCGCGACCTGGAGGGCGAACACGATCGCCGTCGCCACCGCGGCACGCCGAGTCGCCTGGTGGCGAATGGCTGCCCGCAACACGTAAACGAGGAGGATTCCGATGAACAGCACCGCCCCGCGGTGCAGCATCGTGAGTGCGTTGGCGCCCGCGAAGTCGAACGCAAAGCCGTTGCCACACAACGGCCACGCGCGACAGCTTTCATCCGCCGAGCTGGCCACCACGGTCGAGCCGGTCAACAGCAAGACGTAGGTTGCGGCCGCGGCGAGCGCCGCGATACGCCGAAACGACGCGCCAGCCATCGCGGACGTTGAGGGCAACGACATCACCGCGGTCGCGATCAGAAAGCCGAGGATGATCATGGCCAGTGCCAGGTGCACGACGACGAGCCACGACGCGAGCTCGTTCACGACGACCACTCCTCCGAGCGCACCCTCTGCAGCGATGGCGAGCACGGACGCGGTCGCGAGCCAGGCGACGAGTGGCCGGGTGCGCCGGAAGACCAGCCACGACATGACGACGGTCACGATGAGGAGCACGCCCGTGATCGTGCCCACGGTGCGATGCGAGTACTCGATGATCGAGTGGATGTCAGCCGCCGGATAGGGCCTCCCGTGGCACAGCGGCCAGTCGGGGCAACCGAGACCTGAGTCCGTCACGCGTACCACGCCGCCAAGCGCGATCTGGAGGTAGGCGAAAGATGCGGTCAGGAAAGCAAGGCGTCGGAAAGTGGCGGCCGAGAGCATCCGCTGGCCAGTCTACTGAGTGACCAGAATCGACAACTCCGCCTCCAGCACGCGATCGCCGAGCTGGCCGATCTGCCTTCTGTCGATGGTGCCGTCCGGCTTGATGAAGATCGTCATGGGCAGCGCGGAGAGGCCGTACTGACGGCCAACCGAGAGGTTCGGGTCCAGCAGCGAAGGCTGATCGACGCCAATCTGGGCGAGAAAACCGCTCGCCACTGCGCTGCTTTCGCCCTCGTTGATGAGCAGCAGTCGTGCCCCCGCGCGCGGCACGGCCGTCTTGAGCAGCGGCATCTCGGCCTTACACGGCGGGCAGTAGGTCGCCCAGAAGTTGATCACGAGCGGCTTGCCAGCGAAGTCGGCCAGGCTCATGTTCGCGCCGACCGTGGAGGTCAGCGTGAAGGCCGGCGCCTTGCCGCCGCCGGTCGGCGGAGATTGGTCGGCTCCGACGATCGTGGTAAGCGCCTGGAGCACATCGGGCGCGCCCCAACCATCCCCTCCCGACGCGAGCTGCGCCAGGCCCTGGGCACTGAGCAACGTCACAAGCGACGGCGGGATATCGCTGCCAACTTTCGGGACGCCGCGGTAGACGAGCCTGATGTAGCCGTGACGATCCACGAGGGCCAGCGTCGAGGTATGTGTGTCGCCGGTCGCGAGGTCCACGCCAAATGGCTTCCAAAAGCTCGCCACCTGGGCGGCCGTGCCGGTCGCAAAGGTCCAGCTGGCTCCGACGCCCTTGGCGTATTGCGATAGCACCGCTGGTGTATCGGTCGCTGGATCGGTGGTGACTTCGACCAGCTGCACGGTCGCGGGCACACGCTTGGCGAGCTGGAGGTATAACGCGGTGTACAGCGGGCACGTCTCGTGGCAGGTCGTGTGGAAGGCGGCGATCACGACGTCCTTTCCTGCGATCGCCTTCAGGCTGAAGGGGCCTCCCGCCTGGTCGACGAGGGTGAAGGCCGGCATCGCAACGAACTTGCCGGAGAGCTCGCCGAGGCCGAGGTTCACGTCGTCGTTGCCGGCGTAGACGGCGCCGGCGACGAGCCTTCCCCCATCGATGCCGAGCAACAGCGGCGCCACGCGGCCGGAGGTGATGTCGACCGTGACGGCGTATGTGTCATCGCCAAGCCGCACATGGTCGTACACGCCGACCGGCAGCGCGCTCGCGATCAGCTGCGTCTGGTCGGGTGCGGCGGGCACGCTGCCGGCGACGCTCCCGACGGTGACCCATGAACCGTCCCCCTGACGGAGCATGAGCGTCGATGAAGGCAATGTCGTGGCCGTGCGGCCCGCGGCAACGACGACGAGCGTCCCCGTGGTCGGTTGCAGGCGAGGCGCGACCCACAGGACCACGACGGAAACGATCGCCGTGAGAGCGACCGCGATCCACAAGATCCTTCGTCCGGTCAGGGCATCACGTGCGCGGGTGGGCTGCCGTACCTGGCCGCCACCCGGTCGATGTAGGCGACGCACATCTGCGCGATCGCCGCGCTCTCGATCTGGATCACGTTCTCAGCGTTGCTTTCGCCGCTGTGCGAGAGGTTGAAGCTGCCCGCGTACACGTAGTCGTCCGCCACCAGGATCTTCGCGTGCATGAAGTCGTGCACACTTCCCTTCGCATACGGTGTCGAGCGCTTCGCGCCAAAGCGGGCAGAAGAGACGACTGTATGGAACGCGCCTATCTTCCAGGCCGCGCCGCCCTGGCTCGACCACTGACGCTGCACGTCGTCCATCTGCGTCGCATCGTACACACCGGCGATGTCGACCTTCCTCTGCTCGCACGCCTCGGCGAGGGTGCCGAGGATCGGGCCCGACGTGATCACGGGAGAGCACACGCGGACGATCTTCTCAGCCGAAGCGATCGACCGCGACATGGCATGCACAAGCTTCAGGCTGCGGCCGGGGCAGAAGTAGGGCCGCCCACGCGTCGCGTCGGACAGCAATAGCCACGGCACCGAGTAACGGCCTGAAGCCGCCACGACTGGCTTGTCCCACAGCCCGTTGAAATTCTGCGCGTAGGCGGCCGCCACCTCGCCGGAGTCGACGGTGAACAACACGTTCTCTTCGCGATTCCAGGAGTCGTTCGTCCAGTTGGTCGAACCCGTCAAAACCGAGGCTGTGTCGCGGACGACGTACTTGTGGTGCATCAGATCCGGCACACCGGGAACCGGTCGCACCTGAACGCCGATTGATTTCAGCTGGTCGACGAACGCCCAGTCAATCTCGGGCGGAGGGGGCACAGGAATCGTCTGGGCGTGATCTTCGTTGAAGATCAGCCGCACGGCGACACTTCGCTTGACCGCCGATTCGAAAGAGTGGAGCAGCGTCGCTGACGGCGATTGCTCCAGACGAAGGTCGTACATGGCGAGGTCGAGCGTCTTTGTCGCGCCGTCGAGAAAAGACCCGACGCGTTGGGCGACGACGTCGGCGGTCTGGCCGCCGTCGTTCAGGAAATAGAAGTCGAGCGGACCTATTGCGCGTCCGCCTTGGGTTCGCCTGTCTGCTCGCGAGGCTCCTCGAACCGAACGGTTAGGGGTCGGGTGGCCATCTCGGCTGCTTCCTCAGGGTCGTCGGTGATCGTCATCAGCTTCAGGTCGTCGGGTGCGATCGCGCCTGACGCCAGAACGTGGTCTTGAAGCCACTCGAGCAGACCGCGCCAGTAGGGCGAGCCGAAAAGCACGATCGGGAAATGTTCGATCTTGCCCGTCTGCGCGAGGGTCAGCGACTCGAACAGCTCATCGAGCGTGCCAAAGCCGCCCGGGAAGATGACGAAGCCGCGTGCGTACTTGACGAACATGTTCTTGCGGACGAAGAAGTAGCGGAACTCGACGCCTAGATCGACATAGCGGTTGAGGGACTGTTCGTGGGGCAGCTCGATGTTGCAGCCGACCGACAACCCACCGACCTCATGGCAGCCGCGGTTGACGGCCTCCATGATTCCGGGCCCGCCACCGGTGATGACAGCGAACCCGCGATTCGCGAGCGCGGCACCTAGGGAACGACCGGCCTTGTAGTAAGGGTCGTCGTGCTTGGCCCGGGCGGAGCCGAACACGGTCACCGCTGGACCGACCTCGTTGAGCGCGTCAAAGCCCTCCACAAACTCCGACAGGATGCGCAGCACGCGCCAAGGGTCGGCGTGGTGACTGAGCTCCTCGATCGCGCTGCGCTCGAGCAGCGAGCGATCGGCGGGGGCCTGCTGGCTGGGAACGACCAGCCGACCGGCGCGGCGGCGGTCAGCGCTGTCCCGGCGACCCGACTCGTGCATCAGGCCCGTGTGGTCTTCGGTTTCGGAGTCTCGACCTCTGAGGCGCCGTTGGTCACCACGACGGCAGTTTCAGGCTCCTCGGCGGAGCTGAGGTCGCCATTGGAAGAGGCCGGCTCGGCATTGGTCGCGACCGGAGGCTCCGGCTCGATTTCAGTCGCATCACGAACGACGTTAGCGGTCGAGTGGTCGGGCATGCCGAGCAGCTCGTCGAGGTGAGCCTTGAGCGAGACAACCTCGGCCTCCAGCTCGCGGACCCGGTGGCGGTGCCGCATGTGTTCGCTGAAGTGGTGAAGGCTGTTGAGCCAGTGGTAGGCGGTGCCCGCGACCAAGACCACAGCCAGGGGGATGAGCGCCACAGTCCACAGCGGTACGCCGTGGAGGTGGAAGACCGACCAGCCGACGCTGACCGTGGCGGTGTTGCTGTAGCCGAAGACGGTCGCTCCAACGCCGAGCACAAGCCCAAAAAGGAGGGCGCACGCGAGCACAAAACGCTGCCAGAGGTGGCTCAGATCGGGCACCCGGCGAAGGTTACTCCCTTGATCGCCGGGTGTCGAACCTTAACCGTGACTAGGAGTCCAGCCGCTCCAGAACGATCACCGGGATCTTCCGGCTGGTCTTCTTGCGGTAGTCCCAGAAGCCGGGATTGATGTCGGCGTGCTGCTTGTAAAGACGCTCGTAGTCCTCGCCCTCGATGACCTTGGCGCGGGCGTTGAACTTCTCGCCGCGCGCCTCGACCGTCACGATCGGGTGGGTCTTGAGGTTGTGGTACCAGGAGGGGTTCGTGGGCCCGCCGCCCTTCGACGCGACGATCACGTGATGCTCGTTGTCGCGCGTGTAAACCAGCGGGTTCTCGCGATCCTCGCCGGACCTAGCGCCTTTGGTCGTCAGGATGAGCACGTCGCGGCCCTGGAACGGGCCGTCGGTGGCCTTGCCGCCGTGGGCGCGCAGATCCTTGATCAGGTTGCGGTTGAAATCGTGAAAGCTGCTACTCATAGCCAAATTCATACCCGCGCTTGAGACGATCTATTCGCTCTTGACCTCGTCGGAGCTGAAAGTTCATTTCACGTGCTCGCCGCCACTGAGGTCGGAGTCAAGAGTGCCGGATTTCTGGTCCTTGTTCACGGCCAGCGTGCCGCCGCCGGTTGTCGAGGAAGCCATGAACGACCCCACCTCGAGTCTCAAGTTGCTGCCGGCGTCGAGGATGCTTCCGACCGGGTATTCGCCCCGGCCGTGGCAGCCGCTGTTTGACCTGGATGTTGAAAGTCAGCTCCTGGTCCTTGACGGCCGTGGTGACGGAGCGCCTGGAGCAGGCGCCCGCGGAGCCCAAAAGCTCGACTTATTGAGTGGAGGGCTCTAGGCTCGAGACATGGACGCCTGGGCGCAGCCGCTGGCTTTCGCGATTCTGATTCTTGCGTGCGTCCTGATGGGCCTTTTCGGGGCCGACTCGCGCCCAGGGTTTTCGGACGGCCGGACCGACCGCAAGGACCGCTGGTTCGTCCACTCGAGGACCGAACGCCGCTAAGCCGGGCACAAACTGTGCCGAAAGGTGGCTTGCCGACGGCGTTTTGGGGCGCGTTTCGGCACAGTTTGTCGTGGAAGCGATGGGGACGATCCGGCGACGGAACGGGTATGGGCAGATGTCCCGTGCCCATGGGCAAATGTCCCATCCAGAACTCGACGGTTTTGGGCCTCGCCGACGTTGGGCAAAGTCGGTGGGGATACTGACTCGATTCGCCTTAACTGCGCGCACAGGCAAAACCGCGTGGTGCTGTGAGAGTTGCCGCAAGGCAGCTCTTCGTCATGGGCAAGACGGCGCCAACCTGGGCAGCGACGCACCTCCCCGACCGCTGACTCAGACTGCCTCGGAGCTTAGGCTCTCTCGAGAACCCGCACCCTAGCCCAGCCACCGTGCCTGCTCTACCTCCGCGGGTGGGTCGCCTCCAGAGATAACCCATCAAGCCGCCGGCAAGGGCGGGAACGGCGAACAGCGCTGCTAGAACAAACGGGTGCGCCGCCCGCGGCGTGTCCACCAAAAAGCCGACCTTGGCGGCGATGACGATCACGGTGACGAGAAGACCGACGCCAAGGCCCGCCACCACGCCAATCAGGACTCACGGGTACCCCGCCACCTAGCTATTTTCCGGGTGCCCGAGGCAGGTTGCGCTCCCAACGACCCTAACCCCATGGTGCCAGCTCAGGCGAAATTTGCCGCGACTGCCGGCACTCACGGGCTTGAACCGCCTCTGAAACCCGCGACCGCCGGCGCTCGCACGCCCCAGGTTCGAGGCGGCGTCGACGCGACGCCGACCGAGAGGAGGAAATCGAGTGGCGCGACCGGTAGCCCCTGTACGGCGCACGTCCGGTCGGTGGGGTATCATCACCGGCCACCGACGCCCACTACCTCGACGAGAGGGGGGCGCTGAGTGCCATGGTCCGCAGCTTGCGTGGCCGGGTCGAGAAGCGATCCCTCGTGAGGAGTTGAAACCTTGCATGCCATCCCCTTCGCTGCAGCGCTGCTCGCCGAGCAGCCTGGCCTTCGTCGCTACGCCTCGGGCCTGACCAGCCAGCCGGCCGACGCCGATGATCTGGTTCAGGAGACCAACTGCCGTGCCCTATCCAGGCGCACTCAGTTCAAGGGTCAGCGGATGGCAGCGTGGCTGCACATGATCGCGCGCCGCCTCTACCTTGACGGGAAAGCTCGACGGCCGACCGATCAGTTGACGGATCGACTGCACCCAGCTGCCCTAGATGTCGAGAGGCAAGCCATCGCTCGCCACCAGCTGCGCCTATTGCCAGCCCTCGACCCTGCCCTCGTGTTATCTGTCCTCGGCCTGAGCGGGCGGGAGATCAGCCTCCGCCTCCGCATACCGGGTGGCACGGTCTACTCGCGCATCTCTCGCAGTCGCAGCGCTGCTCGCGCCAAACTCGAACTCGGCGACCGGGCAGGGGGGGACTTGGCCTCGGCTGAGTCGACGGGTGAGCCTTTGGTTGAACGGGCCACTTTGGGGCGAAACTCGGGCCGCTAAACCAGGTTCGGCTTGGTGGAGGTGGCGGGAGTTGAACCGGCTACCCGTCGTACAGGCCCGCTGGATACCCGATGAATATGACTCGCTCCAACGCGTCAAGCTCTTTGATGACCGCATCGTCCGGCACAAGGCTCTCGGGTAGAGCCCGGAAAAATGGCGGATTATCAGCGGCCACCAGTTGGTTTAGCGCATCACTCAACGGCAAAACGGCCACATCGACGTCCGGTCGTGGATGCCCAAACCAGATCGACGGATCAAGCGGCGCAATATGAGCTCGGACGGCCTGACCGAGGACGGGTTGGCCGTCGCGCTCGCGCGTGAACTGCAAGGTCAACTCAGCGGCACCTTGAAGTACGTATCTATTCGTGACCATGAAGTGGACGGGCCTTGACCTGGCAGACGTCGTCGGGAGGGACGATCCATGCGGAACCGCCCCTCCCGGTAAAGCTCTAGGCGCAGCTCGGCTTGTCGAAGAAGAGCGTGATGCCAGAAGCGGACACCGACATGTGG
>Ga0209056_10003638_pt1 | contig 16396 bp, 11 predicted proteins | sample GraSoiAngelo_114_FD_185876 | JGI IMG/M metagenome (GOLD analysis project Ga0209056, IMG submission 185876) | Grasslands soil microbial communities from the Angelo Coastal Reserve, California, USA - 14_0903_13_40cm (SPAdes) (version 2) | ecosystem: Environmental > Terrestrial > Soil > Grasslands... | reverse complement strand
CCCCACGAACCCTGACGCGCTCTACGCCGCGTTCTGGCAGGCGCAGCGCTTTCCCTGGAAGCTGGTCTCGGGAGGCAGGGGCGGCGGGATCTTCAAGACCACCGACGGCGGCGCCCACTGGCAGGAGCTCACGAAGAACCCCGGGCTGCCGCACGGACTGCTCGGGAACATCGGGCTCGCCGTCTCGCCCGCCAAGCCATCGCGGGTCTGGGCGCTGATCGAGGCCGACTCGGGCGGCGTCTACCGCTCCGACGACGGCGGAGCCACGTGGACGTGGATCAACCACGACCACAAGCTGCGGGTGCGCGCCTGGTATTACATGAAGCTCACGGCGGACCCGAAGGATTCCAACACCGTCTACGCCACCAATGTCATCTTCTACAAGTCGCGCGACGGCGGCCGCACGTTCCGGCAGCTCGACGTACTGCACGGCGACACCCACACGCTGTGGATCGCGCCCAACGATCCGCAGCGGATGATTCTAGGCGACGACGGCGGCGCCACCGTGTCGTTTAACGGCGGCAAGACGTGGACCGATCAGGATTTTGCGACGGCCCAGTTCTACCACGTCGCCACGACCAATCACTTTCCATATCACGTGTGCGGCGCGCAGCAGGACAACTCCGGCGTGTGCGGGCCGAGCCGCTGGCCGGGCGGGATCGACCGCTCGCAGTGGTACGACGTGTCAGGAGAGTCGGGTTACATCCAGGCCCGGCCCGACACGCCCGACGTCACGTTCGGGGGGGACAACTCGGGCTTCCTCGCCCGGGTGGATCACGCCACCGGAATCTGGCGCATCGTGAATCCGTGGCCCGATTCCCCCGACGGGCACGCCGCCGGTGAGGGCAAATACCGCTTCCAGTGGACCGCGCCGCTGCTCGTCTCGCCGCACGATCCCAACACGCTGTACATCGGGGCGAACGTGCTGTTCGTGTCGCACGACGACGGCCAGAGTTGGACCGCGATCTCGCCCGACCTGACCCGGCACGATCCCGCAACCCTCGGTCCGTCGGGCGGGCCGATCACGCTCGACCAGACGACTGCGGAGTACTACGCGACGATCTTCGCGCTCGCGGAGTCGCCGGTCACGCGTGGCGTGATCTGGGCGGGCTCGGACGATGGACTCATCAACCTGACACAAGACGGCGGCCGTACCTGGACGAACGTGACGCCGCCGGATGTGAAGCCGTTCACGCGCATCTCGATCATCGAGGCGTCGCCCCACGCGGCGGGCACCGCGTACGTCGCCGCGAACCGCTACCAGCTCGGCGATCCCGCCCCCTACTTCTACAAAACCACTGACTTCGGCCGCACGTGGACCCCGATCGTCACCGGCATACCGGTGACGGAATGGGCGCGCTCGATTCGCGAAGATCCCGAGCGGGCGGGGCTCCTATTCGCGAGCACCGAGCGCGGCGTGTACGTGTCGTTCGACGGCGGTGGACATTGGCAATCGCTCAAGCGCAACCTGCCGCCCGTGCCGGTGCACGACCTCGCGATCAAGGAGGGCGACTTGATCGCGGCGACCCACGGCCGCTCGTTCTGGATCCTCGATGACATCTCGCCGCTCCGGCAGCTCGCGGACTCGGTGCTCGCCGGCGACACCCACCTGTACCGGCCCCGGGACGCGTACCGGGTGGACTGGGGCGGCGGCTTCGGGTTCGGAGAGAACGCGGCGCACCCCGTCGGCAAGAATCCGCCCAGCGGAGCGGTGGTCTACTACTGGCTCAAGACAGGCGGCGCGGAGGTGACGCTCGACGTCCTGGACTCCGCGGGTCAGGTGATCCGCTCTTTCACAAGCGCTCAGGACTCGGCCACGCGAGCGGACAGTCTACGCGCGGACAGCGTGAAGCGCGTGCGCACCGACAGTCTGCACCGCGCGGGGATCACCGACAGCGTGAAAGTCGATTCGATCGTCGGCGACACGCTCAAGGACGCCGACAAGGCGTGGCCGCGCCGGCCCTCGTCGCCGCCGCGCGTGCCGGCCAAGGCAGGGCTCAATCTGTTCGCCTGGAACCTGCGGATCCCCGGCCCTGCGGAATTCTGGGGCATGCGCGGCATCTCGACCCAAGGTCCGATGGTGCTGCCGGGGGCGTACCGCTTGCGACTGCGCGTGGGCGGGAAGGAATACGTCCAGCCGTTCCAGGTGCGCCCCGACCCGCGAGGCCATGCCGGTACCGCCGACCTGGCCGAGCAGTTCCGGTTCCTCAAGCAGCTGCGGGACACGGTCAACGCGGCGACGACGACAATCCGGACGCTACGCAACGCCCGCGCGCAGATCGAGGATCGGCTGCCGAGTCTCAGCGGCGGCGCGCGTACCCGGGCCCGTGCGGTCGCTGACCGGCTCGCCGGGATCGAGGACTCCCTGTACCAGATCCGCAATCAGGATGTGGAGGATGAGCTGATCTACGGGCAGCGAGTGACGGAGCGCCTCAGCTCCCTGGGGGGGATGGCGGAGTCGGCGGACGGCCGGCCGCCGCGGCAGGTCTACGACGTGTTCGCGCTGTTCGCGCCGGAGCTGCAGCGGCACCTGCTCGGGGCCCAGGCCGCCCTGCGTGATGCCTTGCCGGGCGTGAACGCGGCGCTCAAGGCGAAGAAGCTGCCGGCGATCGAGCCGCGGCCAGTGGAGCTCCGGGCCCCGCAGCCGATCGGCAACTAGGCTGTGACGCGGTCCAGGCTGGCGTGGGTAGTAGAGGAAAGTAGATCGAGCCTCATGAGACCGATCACCTGGATAGTGCTGGTGCTGACCGCGGGGTGCGGCGAGTCGACCGGACCGCTCGCCGACCTGAGCGAGCTCCGCACGAGCCTCGCCGTGGTCAACACCGTTTTCGCGTCGCCGCTAGTTCGATCGCTCGGCGTCTTTCGGTTTGGGGGGCCATTGGCTGCGCCGGCGGCGGGCGCGCCGCTCATTCCTGATTCGTTGCTCGGGAAGACGCTCGCGTTCACCTGCGCGTCGCAGCGGTACGCCGAGAGCGGCGACTCCGGCGCCCCGGCCATGGGCGTGCGTGTCGTGCTCTACCGGCGCGCTCCGGACGGTTCGATCGCGTGCCCGGCCACGGCCATTGGGCAGCTCGATCTGTTCGACGCGAGCGCGCCGGGTACGACGGCGGTGCGCGGCGTGACAACTGCTCCGGGTGGCGCCGCGCCGTTGGTCGACTACACCATCAGTCACAACGTAGCGGACCCGGAGGGCGTGGCGAGCGCGACCGGCTTCGTGACGGATGGACAGCAGCGCCTGGACTTTCAGGTGACCGGGGAGCCGGGCTCCGGGTTACACAACACGATCGCCACGGTGCAGCTCGACGATTCCGCGAAGGACCTGCATGCGGTGCTGCACCATGCGGCGGAGATGGGCGTCGACACCTACTATGAGGACGTGGATTTCTCGGTTCACGACGCTGCCCTGCGCGCCGAGCTGAAGGGCTCCGCTGGCTGGTTCAACACGTTGAGGTCGTGGGATGAGATCGTTTCGGTCAACGACGTGCCGTTTGCGAAGGTGGGGGGAAGCGCCGTACCGGAGAACGAGGGGCCCAGGATTACCCCCCTGCGCGGCCGGCTCTTCTTCACGGGCGAAGAGCTTCGAATCTTGCTCGACTTCGTGGGTGCGCCTGACTCGATCGGCGCGGGCCTGGCCGGCGTCCTCGGCGCAGGCGCGCACCTGGTGAGGATCGCGCTATAGAGACTTAGCGCCCTTCGATGTCGTGCCCGAAGCAGAGCCGGTAGCCGTTGCAATCATCGATTTCGAAGTCCCGGCAGCCGTAGGGCTGGTCAAACAGCTCGCGGACGATCTTCACGCCCTTCGATTTGAACTCCTGGTGCAGCGCATCCGCGTCGTCGATCCAGATATACGCGTCCCAGGCCCCGTGCTCCGGATCGACTGTTCGGTTGGGACGGATGACGCCGGACTGCTCGAGCTGCGCCAACATGATGATCACGCCGTTGCGTCGTACCATACAGAATGAGGGAGGGTCATTCCAGAAGCGCTTGTAACTGAACCCGAGCTTGTCGCGGTAATAGTTGGCGGTGGTGACGACGTCGTCGACGATGAAGTACGGGGCGACGTTCCAGTCGGCTGTACTGCTCATCTAATGCAGCTTTCGTCCCGGGAGGTGCTGCCCGTTCTGATGCAGCACGAGACCATCCGGCCGGAACGTCAGCTCCGCATCTACGACCTTCAGAAAGAACGTCGAGTCCGATTCAGCGAAGATCGGAAACCGCGGCTGCGCGGTCGCCTGCAAGAATAGATGTGCGTCGTCCCGCGTCACCGTGATGTGAAAGGTCGGCGCCAGCTCGTACTCCCCCACATAGCGCGCCAACACCAGCGAATCGACCGCGACCTCGGTGTGCTTCGGCGGCGGGGATTGCAGCGGGAACGTCTCGTCCAGCAGGTGGAAGCCGATGTCGTCGACGCCCGAATTCACGTTGGAGAGCACGACGACGCCGATGCGTCGGACCGGGTCGAATCCGGTGAAGCTGCGGTAGCCGCCCGTCCCGCCATTGTGCCACACGACGTTCCCCACCGGTCGGGACAGGATATGCCACGCCAGGCCGATCGTCAGGTTGGGGTCGTTGGTCGCGTGCCGTCCGCCGTGAGTCTGCTGCAGCACATGCCCCAGCGGTTGCGCGGTGGAGTCGAGATTGGCCGCGAGATACACGAGCATGTCGGCCGCGGTCGAGCGCAGCGCGCCGGCTCCGGCCAGCGTCGGCAGATCCCAATTCGGCACGACGTGGCCCTCCACGTCATGGCCCGGCGCAAGGTGGGCGCGCATGGCCGGCGTGAGGGTGATGGCCGTCTGGCGCATGCCGAGGGGCGCGAGGACGCGGCGCCGCACGAGCTCCTCGTAGCTCATTCCTGCCTTGAGGGCGAGCGCATGCCCGAGTAACCCGACGCCGAGGTTCGAGTACTCGTAGGTGGCGCCGACGTCGCGCGGCAGCTCGTAGCCCGAGAGGAACGCGTACATCTGCTGGACGCTGTAGTCCGCGTACGGATTCATCGAATCGCGCGGCGTCATGTTCGACGGCATGCGCGGCAGACCGGACGATTGAGTCGCCAGATCGAGCAGCGTGATCTGACGGCCGTTGCGCGCGGGGACGCGGACCGACGGCGGCAGGTATTTCGCGACGGGATCGTCGAGTCGCACTTCGCCGCGACCCACCATATCCGCCAGCACGGATGCGGTAAATGTCTTTGTGATGGACCCGATCTCGAACACGCCGCTCGAGTCGACACCGACCGCGATGATGCGCCGGCGGCCCGTGGCATCCAACAGTCCGACGACGATTCCCTCGCCGTGCGTGCCGGTGTCGGGGAATGTCTGGACGCGAGCCGTCAGCATGGCTCTGACCGCCGAGTCGGATGGGAGGCCCTGCTGAAGACTGAGAGCGAGCGCGAGGGAGGCGATGAAATGCATGAGGGAATTTAGTATCTTGTCGCCGCCGTGCTCGTCCCCAAGCTGTTCACCACCCTCCAGGGCTACAACCGGGAGCAATTCACCCGGGACGTGATTGCCGGCGTCATCGTCGGCATCGTCGCGTTGCCGCTCGCGATCGCCTTCGCCATCGCGAGCGGGCTTAGCCCCGAGCGCGGGCTCTACACCGCCATCGTCGCCGGTTTCCTCATCTCGCTGCTCGGCGGCTCACGCGTGCAGATCGGCGGGCCGACCGGCGCGTTCGTGGTGATCGTGTCGGGGATCGTGCTGCAGCACGGCGTCGATGGTCTGGTCATCGCGACGCTCATGGCCGGCGTCATTCTCGTCGCCTTCGGGCTCCTGCGGCTCGGCGGCGCAATCAAGTTCATCCCATACCCGGTCACGATCGGATTCACGAGCGGCATCGCCCTGATCATCTTCTCGAGCCAGATCCGCGATCTCCTCGGTCTCGAGATGTCATCGGTCCCCTCCGCGTTCCTGCCGAAGTGGGACGCCTACATCCACGCGTTTGATTCGGTGAATCCGTGGGCGCTGGGCGTCGCGCTGGCCACGTTCTCGATCATCCTGGTCTGGCCAAAGATCTATGCGCGGATTCCTGGGCCGTTTGTCGCGTTGATCGTGACCACCGTCCTCGCCCAACTCCTGCACCTCCCGGTCGAGACCATCGGCGCGCGGTTCGGCGCGATCCATGCGGGGCTGCCGCTTCCAAGGATCCCGCACATCTCGATCGGGATCGTCAGGGCGCTCGCGGGCCCCGCCTTCACCATCGCGCTGCTCGCCGCGATCGAGTCGCTGCTGTCGGCCGTCGTGGCCGACGGGATGATCGGTGGGCGGCACCGGTCCAACATGGAGCTCGTCGCGCAGGGCGTGGCGAACATCGCGTCGCCGCTGTTCGGCGGGATGCCGGCGACCGGGGCAATCGCGCGCACCGCGACCAACGTTAAGAACGGCGCCGCGACGCCGGTCGCCGGTATGACGCATGCGGTCACGCTGCTGCTGATCACGCTCTTCTTCGGCCGGTGGGCCGGCCTGATCCCGCTGGCGACGCTGGCGGCGATCCTCATTGTCGTCGCGTTCCACATGAGCGAGTGGCGCACGTTCGTGTCGGAGTTCCGCGCGCCCAAGAGCGATGTGGCGGTGCTGCTGGCGACGTTCCTGCTCACCGTCCTCGTGGACCTCACTGTGGCCATCGAGGTGGGGATGGTGCTCGCCGCCTTCCTCTTTATGCGCCGCATGGCGGAGGTCACGAACATCAAGGTCCTTACGCACGAGTTCGAGGACCCGACGGACGACTTCGAGACGGACCCCAACGCGGTGGGGCGGCGGGTCGTGCCGGAGGGGGTCCAGGTGTACGAGATCACCGGACCGTTCTTCTTCGGCGCCGCCGAGATGTTCAAGGACCGGGTTGGGCGGATCGCTGGGAAGCCGAAGGTGCTGATCCTGCGGCTGCGGCACGTGCCCGTGATCGACTCGACGGGGCTGCACGCGCTGCGCGACGTGGTGCAGCGCAGCCGCAAGGAAGGGACGCTCGTCATTCTGTCGGACGTGCACGCCCAGCCGGTCGTCGCGCTCGAGCGCTCGGGGACGTACGACGAGTTGGGCGAGGAGAACGTCCACGGCAACATCGATGATGCGCTGAATCGCGCCCGGGCTCACCTCGGCCTGCCCCCGGTGCAACGGCCTGAGTTCGCGACGCCGACCGTCGCACGGGAGTCGTCCCCTGGGTCGCCCGTGATCCCATAATGCAGCTCACCGTGCGGGAGGCGGCGTCGTACCTGCGGGTCGATGAGGCCACGGTGCGGCGCTGGATTGCCCGTCGCGCCCTCCCCGTCCATCGGGCGAACGAGCGCCTCTATCTGAACGCGATCGAGGTGTGGGAGTGGGCGACGGAGAACGGCGTCCCGGTCTCGCGCGCGCTGCTCGAGCAGGCGCAGCGCCGGCCGGAGCAGGTGCCGCCGTTATCGGCCTTGCTGTCCAGCGGCGGTATTCATCACGACGTGGGTGGCGAGGATAAGGCGAGCGTGCTGCACGAGATCGTGCAGCGCCTCCCGCTGCCCGCGGAAGTGGACCGAGAGTTCCTGGTCACGACGCTCGAAGCGCGGGAGGCGATGGGCTCGACGGGAGTCGGCGACGGCATCGCCATTCCGCATGTGCGTAACCCGATTCTGCTTCACGTCGCCGCGCCTTTCGTCACGCTGTGCCTGTTGCGCCATCCGGTGGACTTCGGCGCGCTGGACGGCCAGCCAGTGCACGCGCTGTTTACCGTGATCAGTGCCAACGTCCCCGGCCACCTCCGCATTCTCGGTCAACTCGGGTTCGCGTTGCACGATGAAGGGCTGCGGCGCCTGTTGAGTCACCGGGCGCCCGATGCGGAGATCCTCTCGCGCGTGCAGGCGGTCGAGGGGCGGGCCAGTGGCGTGCACCAGGCCCCATGACGCTGATCGCCCTCGGTGTCACGCTGATTCTGCTCGCCGGCTTGGCCGCGGCGGCGCTGGCGCGGGGTGCGGCCATACGGAAAGGCGAGATCCTGTTCCGCGGCCTGTTCGGCGCGGGGTGCGTCGCCGGCGCGATACCCGCGCTGACCGCATTGTCCGGAGACACGGTGCCCGAGGTTCGCCTGGCACCGACGACGCCGTTCGGCCCGTGGGTCTTCGGCCTCGACGCACTCTCGGCGGTCTTCCTCCTGGCGATCCTGAGCGTCGGCGCCGCGTGCGCGTTTTACGGGTTGACCTACCTCGCACACGAGCGCGGGCGGCGCGCAATCGGAGCGGCTCACCTGCTGCTCGCCGTGCTCGTGGCCAGCCTCGCCCTCGCCGTGGTCGCGCGCGCCGCGCTGCCGTTCCTCATCGCCTGGGAAGGGATGGCGGTGGCGGCGTACTTGCTGGTTGTGCTCGAGCACGAGCGTCGCGAGGTTCGCCGGGCCGGGATGATCTACGTCGTCGCGACCCACGTGGGGACGCTGCTCCTGTTCGCCCTCTTTGCGATCTGGGCGGGCGGAACGAGTGATCTGAGCTTTCACGCCCTCGCCGCCCACCCGCCGTTCTCGGCGGGCCGAGGCGGGATGATCCTGGCGGTGGCGTTGATCGCGTTCGGTCTCAAGGCGGGCGCCGTTCCCTTCCACTTCTGGCTGCCCGAGGCCCATGCTGCGGCGCCGGCGCACGTCTCGGCCCTCATGTCGGGTATCGTCATCAAGATGGGGATCTACGGCCTGCTGCGTACCGTCGTCCTGTTCGGCGCGCCGCCGCCGTGGTGGGGTTGGGTGGTACTCGTGCTCGGCGCGGTCTCTGGTGTGCTGGGAGTCGTGTGGGCCCTCGCGCAGCACGATATCAAGAGGCTGCTCGCGTTCCACAGCGTTGAGAACGTGGGGATTATCCTGCTCGGCGTCGGCGCGGGTGCGCTGGGAGTCGCGTACGGACACCCGCTCATCGCCGTACTCGGCTTCGCCGGGGCCGCCCTGCACACGCTCAATCATGCGCTCTTCAAAAGCCTCCTCTTTCTCGCCGCGGGTTCGGTGATCCACGCGACTGGCACCAGAGAGATCGACCGCCTGGGGGGGCTCGCGCGTCCCATGCCCGCGACGACGGCGACATTTCTGATCGGCTCGGCCGCGATCGTCGGGCTCCCGCCGCTCAACGGGTTCGTCAGCGAGTGGGTGGTGTACCAGGCGCTACTCCGCGGAGTGAGCGCGGGCGACGCGATCCAGTTCGCGGGGCTGGCGGTCGTCGTGCTGGCGCTCATTGGAGCGCTGGCGCTTGCCTGTTTCGTGAAGGTCGTCGGGGTTCTCTACCTGGGGACGCCCCGGCACACGCTGGCAACGGCTCCTCACGAGGCCGCACCAGGCATGATCCGGCCGCTCGTCGGCCTCGCCGCAGCGTGCGTCGTGATCGGCCTCGTCCCGATCGGCGTCGTGCCACCGGCGCTCCGGGTGGGGTCGCTTGTCGCCGGACTCCCCGCTGGCACCGCGGACGTCATGGGGACGACCGCCGCCGGCCCCGCGACCGTGTTCACGGTCGCGCTCGCATTGGGCCTGGCGGTGGCGTGGGGGCTGTACGTCACCTTGAGTCGCGAGGGGCGGGGGGGGCGTCCGGTGCAATCGGCGACCTGGGGGTGCGGCTACCCGACGCCCACCCCCCGGATGGCCTACACGGCGAGCTCGTTTGCCGCGCCGCTGCTCGACGTCTTCAGGTCCTTCGCGGGCGTACGCACCCACCGCACCGCCCAGGCATTCGCCACGCATGCGGTCGACCCCGTGTTGGACGAGGTCCTGGTTCCGGTCTGGCGTGGCGTCCGCAGCACCGCCGCCTGGTTGCGCCACGCTCAGCGTGGCGGCCTGTCCCGATACCTGCTGTGGGTGGGCGCAGCCGTCGTCGCCTCGCTGCTGTACCTACTCGCGGGCGGCAGGACTCCGTGACTCCCGAGGGGTTGCTCGCGTTGGTGCTCCTCGGGATCGCGGCGCCGGCGGTACCGGGAATCGCCGTGAAGACGAAGTCACTGCTGACCGGCCGGCGTGGCCCGCCCGCGCTCCAACTGTACGCCGATCTCGCAAAGCTGGTTCGCAAGGGCAGGGTCTACAGCCGCACGACGACGCTCATCTTCCGCGCGGGCCCCATCGTCGCGCTCGTGTCGCTCATTGTGGCGGCGCTGTTCCTGCCGCTCGACGGGCGGGAAGCGCCGGCCCGGTTTGCCGGTGACATGGTGGCGTTTGCCGGGTTGCTTGCGCTCGGGCGCTTTGCCCTCGTGCTGGCAGCGATGGACACGGGCTCGAGCTTCGAGGGGCTCGGCGCGAGCCGCGAGGTCACGATCGCGACCTTCGCCGAACCCACGATGTTTCTCTGCTTCATCGCGTTGGTGCTCGCCGCGGGGGATCTCACGCTGAGCGGCATCCTCGGGACACCGCTGGCAGCGGCGTGGCCCCACGCCGGCGCGTCACTGAGCCTCGTGGGCGTCAGCTTGTTCGTTCTCCTCCTGGCGGAGAACTCGCGCGTGCCCGTGGATGATCCCGCGACGCACCTCGAGCTGACCATGATCCACGAGGTGATCGTGCTCGATCACAGCGGACCGGACCTCGCGCTGATTCTCTACGGCAGCGCCTTGAAGCTCACGCTCTTCGGGGTGCTCGTGGTGAGCGTCCTCGTGCCCCGCGCGGGATTTTCGGGGCCGGCGGCAGTGGCCCTGCTGTTCGCCGGGCTCGGCATCGTCGCTGTGGCGGTGGGCGTGGTGGAATCGGTGATGGCGCGGGTCCGGCTGGTCCGCGTGCCGCAGCTGCTCGTCGGGGCGGCGGCGCTGGCGTTGGTCGCGACGATCCTGCAGCTCCGGTGACCATGCGCAACGCCGCCCAGATCGTCCTCCTGCTCGTCGTGCTGTCGGATCTCGCGATCCTCGGCACGTCGCGGCTCTCGAGCTGCATCCGCGGGCTGGCGGCGCAGGGCTTCCTGCTCGGCCTCCTGCCGGTGCTCATCGCGCCACACGTGTCGGTCCACGCCGCCAGTCTCGCGGTCGGAACGGTGATCGTGAAGGCTGTCGCGCTCCCCTGGTTCCTTACATGGGCGATTCGCGAGGCCGCAGTGCGCCGCGAGATCGAGCCGATCGTCGGGTTCATCGCCTCCCAGCTCCTCGGTGCGCTCGCGGTCGCCCTCGCATTCGCGATTGCGTCACGCCTGCCGTTGCCCGGGATGCAACAGCCGCTGCTCGTGCCGGTGTCGCTCGCGACACTCATCATCGGATTCGTCGTGCTGACGACGCGGCGCAAAGCGCTGGTGCAGGTGGTGGGGTATCTCATTCTCGAGAACGGGATCTACCTCTTCGGCCTGACGCAGACCGAGAGCGTGCCGTTCCTCATCGAGCTCGGGGTGCTCCTCGACATCTTCGTCGGCGTGTTCATCATGGGCATCGTCGTGTTCCACATCAATCGCGAATTCGACTCGCTCGATTCCACGCGCCTCACGGAGCTCTCCGACTGATGCGCCTGCTCGCGCTGTGCGCGATCCCGTTGGTCACCGCGCTCGTGGTACTGGCCGCGCGGACTTTCCGCGGGCGCCGCGTCCCCGTCGCGCTCCTGCTCGTCGTGGCGGGCGCGCACCTGGCACTGGTCACTTCCTTGTGGGTCGCTCCCCCGCTCCCGGCCCTCGGCGGCTGGATAGCCGCCGATCCGCTCGGACTCACCGTGCTTACGCTGACCAGCGTGCTGTTCCTCGTCACGGCGATTTACATCGTCGGGTATCTGCGGCAGGAGGCGCCGCGCAGCGGCCGGGTATTCGCGGGCGGACTGCTCGCGTTCCTCGCGGCCGCGTCGGTTGTGGCGCTGGCCCAGCACCTGGCGATGCTCTGGGTCGGGATGGAGGCAACGACCCTGTCGGTCGCGCCGCTCGTGTTCCTGCGCCGCGACCGCCGCTCGCTCGAAGCGACGTGGAAGTATCTCGTCGTCTCCTCGGTCGGGATCGCGCTCGCGCTCCTGGGCACCTTCTTTCTCGCCAGCGCCCAGGGGGACCTCGGGCGCCCGCTACTGCTGCCGGATCTGATCGCGCACGCCCGCGAGTTGCACCCGGCATGGCTACGCGCCGCGTTTCTGTTCCTCCTCGTCGGCTTCGGCACGAAGATGGGGCTCGCCCCGATGCATACCTGGAAGCCAGACACGTATGGGGAGGCACCCAGTCTCGTCAGCGGTCTGATGGCGGGCGCACTGACGAGCTGCGCCTTCCTCGGAGTCGCCCGCGTGAGCGAGGTTGTCGCGGCGGCCGGGCTGGGCTCGTTCGCCCAGCCGGTGCTCATCGCGTTCGGCCTCCTCTCGCTCGGCGTCGCGGCCACGTTCGTCATCGGCCAACGTGACATGAAGCGGCTGCTCGCATACTCCAGTGTGGAGCACATGGGTTTGCTCGTGCTCGGACTCGGGCTGGGTGGTGTCGGCGCGTACGGCAGCATGCTCCACCTCGTCAACAACGGTCTCGCCAAGGGCTGGATGTTTCTGATCACCGGCAACATCGCGCTCGCCACCGGAGCTGCGAACTCCGGCAACCGGGGGTTGATCCGCACCCTGCCCGCGTCGGCGACCCTCCTCGTGTTGGGGCTCTTCGCGGTCACCGGCTCACCGCCGTTCGGGATGTTTCTCAGCGAATTCACGATCTTGCGGGCCGCCTTTGACGGCGGGCATCCGTGGATCGCTGCAACGATCCTCGTCGCGCTGGCCGTCATCTTCGTCGGCATGGCGGCGCTGGTGCTCGGGATCGTGCTCGGCGAGCCCCCCGCTCCCACCGGCCGCAACCTCGGCGCCGTACCGGTTCGGGAGAGCCGGTGGCTCGTGGCGGGTCCCGTCGCGCTCGCCGCCATCGTCCTGATGCTGGGCTTCTACATTCCGGGCCCGTTACGCGACGTCCTGACTCGCGCGGCCATGGCGCTCGGCGGTACTGCACCGTGAGCCTTCTGCGGGAACCCGGCCTGCGCAACCGGCGCGCCATTCCGTTTGCCGCGATCGCCGTCGAGCCGGTGGAACGCTTTGGGCAATCGGTGACGGACGCGGTCGCTGGCGGTTGGCGCATCGCCTCGCTCTTCGGCACCCCGGAAGAGAGTGGGCGAACGCGCCTCGTGGCGATCCTGGCGGACGACGCGCAGGGGGAGCTGGGTGTGACGAGCGCCGTCGTCGGCGATCGCTATCCTGCGCTCACGCCGGCCTGCCCCCAGGCGCATGCCTTCGAGCGCGAGCTCGCGGAACAATGCGGCGTGCTTCCCGAGGGTCATCCTTCGCTCAAGCCGCTGCGGCGGCACCCTCCCGATCATCTCCCAGCGGGGCGGCACGTCGCGGTGTCGGATCGCGAGGCGTACCCTTTCTTTCAGATTGCTGGGGACGAAGTGCATGAACTGGCCGTCGGCCCCGTACATGCGGGGGTCATCGAGCCCGGGCATTTCCGGTTTCAGGCGCACGGCGAGCAGGTGCTGTTTCTCGAGATCGTGCTCGGCTACCAGCATCGTGGCGTGGAAGGACTGTTGGAGCGCGTGGGCCGAGAGCGGGGGATGCTCGTCGCGGAGTCGATCGCCGGAGATACGGTGATCGGGCACGGCGGTGCCTATTGTGGCGCGCTCGAGGCGCTCGCCGGGACTCGCACGACGCCGCGGGGGCAAACGATCCGTGCCATCGCGCTCGAGCTGGAGCGGTTGGCGAATCACATCGGTGATCTCGGTGCGATCGCGGCGGACATCGCGTTCCAGCCGGCGGCGTCATACCTGGGGCGCATGCGCGGCGAGTGTCTCAATCTGCTGATGACACTCTCCGGGAACCGCTACGGGAGAGGCCTGGTGCGGCCAGGAGGCGCAGCCTTCGACCTCACGCCCGCCATGGCCGCCGAGATGCGCGACCGGCTGCAGCGTCTGCGCGCGGAGCTCGATCCGGCGCTCACGCTCCTCTTCGAGACCGCCTCGGTCCAGGCCAGGCTCGAGGGCGTCGGGGTCGTGCCCCGGAGCGCGTGTGTCGAGTACGGGTTCGTCGGGCCCGTCGCCCGGGCGTGCGAGCTGCCGCGCGATGTGCGGCACGATCACCCCTGGGGGATTTTCCGGTTCGCCCACATCCCGGTCGCCACGATGTGGGCCGGCGATGTGCTCGCCCGCGCCCTGGTCCGGCGGCTCGAGATCCAGCGGTCACTCGAATTCACGATCGAGCAGCTGGGTGCACTTCCCAAGGGACCGGTGCGCGTGGACTGCGGGCCCCTGCGGCCGAGCGAGCTGGCTGTGGCGATGGTCGAGGGCTGGCGGGGTGAGATCGTACACGTCGTGATCACGGACGACGCCGGGCGCGTCCGCCGGCATAAGGTCACCGACCCCTCCTTCCACAACTGGACGGCCCTCGGGTTGGCGATGCCCGGCAATGAGATTTCCGATTTCCCGCTCTGCAACAAGAGTTTCAACCTGTCGTACGCGGGGCACGACCTCTGATGCGAGGGCGCGTGGCGTGTTGACCTGGCTCAGAACGAGATTGCAGCAGGGGATCCGGACGATTCGCTTCCCTCGAGATGGCGCTGATTTTCCGGAGCGCTTCCGCGGCCGGCCCCAAGCGTCCTCGGATCTCGGCGCGTGTCTCTTCAGCCCGGAGGAGGGCCGATACAACCGCGATTACCGCATGGCGACGTCCACACGGGACGCGCTGGTCACCGCCACCGGCGAGGTCGAGCTCGCCCACGCGCTGGACGAGCGCGTGCGCAAGCTGTTCCGGCGCTCTCTGCGCCTTCGCTCGGTGGTGGCCGGCAGCTGCAACGGGTGCGAAGCCGAGCTCGTCGCGCTCGGCAACGTCGTCTTCGATCTGTCCCGGTTCGGCGTTCAGTTCGTCGCCTCGCCGCGTCACGCCGACGGCATCGTCGTTACTGGGGCGGTGAACCGCAATATGCGGCGCGCGCTGGAGCTGACGTACGAGGCGGTCCCGCCCCCGAAGCTCGTGATCGCCGTCGGCGCCTGCGCGATCAGCGGGGGTCCCTTTGCGGGCAGTCCCGAGGTCGGCACCGGCGTCGGCGGCATCCTCCCCGTTGACCTGTGGGTCCCGGGGTGCCCACCGCACCCGCTCACGACGCTCGACGGTTTGCTCCGGCTGCTGGGGGCGATCGATCCAGCGGAGTCTAAAGACACCGTCACAAAGCTTTCATGAAGAGGTGCAAAGTCGACGGCTAAGCTCCGCGCATCCATTAAACGGAGCGGCTGATGCGTCGTCGTCTCATCGTTGCAGGTCTCTTCACCGCCACCGTCGCACTCGCATGCGGCGAGCCGTCTCAGCAGCGAACCCAGCCGGCCGCAACACCGCCGACCAACGCGCCTGCCGATGTGTCTCACGGTGAAGCGCCGATCGGCTCTGCCGCCGAGCCGGCACCGATCGAAGCGGCTGCTCCGCCGCGCGCCACGGGACACGTGCACCGCCTGCGGATCGCGATCAAACATGCGAAAATCACGATCGCCGACGGCGTGACATACGACGCCTGGACATTCGACGGCCGCGTTCCCGGTCCCGTCCTGCGCGTCACCGAAGGTGATACCGTGGACTTCACGCTCGTGAACCAGGCGCCGATGCCACACAGCCTGGACTTTCACGCCGCGGAAATAGCGCCGAGTCGTGCGTACGTGAACCTCATGCCGCACGATTCGATGAGTTACCGCTTCGTTGCACGGGTACCCGGGGCGTTCATGTATCACTGCGGCACCGCGCCGGTGGCGCTCCACATCGCCAACGGCATGTACGGGGCGATCATCGTCGACCCCCGGCAAGGCCGAACGTCTGCCAAAGAGTTCGTGTTCGTCCAGAGCGAGTTCTATACGAAGACTCTCCCCGATTCGACGCGCACTATTGACTGGGAAAAACTCCTAGGTCTGGCCCCCGATTATGTGGTTTTTAACGGTCGGGAAGCGGAGTACGCACACCATCCCATCAACGTGCGGGTCGGCGAGCGCCTGCGGCTCTACGTCGTAAACGCGGGTCCCAACCGCTTTTCGGCCTTTCACGTGGTTGGGGCGATTTTCGATCGTGCGTATCTCGACGGGTCGCTCGCGCATCCGCTCGAGGGTGTGCAGACCGTCACCGTGCCGGTTGGTGGAGGTGCCATTTTCGAGGTGCGATTGGTCGAAGCAGGAACGTATCCCTTCGTCAGTCACGCGTTCGCGGATGCGACCAAGGGCGCGGTAGGGATGTTCAAGGCTCGCTAGCGCCGCTGCACCGTCCAACGGCCCGTCTGCGTATCGCCGGACGGAAGTCTCGTCGTATACGTGCCCGCGATCGTATTGCCGTTCAGGTCCCCACTGAACGTCGTGAACAACCGCTCACCCGTCTGCGGATCGGCGTAGGGATCGAGGGTGCCATTCACATGCCCGCGCTCCACTCGCACGAACCGAATCGTCAGCACCGTGGATGTCGGCGCCTGGTTGCCGCCGGCGGCGTTGTGCTGGGCCCACGGCACCAGTGCCCGGCCCCAGGCCTTCGGGATCATGACCACATCGCCGAACGC
>Ga0209056_10003636_pt1 | contig 16403 bp, 16 predicted proteins | sample GraSoiAngelo_114_FD_185876 | JGI IMG/M metagenome (GOLD analysis project Ga0209056, IMG submission 185876) | Grasslands soil microbial communities from the Angelo Coastal Reserve, California, USA - 14_0903_13_40cm (SPAdes) (version 2) | ecosystem: Environmental > Terrestrial > Soil > Grasslands... | reverse complement strand
GCCCACGTCACCTGGTCGAGGCGCAGGAGGAAGTCGGCCATCTCCGCCACCATGTCCGGGTACCGGACGTCGCCCAGCATCGACACGACGACGGTGTCGTAGAGCTGCGCGCGGTCGATCGCCTCGCGGAACACGCGGAAGTACTCGCGCGGGACGCGCGCGTTCTCGATCTTCGCGAGCCGCCGCTTGTTGGTGTGCGGGTAGAGGAAGTGGCTCGCCTCGATGTCGGCCGCCGTCGACTCGCGCCCCAGGTCCTGCGTCTCGGCGGCGATGCCGTAGAACAGCGCCGTGGCGATCTTCGGCTCGATCGCGAGCTTCGACTCGCCGAGGTACTCCGTGAGGATCGTCGACGTCGCGCCGTACTCGTCGCGAAGGTCGAGGAACGGAATGCCGGAGTATTCACCGTACGCGGGGTGATGGTCGATGACGGCAGTCGGCACGAGGCCTTCGGGAAGCGAGTTGTTGGGGCGTCCGGGCTGCGTGTCCACGAGCGCGACCTGCGTGGCGCCGCCGAACTGCACCTCGCTCACCGGCACCAGCGTGATGTTGAGGTAGGTGAGCATGGCGCGGTTCTCCGCCCGGCCGACGATTCCGCCGAGCGCGATGTGCGCCTCCTTCCGCAGCAGCTCGCCGACCATGTACTTGAGCGCCGCCGCGCTGGCGAGCGAATCGGGGTCGGGATTGTCGTGCGGCAGGATGACGAGCGGCCCCGGGCCTTCGAGCACCTGGAGCAGGCCTGCCAGCGTTCCGGGACTATTATTGTTGTTGGCGCTACCGTTCGTCATGTCCGCGGGGGGGCGTGGACGGGAAAAATTAGATAACGTTTCCTCTGAACTGTCCACGCCGTATTACGCGGTGCGGCACGAGGCGCGTAATGCGGCGCGGGCGGCCCGGAGCCCGGCCAGGATGCCGTCCTCGTAGTTGAATTCCGCGCTCTCGACGAGTGGCACGAAGTCGTGCGGGTTCAGCAGGTCCTCCGGGGTGAGGTGCGAAACGAGGCGTCGCGCGAGCGTCAGCAGCTTGGCTTCCTGTGCGGTGATCATCTCCCCGAGGATGCGCTCCACGTCGTCCCGGGTCACACGCGCATCGTAGACCACGGGCCGTATCGCCGAAACCGGGTCGTGGCCTCTCCAGCGACCGTCTGGTACCGTACCCCGCGATCATGGATGTCACCGATCCGCGCCGGTTCTTCCTCGAGCGCTTCGGGCTGTCTGCCGCGGCTCTCGACAGTGTCCTCGGCACGGCCCTCGAGCGTCGCGCCGACCACGCCGAGTGCTTCTTCGAGTTCCGGGTGAACCAGACCGCGTCGCTCGAGGAGGGCGTCGTCAAGAAGGCAACCCGGAACGTGAGCCAGGGCGTGGGCGTTCGCGTCCTCGCCGGGACGCGGACGGGCTACGCGTACTCCGATGAGGTGTCGCTCGAGCGGCTCGAGATCGCCGCCCGCACGGCGCGCTTCATCGCGGACGAGCGTTCGGATAATCCGTCGTTGCCGGTACCGAGCGGGCCGCGCGCCCCGCACGACCTCTACGCGCTCGCGGAACCGCCCATCGACACGCCGCTCACCGACGAGATCGCCCTCCTCCAGCGGCTCGACGCCGCGGCCCGCGCCGCGGACCCGGCCATCACCAACGTGCTCGCCGGTCTCGGCATCGAGCACCGCGTCGTGCTCGTCGTGAACTCGGCGGGCGTCTTCGTCGGCGACGTCCGTCCGCTGATCCATCTGTCCGTCACCTGCATTGCGGAGCGCGGCACGAACCGCCAGCAAGGCACCTACGGCGGCGGCGGACGGCTGCCGTTCTCGGCGCTCACCGACGGCCGCGCCGAACGCTTCGCGCGCGAGGCCGCCCGCCAGGCGCTCACCAACCTCGACGCGATCGACGCCCCCGCCGGCACGATGACGGTCGTGCTCGGCCCGGGCTGGCCGGGCATCCTGCTCCACGAGGCAATCGGCCACGGGCTCGAGGGCGACTTCAATCGCAAACGGGTGTCGGCGTTCACCGACCGCATCGGGACGCGGGTCGCGTCCGAGCTCTGCACCGTGGTCGACGACGGCACCATCCCGCTCCGGCGCGGCTCGCTCAACGTCGACGACGAAGGTACGCCCACCAGCCGAACCATACTGATCGAGAAGGGGATCCTGCGCGGCTACCTCCAGGACCGGCTGAACGCGTCGCTCATGGGCATGCCGCTCACCGGCAACGGCCGGCGCGAGAGCTTCGCGCACATGCCGATGCCGCGCATGACCAACACGTTCATGCTGGCGGGCGAGGACGCGCCCGAGGACATCCTCCGCTCCGTCGACCGCGGCCTCTACGCGGTCTCGTTCGGCGGCGGGCAGGTGGACATCACGAGCGGCAAGTTCGTCTTCTCGGCGAGCGAGGCGTACCTGATCGAGGGCGGCAAGCTCGGGCGGCCGGTGAAGGGCGCGACGCTGATCGGCAACGGGCCGGACGTGCTCCAGCGCATCTCGCGCGTCGGCGGCGATCTCCAGCTCGACGAGGGCATCGGCACGTGCGGCAAGGACGGGCAGTCGGTGCCCGTCGGCGTCGGCTTGCCGACGGTGCGCATCGACGGCCTCACCGTCGGCGGCACGCAGGCCTAGCAAGTATGGACCTTCGCGACCTGGCGGCCGACCTGGTCGCGCGCGCGTGTGCCGCCGGCGCGCGCGCCGCGGACGCGCTGGTCGGCGAGAGCGAGGGACTGTCGGTCGCGGTGCGCCTCGGCGAAGTCGACCGGCTGAAGCGTGCGCGCCAGCGGCGGGCCGGCCTCCGCGTTATCGTCGGCGACTCGACCGCGATCGTCTCCACCGCAGACCTGTCACCGCCCGCGCTCGACGCGCTCGCGCGCGAGGCCTGTGCGCTGGCACGCGCCACCGCGCCGGATCCGCATGCCGGGCTCCCCGATCCGGCCGACCTCGCGCGCGAGCAGCCGGACCTCGATCTGTACGATGCGGCCGTCGAGGAGCTCGAGCCGCCCGCTGCGATCGCCCGGGCGCGCGAGGCGGAGGCCGCGGCGCTCGCGTTCGCGCCCGAGGTCACCAACTCCGAGGGAGCCGAGTTCGGCGGCGACGGCGGCCAGGTGGCCTACGCATCGAGCCTCGGCTTCGCCGGGGCGTACAGCGGCACGCACTGGGGCCTCAGCGTGTCGCCGGTGGCGTCACGCAACGGGACGATGCAGCGCGACTCCTGGTACACCGCACATCGGAAGCTCGACGCGCTCGACGCGCCCGCGTCGGTCGGTCGCGAGGCGGCGCGACGCGCGGTGCGGCGGCTCGGGGCCCGGCGCGTGCCGACCGGCGAGTATCCCGTCGTGTTCGACCCCGAGACGGCGGCGTCGCTGCTCCGGCATCTCGCGGGGGCGATCGCCGGGCCGGCGCTCTACCGGCGCGTCTCGTTCCTGCTCGGGAAGCTCGGCGAGGCGATCGCGTCGCCGCACGTGACTATCGAGGACGATCCGCTGCGCCCCGCCGGCTCGGGATCGCGGCCGTTCGACGGGGAGGGGGTGGCGTCGCGGCGGCTGGCCGTGGTGGACGCGGGCGTGCTGCGAAGCTACCTGCTCGATGCGTACTCGGCGCGCCGCCTGGGGCTCCAGCCGACGGGACATGCGGCGCGCGGCTTCGGCGATGCGCCGGGCGCCGCGCCGACGAACTTCTTCCTGGCGCCGGGACCGCACACGCCGGACGCGATCATCGCGTCGGTCGACGCAGGCCTCTACGTGACCGAGCTGATCGGCTTCGGGGTGAACGGCGTGACCGGGGACTACTCGCGGGGCGCGGCCGGCCTGTGGATCGAGCGCGGGGAGCTCGGCTATCCCGTCGAGGAGATCACGATCGCCGGCAATCTTCTTGCCATGTTCCGGGGCATCGTGATGGTGGGCGACGACCTCGTGTTCCGCCACGCCATCGCGGCTCCGACGCTCAAAGTCGAGCGCATGACGGTGGCGGGAGCCTGACGGGTCGGCTTTCTATTCTTCCTCGTCGTCCTCGTCCTCGTCCTCGTCGAGATCGTCGTCGTCATCGTCCTCGATTTCACCCTCGTCGTCGACGTCCTCGTCGTCTTCCTTTTCCTTTTCTTCGTCCTCTTCTTTCGCGCGAAGCAGCTCGCGCAGAAACGACGGTGCACTCATCCGTTGTGCCATGCCGGACCCCTCCTCGCGATGGGTGCGCGTGGTTGATCACATTTGCCCACGTCTGTCTATCATCGGCATCCATGGCCGGATCGGCGCGCTGACGGGGTCTCGCTCAGCCGCGCTCGACTTCGAAGCCGAGCGATTCGACCATGGTCACGGCGTCGCGGTGACCCTGACCTGGCGTCGTCAGATAGCCGTCCACGAAGATCGAATTCGCAGCCAGGAGCGCGAGCGGCTGCGCCTCTCCGAGCGCGAGTTCGCGGCCACCAGCGGCGCGGATCTCCGCGCGCGGGTTGGTGAGGCGGAAGAGCGCGAGCGCGCGGAGGCAGTCGGCCACGGGCAAGAGCGGGCGCTCGCCGAGCGGGGTCCCGTCGATCGGGTGGAGAAAGTTGACGGGCAGCGACTCGACGCGGAGCGCCCCGAGCGCCGCTGCGACGTCCACCAGGTCGTCGTGCGTCTCGCCCATGCCGACGATGACGCCGGAGCAGGCGGCGAGGCCGGCGCGCTTGGCACGCTCGACGGTGGCAATGCGGTCGTCGTACGTGTGCGTGGTGCAGATGGCCGGGTAGAAGCGGCGACTCGTGTTCAGGTTGTGGTTCACGAAGTCGATCCCGGCCGTGCGTAGCGTCTCGGCCTGGCCGTCGCCGAGGATGCCGCACGAGACGCAGAGCTCCAGATCGGGGAGCTCGGTGCGGATCGCCCGCGCCGCGCGCGCGAAATGCGCAATGTCGGTGGCGCTCGGGCCGCGGGCGCTCACCACCATGCAGTAGCGGCGTGCGCCGCGCACCACGGCGTCGCGTGCCGCCGCCACGAGCTCGGGCACCGGGCGCAGACGGTAGCGCGGGATGTCGGCGGTCGAGACCGCCGACTGCGAGCAGTAGCCGCAGTCTTCGGGACAGAGACCGCTCCGCGCGTTGTTCAGGACGCAGAGCTTGACCCGCCGCCCGAAATACCGCGCCCGCACGGCGTACGCCGCGGACAGCACGGGGGGCAGGTCGCCATCGGGACTCTCGAGGACGGCGAGCGCCTCGTCGCGCGGCAGCGGCTCATCGGCGAGCGCGCGCTCGGCCGCCCGCCGGTAGCGCCCCGCTCGCGCCAGGGCCTCGTCGGCTTGCAGCTCCCACACCATGGGAGGTCGCCCCTACCCCGGCGCCGGCGCGTTCGCAACCGCACCGCGTGCGCTTGACTCGGGACCACCGGCGAGGCGAGTATGCGTAAAGGATACGCTAACTCGACCAGGAGAACGCATGCACGCGCTTGCTGCCCCGTCCGGTCCCGAGCTCGAATCGCTTCTCGCCCCCCTCGGCGACGTCGCCTACACCGCCGACCGGTGCGCGGCTCTCGCCGACCTGGTGCGCGAGATCAACGCGCTCAAGCGCACCCGTCACGCGGTGATCCTGGCCCACAACTACCAGCGTCCGGAGCTCTTCCAGGTGGCCGACTTCGTCGGCGACTCGCTCGAGCTCGCCCGCGAGGCGACACGCGTGGATGCCGAGACGATCGTCTTCTGCGGCGTCCATTTCATGGCGGAGACGGCCAAGATCCTGAACCCGACCCGGCGCGTCCTGCTGCCCGACCTGCGGGCGGGCTGCTCCCTCGCCGACAGCGTCACCGCCGAGGACCTCGCGGAGCGGAAGGCGCAGCTGCGCGCCGTGTATCCGGACCTGGCCGTCGTCGGCTACGTGAACACGACGGCCGACGTGAAGGCCGAATGCGACGCCTGCTGCACGTCGTCCAACGCCGTGCGGGTGGTCGAAGGTCTGCCGAGCGAGCACATCCTCTTCGTGCCGGACCAGAACCTCGCGGCGTACGTGCAGTCGCAGACCCGGAAGTCGATCATCGCCTGGGACGGGAACTGCTACGTGCACCACCAGATCACGCCGGAGCAGATCGGCGCGGTGAAGGCGGCGCTGCCGCACGTCCGCGTGCTCGCGCACCCCGAGTGTCGCCGCGACGTGCTCGCGCTGGCCGACGCGGTCCTCAGCACGAGCGGCATGGTGCGCTACGCCCACGAAAGCGACGCGACCGAGTTCCTCGTGGTCACCGAGTGCGGCCTTTCCGACCGGCTGCTGCTCGAAGTCCCGGGAAAGAAGTTCTACAAGAGCTGCAAGCTCTGCCACTACATGAAGATGATCACGCTCGAGGGGACCCGCGACGCGCTCCGCGACCTCCAGCCGGAGATCACGCTGCCGGAGGACGTGCGCGTGCGGGCGGCGCGCGCGCTCGAGCGCATGTTCGAGCTCGGCGGGTGACCGCGCTCTCGGCCGTCACCGCGACGCCGGTCGTCGCCGTCGACGTCGCCGTCTTCACCGTACTGTCACGCGCGCTGCACGTGCTGCTGGTCGAGCTGCGCGGCGGCCCGTTCGCCGGCCATTGGGCGTTGCCGGGCGGGCGCGTGCGGCTCGACGAGTCGCTCGACGCCGCCGCGGCGCGCGAGCTCGCGGCACAGACGGGGCTCGACGACATCTATCTCGAGCAACTCTATACGTTCGGCACGCCGGGACGAGACCCGGCGAGTCGTGTCGTGTCGGTCGGCTACGTCGCACTCATCGCGCACGGCGGACGGTTTCCGCCGCGGCCTGCCGGCGACAAGTATGCGGCCGTCGCCTGGAGACCGGTCGCGGCACTGCCGCCGCTGGCGTACGATCACGCCACCGTGGTCGCGACGGCGACGAGCCGGCTTCGCGCGAAGCTCGAGTACACCAACCTCGCGTACACGCTGCTGCCGCGCGAGTTCACCCTCGCCGACCTGCAGGAGATGTACGAGGGTGTGCTCGGCCGCGTGCTCGACCGGCGAAACTTCCGGAAGAGGATCCTCGCGCTCGGCCTCTTGCGCCCCGTGGGACGGCTCCGCCGGGGTGCGCACCGCCCGGCGGCGCTGTATGCGTTCCGTCACCGGCGACCGATGCTGATTTGACCACCCCGAGGGCCGCCGCGGTGATGGCGCTCGTCGCGCTGCCGGTCGCGGCGCACGCGACTGCGCCGACGTTCAGCGTCGACTACGTCGTGACGGTCCGGCGGCGCGATCCCGGGCACCTTCACGTGCGCTGGCTACTCGCCGGCATCGACGAGATCGACGCGTTCCGTCTCGTCTTCCGCGACGACCGCACGACGCGGGTGACGGGTACCGGGACCCTCGCTTGGCACGATCACACGCTCCTCTGGACGCCCGGCGGCCCTTACGCCCACCTCGCGTACGCCGTGGCGGTCGAGCGTCGGCGGCCGCCGGGCCCGCACTTCGACAGCTACGCCGGCCCCGACTGGATCGCGACCCGGGCGCTGCACCTTTTCCCCGAGATCAACGTGAGCTTTCGCCCGGGCACGGTGCGCGCGAAGTCGCGGGCGCGGCTCGTCTTCCGGCTGCCGCGGGGATGGCGCGTCGCCACGGCCGCGCGGCGGCTCGCCGACGACACCTTCGCCGTCGAGGAGCCTGCCAAGCGGTTCGATCGGCCGCGCGGCTGGTTCCTTTTCGGCCACATCGCCCGCCACACCCGGCAGGTCGCCGGCCTGCCGATCACCGTCGCCGTCGCCCCGGGGTCCGGCCTCGACGCGCGGCGCCTGCTCGGTCTCTACGGGCGGACCGTGCCGCTCCTCGAATCCGTCCTCGGTCCCCCGCCACCGCGCCTGCTGGTCGTGAGCGCCCCGGACCCCATGTGGCACGGCGGGCTCTCGGGCGAGGATTCGTTCTTCGTGAATGGGCACATTCCGCTCCGCTCCCCGGACAAGACGAGCACATATTTGCACGAGCTGTTTCACGCCTGGCGTCCGTTTCGCCCGCGCGCCGACGGGCGATGGATCTCCGAAGGGCTCGCCGAGTATTACTCGCTCGCGCTCCAACACCGCGCGGGCAGGCTGTCGGACCGCAGTTTCGCGCGGGGCATCCGGCTATTCGCACGGTACGGCCGCTGGGACATCGACCTCTCGCGCACGCGGCAACCGGCGGCCCTGAACAACAGCGCCCCCCTGGTGATGTACTGGATCGACCAGGAGATCCGCCGGGTCACCAATGGCCACCGCTCGCTCGACGATGCGGTCCGCATGCTCGTCGGCGAGCGGGGCCGGCTCTCGACAGCGAGCTTTCTGCGTGTGGTCAACCGCACCGCCGATCGCGATTTCACGCCGCTTTTCCGCCGTCACGTGTATCGCGGGGAGTGTCCGTCACTCAGCGCGATGCGCCTCGGGAATTGACCGTCGCGCACTCGACGCGCACAATGATGGCTCACGCATGCCCCGTCCTTCGCGTCTGGTCGTAGTGTCCAATCGTGCACCGGTCGAGATGGTGCGCGGTCCACAAGGCGTGAGCGCCCTGCGGACGGTCGGCGGCCTCGCCGGCGCGCTCGACGATGCGCTCCGCCTCCACGGCGGCACGTGGATCGCCTGGGTCGGGCAGCACGTGCCCGACGAGCTGCCCCCCGAGACCACCGGCCTCGCCTATCCGATCCGCGCCGTGCGCTTGAAGGAGCGCGAGGTCAGCCACTACTACGCCGGCTTCTCGAATCAGGTGCTGTGGCCGCTCTGCCACATGTTCCCCAGTCGCTGTCGCATCCAGCAGAACTACTGGATGGCCTATCGTGCGGCCAACGAGCGCTTCGCCGCCACCGTGGCCGCGAGCGTCACGCGAAACGATCTCGTCTGGGTCCACGATTTCCATCTGTGCCTGGTGCCGGGGCTCCTGCGCGGTGCCGGCGTGCCGGCCCGGGTCGGGGTCTTCTGGCACATTCCCTTTCCGCCGCCGACGGTCTTCGGCATCCTGCGCTGGCGCGAGGAGCTGTTGACCGGGCTGCTCGGGGCGGACCTGCTCGCGTTCCAGACCGAGGCCGACGTCCGGAACTTCCTCGCGAGCGTCCGGCAGTTTCTTCACGTCCCCGTCGTGGACGACCCGCCGACGGTGCGCCTGGCGGGGCGCGACGTGCGCGTGACCGCGCTCCCCATCGGCATCGACTACGAGCACTTCCATGCCGAGGCCACCGACCCCGACACGCGCGAGCGCGCCGCGCGCCTGCGGCACAACCTCGGCAGCGACGTGGTGCTGCTCGGCGTCGATCGCCTCGACTACACGAAGGGGATCGTCGAGCGGCTGCGCGGCTTCGAGCGCTTCCTCGAGCGACAGCCCGAGTGGCGGCGGCGTGTCTGCTTCGTGCAGGTGACGGTGCCGTCGCGCGACCGGGTGCCCGAGTACCGCGACCTGAAGCGGACGGTCGACGAGGCCGTCGGCCGGATCGCCGGCCGGTTCACCTACGAGGGGCGCTCGCCGCTGCGCTATCTCTACACGGCGCTGCCGCGTGAGCAGCTCATCGCGTATTACGCCGCCGCCGACGTGGCGCTGGTGACCCCACTGCGTGACGGCATGAACCTGGTCGCCAAGGAATACGTCGCGTGCCGCGTGGGGACGCCCGGCGTCCTCGTCCTTTCGGAATTTGCGGGCGCCGCCAACGACCTGCGGGAGGCCGTCCTCGTCAATCCGTACGATCCCGAGGCGCTCCGCCGGCGGATCGAGATCGCGGTCTCGATGCCGCCCGAGGAGCGGGCGCGCCGCATGCGAGCCCTCGACCGTCGCGTCGCCACCCACACGATCCAGTGGTGGACTGCGTCGTTCCTCCAGCTCCTGGAGAACCCCGCGGCCACCCTGGCGATGACCGCGTAAGCGCCGAGGTCCCCATGCCGACCGTCGCCCGCGACTCCTTCCGCTTCTGGACCCGGCTGACGCTCACCAAGCTCACGGGCCGGCGGGCATCGGACCTCGCCGAGCTGGTCGAGCAGCTGCGCACGGTTCCGCCGTCGGTCGTCTTCCACCACACGCATCATTTCCTCGTCCAGCACCAGCACCTCTCGCCCGAGCCGCCGAACGACTTCGCCTTCTGGGTGAGCAACGTGCTCCAGGAGGAGCAGCTCGGCGAGCGCCTCGCGGCGATCGACACTATCCAGTTCGCGCACCTGCGGGAGCTCCGCGACCGCATCGTCGACGTGATCGACGCCTACCTCGAGCAGCGGAAGGAGCTCCGTGCCGCGCCGACCGGAGAAGAGTTCCACTTCATGGACGCCGTCTCGTTCACGCTTCCAACGCGGTATCAGGCGTGGACGCTGGCCGAGTTCGCCGAGGCGCTCCGGCACGTGGGCAACGCCACGATCGCGTACCACCTCTTCGAAGCGCGGCTGCGCGTCGGCTCGGACGACAACGACTTCTCGCGCTGGCTCGAGCAGGAGCTCGGCGAGCGGGAGCTGGCACCGGCAATCCGCAAGCTCGACCCGTACACCCACACCAGCGACGGTCTCCGGCAACGGCTGATCGCGCTCATCGAGCAACGGATCCGGGCGGAGGCACACCGATGACCGGCGGCCTCGACGCATACGCGCCCTTCGTCGGCGCGGGGACGATCGAGGAGCTCCGGCTCCTCGGCGATCAGCTGCGCAACCGGCGGGTGCAGAACATCAACTCGACGGCGGTCGGCGGCGGCGTCGCGGAAATCCTCAACCGCCTGATCCCGCTGCTGCGCGAGGTGGGCATCGACGCTCGCTGGGACGTCATGCGCGGCGGCGACGAGTTCTATGCGGTCACGAAGGCGATCCACAACGGCCTGCACGGGAAGCCCGTGCCCCTCACGGACCAGGACGTCGAGGTCTTCCGCCAGACGACCGAGCAGAACCTCCGGACGCTCGAGCTCTCCGACGACATCGTCTTCATCCACGACCCGCAGCCGGCGGGGTTCATCAAGCGGCGGGCGCCGGGGTCGCGCTGGATCTGGCGCTGCCACATCGACCTCTCGTCACCGTGGCCGGCGGTCTGGGACTTCGTGCGCGAGTCGGTCGAGCACTACGACGTCGCGGTGTTCTCGGCCCCGCAATTCTCGCGCACGCTGCCCATCGACCAGGTGCTCATCTCGCCCTCGATCGACCCGCTCGCCGACAAGAACCGCGAGCTCGACCCGCACACGATCGACTCGGTCATCGCGGGGCTCGGGATCGACCCGTCGCGCCCGCTGGTCACGCAGGTCTCCCGGTTCGACCGGCTGAAAGACCCGCTCGGCGTGATCGAGGCGTTCCAGCTCGCGCGCAAGTACAACGACGCGCAGCTCCTGCTCGTCGGCGGATCGGCCACCGACGACCCCGAGGGTCGCGAGGTGCTCGCCGAGTGCCGGGAGCGCGCCGGGACGGATCCCGACATCCACGTCGTCGAGCTGCCCCCGACCGCCAACATAGAGATCAACGCCATCCAGCGGGCGTCGACGGTGATCCTCCAGAAGTCCCTGCGCGAGGGATTCGGCCTCACCGTGTCCGAGGCGCTCTGGAAGGGAAAGCCGGTGATCGCGGGTGCCGTCGGCGGCATTCCGCTGCAGATCACCCACAAGTACTCCGGCATCCTGACCCACACGGTCGAGGGTACCGCGTACTGGATCAAGCAGTTGCTGAACGCACCCGAGTTCGCGCGCCGACTCGGCGAGAACGGGCGTGAGCACGTGCGCCAGAACTTCCTGCTCACGCGCCATCTCCGCGACTACATGCTGCTGTTCCTCTACCTCGACCACCTCGGCGAGAGCCTGGTCGGCCTCGGGGCGGACGGTCGCGGCCGGTAGTCGCGGATCAGCCGGTCGTCCTGGTCAGGCCGCCGTCCGGGAGTCCTCCTCGCGCTCCTCCCGCCGCGCGCAGATGCGCAGGACGCGGATCCGAGAGAGCCCGAAATGCGCGGCGAGCGCGCGGTGCGTCCACCCCGCCTGCCGCAGGGTACGGATCTCGTCGTCCCGCTCCGCCTTCAGGCGGCTCGCCAACCCGCACGAGATGATGGAGACCTTCGACACACTGATGCCGAACGTTTCCGCCACGACGCGCAGCGGCTGTCCGGAACGGATCATCTTGACGATGTCGTCTTCCGCGGGCCGTGCGCGCTTGGTGCGCCGGACAGCAGTCTGCTGACCGTCGGCGAACGGGATGACCGGCGCGTTGCGCAGCAACCGTTCGCGCAGCGAATCGGCGTCGAAGCCGATTGCGTCGCAGATGTTTTCGAACGAGTACGGCCACCAGGTGTCACCCGAGACGAGCCACTCCCGGGCTTCGGCCGCGAGCTGCGGCCGCTCGCGGCTCGGGCCGGTCTCACCGGCGAGACAGTGAATCGCGTCCTCGAGAACGGCGCGCATCAACTCGCGCTCGCCGCAGCCGGGGCCGTTGCGATTCAGGGAAGTGTCGGACGGGGCTTCCTGCAGTCCTCGGATCATCGGGGCCGGTGCTCCTCTCTTCGTCAGTACTGTCTGGGGGGGATTCCCCGCAAAAACGTCCCTGAGAAGGACGAAAATTATACGGGAGGTTCTCCGCCAAAATCTGGGACTCGAAAAGGACCTGGGTCCGAATTCTCGCAGTTTAGCCACAAAACCACGCGGATTTCGGGGGCAATAGCGCACTACGCCGCGGAGCGTCGACGGATCGCGGTAGCAAATGTGCCCCAGCTTCGAAGCGCGCGCTCCCATGCAGACAACCCGGCGCGCACTGACATAGGATCCTGTCGGTCGTGGATTCGGTTTCCATCTTGGCTACGTGGCGCGGGGTGATGGCGCCGCTCGCTGGTGATCGATCGTTGCGCGGTCTCGCGACTACGAAACGCCTGCGCGCCGATCAGCGGGATGCGCTGCACGCGCGGCTCAGCGTGCGCGAGTATCGCCGGGGCGAGATCGTGTACCGGCCTGGCGGTCCGGCGAGGCACCTTTACGTCGTGCTGGCGGGGGTGGCGCGGCTGGCGATCCCCGCGCCGAACGGCCGGAGCGTGCTCATTCACCTGCTGCCCGCCGGTGAGGTCTTCGGTCACACGGCGCTGGTCGAGGGCGGCGCGCCGCACATCTTCGAAGCGGCCGCGTACACCGACCTCCGCGTCGGCCGCGTCGGGAGCGATGATTTCTTCGAGGCGATGGTCGGCACCCGCGCGCAGGAGGTCCGGGCGCTGGTGTCCCTGCTCACCGAGCGCTGGATCAGCCTCGTGCAGCGTCTGGCCCGCTTTCTCGCGCAGGACCTGCAGGCCCGCGTCGCCGCGTCGCTGATCGAGGTGGTTCGTGGGTTCGGCGTCGAGGACACGCGCGGCCACGTGCTCGCGCTGCGGATCACGCAGGACACGATCGCAGACCTGTCGGCTGGCAGCGTCCGCAAGGTGAACGCCGTGCTACGCCGGTTCGAGCGCGCGGGACTCCTGCGCAAGGACCACGGCCGCATCGTCCTGCCCGACGTCGGCGCGCTCGAAGCGCTCGCGCTCGACGACTGATCCACCTCCGCCGCTCGCTTGCCCGTCCTACCGGCGTCAGGTAGAGAGAACCGCGCCCGAGCGATGGCCACCGCTTCCCGCATGCGGCCGCCGGCCGGCAGCAAGCCGCGGGCGGCGATCCCGAATCTCACTGCGTTGCTCGTGTTCGACGCGCTCCGCACGTGGGTCATCCCGGTGGTCGCCGGCGCGGTCATCGTGGCCGCGGCCGCGCTCTCCGCGACGGGCCTCGTGCCCGTCGAGGGCGCGCTGGCGACGGCGATCGTGGCGGCGCTGGTACTGCTCGCGTACGTCGGCGAGCGGCCACTCCTGGCCGCCGACGCGCCCCGGCGCGATCAGCTCATCGGGCTCGGGTTCACCGTGGTGTGGCTCGCCTTCTGCTACATACCGTTCTATACGCGCATCTTCCCTGGGGCACCGCTTCTCGACGCGGTCGACGTGCAAGCAAACGGCAGCGGCCTTCCCCTCCGGATCCCCGCGGCCGGCCACCGCGCGATCGACCTCGTGCTCGAGGGCAAACTGTCGCCCAACCCCACGGGCGGAGCCGCGGCGCCGGTGCACTATCGCGTGACGCTCGAGAGCGCAGGCGCCCGGCAGGTCGTCGAGGGGCAATTCGACGACACCCTCAAGACCCAGCGCCTCGGCCGCCGCGGGACGACCGTGGTGCACCAGTCGCACAGCTCCGAGCTCCGGGTCCTAGCGAATCCGGGACGTGAGGACCTCTCCATCACCCAGCTGAGCCTCGAGCCCCCGACGGCGCCTGCCGTGACTGTGTCCGCCTTTGCGCATCCGCTCCCGGGTCCCGTGATCCTCGGGATCGCTGTGGCGGCGCTGCTGGCCGGCGTCATCGCATTCGATCGCCTCGCCGCCGTCGCCGCGACGGACGGTGCGCTCACGCTCGCGACGGCTGCCGTCGTCGGGGCCGCCGTCATATTCTGGACGAGCAATGCGGTCCATCCGGACTTCCGCACCCTCATCGGCTCCGCGATCTTCGGCGGACCGGTCGGGTTTGCGGCCGGTGCCCTCCTCTGGTGGGCCGCCAAGAAGCTCATTGCCCGACCGGGGCGCTGAGGCGGCCGTCCGCGGCCGGCGGCTGTTTCTCCTCGCGACGATGGTGGTCGGGATCGGCCTCCTCGTCGTGCTCGTGCTGCTCTCCGACGGCCGGCAGCTCCTCCGCACCGCCGCCAACGTCGAGCCCACCTTGCTCTTTCTTCCGATCGCCCTGACGGTCCTCTCCTACGCGGCCATGTCGCGCTCCTATCAGGGGATCGCCGAGGCGGCGGGATGCCGGCTCGGCTTCGGCGAGTGGTTGCGGATCACGTTCGTCTCGAACACGGTCAACTACCTCGTCACGAGCGCCGGGCTGTCGGGATTCGCCGTGCGCATGTACCTCCTCTCGCAACGCGGGATCCCCTCGGGGCGCGCGGTGCTCATCTCGCTCGTGCAGACCTTCCTCACCAACTTCACGCTGCTCTTCTTCGTCGCGATCGGCTTCGCGTCGCTCGTGCTGCGCCATCACCTCGAGCCGGTGGCACTCGGCGTGGCCAGCGCCGGCGTGGCCTTCTTCGTCGCGCTGCTCGTCTACGGGATCGTGCTCATCTACTACCGCCGCCTGCGGCGCCGGACGCTGCTTTTCCTGACCGACGCCGCCCATCGGGTGCTGCGCCGGGTCGTGCCCCGCTGGACTCCGCGCCGCGTCGGCCTCTGGCGGTTCCAGCACAATCTCAACGAGGGCCTCGAGTTCCTCTTCGCGCGGAAGGATCGGATGGTCGCCCCGGCGGTCTGGATCACCGTCGACTGGGCGCTCACCATCACCATCCTGTGGAGCGCGTTTCGCTCCGTGCACTATCCGATCGCGCCGGGACTCGTCGTGATCGGCTTCGGCGTCGGTATCCTCCTGTCGCTCGTGTCGCTGGTGCCCGGCGGGCTCGGCGTCATGGAGGGGTCGATGACGGCGGTCTTCGTGAGTCTCTCGGTGCCGCTCGAGCCCGCCGTCGTGGCGGTGCTCATCTTCCGGCTCGCGTATTACGTGATCCCCCTGCTGGTGAGCATCGTCTTGTTTCACGGCGTCATGCTGCAAGCGGCCCGCGGCGTCGCCGGCTCGGCGCGCCCGATCTCGTCGCGCGTTTGACAGCTCCCGACCCCGTCGATACTGGTCTGGGCCCATGATCGGCGCGGAAGCGGCGCGCGCCCCGGCGCCCGGCTCCCGAGCGGCGCTGGCGTTCCCCGGCGTCTACGCGCTGCTCGAAGGGCTCGGCGACATGGCCCTCCTCACGCGCGACGCCTTTCGCCAGCTACTCGCACGACCGCCCGAGTGGCGCCTCGTCGTCGAGCAGCTCGACCAGATCGGGTGGCGCTCGCTGTCCATCGTCAACTTGACCGCGCTGTTCACGGGAATGGTGCTCGCCCTCCAGCTTGGCAACTATCTCGCGCGCTTCGGAGCGAAGATGTTCGTCTCACGGATCGTCGGCATGTCGCTCGTCCGCGAGATGGGACCCGTGCTCACCGCGCTGATGATCGGCGGTCGGGTCGGGGCCGGAATCACCGCGGAGCTCGGCTCGATGGCAGTCACCGAGCAGATCGACGCGGTCCGCGCGCTCGGCGCGAGCCCCATCCGCAACCTGGTGCTCCCCCGGATGCTCGCGATCCTCATCATGCTGCCCGTCCTCACCGTGCTCGGCGATCTCGTCGGCGTCCTCGGGGGACTCTTCATCAGCGTGACCGAGCTGCGCGTGGGCGCCGACTTCTACCTCAACTCGCTCATCCAGGTGCTGCTGCTGGGCGACGTCGCCTCCGGCATCGGAAAGTCGTTCTTCTTCGCGTACTTCATCGGCATCATCGCGTGCCGGAACGGCCTTGGGACGACCGGCGGCGCCGACGGGGTCGGGCGCGCCACCACGGCCACGGTGGTCGTCGCCTCGATCACGGTGCTCGTCTCGGATTTCTTCCTGACGAAGCTCTTCCTCCTCACGTGAGCGCACCCTTCATCCGCTGCTCCCGGCTCGAGAAGACGTTCGGCGGCAAGCGCGTGTTGCGTGGC